>Ga0194129_10001261_pt1 | contig 42591 bp, 37 predicted proteins | sample TA2KigCa35mmetaG_FD_150862 | JGI IMG/M metagenome (GOLD analysis project Ga0194129, IMG submission 150862) | Freshwater microbial communities from Lake Tanganyika, Tanzania - TA2015038 Kigoma Deep Cast 35m | ecosystem: Environmental > Aquatic > Freshwater > Lake | place: Tanzania: Lake...
CAAGCTCGACGACGTCCTCGACCGTCATGGCCGGGTCGTAAGCCGGCCACGGCTCGTAGGCCAACGTCCCGGCGTTCCCTAGCCGGTGCCAGAGCTCCTCCCCGAGGTGGGGCGCGAACGGTGCCATCAACAGAACGAAGCGCGCGACCGTGGCACGGGGCAGCACCTCGGCCCGGCTGGCCTCGTTCAGGAAGATCATGAGCGCGCTGATGGCCGTGTTGAGTCGCAGCGCCTCGATGTCCCCGCCGACCTTGGCGATGGCCTTGTGCAGGGCGCGCTCGAGGTCACGGGCTTCGAGGGGGTCGACATCCCGGATGGCCGGATTGAGCTGGCCATCAGCCCCCACGACGAGCCGCCAGACGCGCTCGAGGAAACGATGGGACCCGGCGACATTCTGGGTATTCCAGGGCTTCGAGGCCTCGAGCGGTCCCATGAACATCTCGTAGATTCGGAGCGTGTCGGCGCCGTAGGCCTTGATGACGTCATCCGGATTGACGACGTTGCCCCGGGACTTGGACATCTTCTCGCCGTTCTCGCCCAGGATCATCCCTTGGTTGAAGAGACGCTTGAAGGGCTCCTTGGTCGAGACCAGGCCCAGATCGTAAAGCACCTTGTGCCAGAAACGCGCATAGAGCAGGTGCAGCACGGCGTGCTCGGCACCCCCGACGTACAGGTCCACGGGGCCCCAGTACGCTTCCTTGTCCTTCGCGAAAGGGGCCTCTGCATTGTGCGGGTCCATGAAGCGCAGGTAGTACCAGCACGAGCCCGCCCACTGCGGCATCGTGTTGGTCTCCCTGAGGACAGGCTTGCCGTCGACCTGGGTCTCGACCCAATCCCGGGCGAGCGCCAGGGGGCTTTCGCCCGTCCCGCTCGGCTTGATGGCGTCGAGGTCCGGCAGCAGCAGGGGCAGCGCGTCCGGCGCCAGCGCCGACCACGTGCCGTCTTCGTGATGCACCACCGGGATGGGCTCGCCCCAGTACCGCTGGCGGCTGAAAAGCCAGTCGCGCAGGCGGTAGTTGACCTTGCGGCTGCCGTGGCCCCCGGCTTCCAGCCAATCGATCATCCGGCTCTTCGCCGCAGCCATGTCCAGGCCGTCGAGGAAAGCCGATGCGACGTGCGCGCCGTCCCCGGCCCAGGCACCCTCGGCAGGATCACCACCCTCGACGACACGGCGGACGGGCAGGTCCATCACCCGGGCAAAATCCCAGTCCCTCGCATCGTGGGCAGGCACCGCCATGACCGCCCCCGTGCCGTAGGTCGCCAGCACGTAGTCGGCAATCCAGACGGGAATGGCCTCGCCATTGGCGGGGTTGACCGCGAAGGCGCCCGTGAAGACACCGGTCTTCTCGGTCGCAAGGTCCGTCCGATCCAGGTCATTCTTGCGAGCAGCAGCCGCCTGGTAGGCCTCGACGGCATCCCGGCGCTCGGGCGTCGTCACCTGAGCCACGAGAGGATGCTCGGGTGCGAGGACACAGTACGTGGCCCCGAAAAGCGTATCCGGGCGGCTCGTGAAGACCTTGAAGGCCAGGTCGCGACCCTGGATGGCAAAGTTAATCTCGGCGCCCTCGGAACGGCCGATCCAATGGCGCTGCATGTCGAGGACGCTCTCGGGCCAATCCAGTTCGGCAAGATCCTCGAGCAGGCGATCGGCATATGCCGTGATCCGCAGCATCCACTGGCGCATCGGCTTTCGGATGACGGGATGTCCGCCACGCTCGCTGCGGCCGTCGATGACCTCCTCGTTGGCCAGCACGGTACCCAGCTCGGGACACCAGTTGACGGGCACCTCGGCCACATAGGCCAGATCTTTCTCGACCAGCTTGAGGAAGATCCACTGCGTCCAGCGGTAGTAGGCCGGGTCCGTCGTGCCGAACTCGCGCGACCAATCGTAGGAAAAGCCCAAGGCCTTGATCTGGCGGCGGAACGTGTCGATGTTGCGCCGGGTAATCTCGCGCGGATGCTCGCCCGTGGCCAGCGCGTGCTGCTCGGCCGGCAGCCCGAAGGCGTCCCAGCCCATCGGGTGCAGGACATTGAACCCCTTCATGCGCTTGTAGCGGGCCACGATGTCGGTGGCGGTGTAGCCCTCGGGGTGGCCGACGTGCAAGCCTGCCCCGGAAGGATACGGAAACATGTCCAAGACGTAGTACTTGGGCTTGCCGGCATCCTCGCCGACACGGAAGGTCTCGTGGCGCTCCCAGTACTCCTGCCATCGCGGCTCGATGGTCTGGGGTTCGTAGCGTTCCTGCATGCGGGGCCTCCAGCTTGATTCTCCATCCTACCAGCCCGCCCCGGGGGTATCATGAACCCATGGTTCCGGCTGGCTCTCCCGACGAAGAGGCACGCACGCCTCCTGGACCGGGCGGCGGCCTCGAAGGGGCCCGCACGACCGTCGAGGAGCGGCAGGCCCTGCTCGCGGCATTCACCGATGATGCCGAGGGTGAAGGGGAAGGTGGCCTCGGCATGCTCTCGGCCCTGGAAGGGGCCTTCCCCGAAGGCGGGGCCGTCATCCCGACACTCGATCGATTCCTGCTTGACGGCGACGCGCCTGCGTCCTCGGGCTACGACATGCCTGCCGCGGAATCACCGACCGCGCCCCCCGCCACCAAGCCCTCTGCTCCGGAAGGGGAAACCTTGCCGGCGGCAGTCGTTCCCATGGTGCGCGATGGCGAAGCAGCCGAATCGGAACATGACGTCGATCCGGGCGCGATGGCCGGGATCTATGAAGCGCTGGGCGATGCGCTGGATTCCCTCGGCATCGAGGACGACCATCCGATCCGCGATGGCATGCCCGTACCTCCGCCCGTCGTCCATGTCGTCGAGGGAGACGACGACCCTTGGGCGCAGCTCGAAGGCATGGCCGAACCCGAGGCCAACCCGACGGCCGATTGGCCCGCCTTGCCCGTGGGACTTGGCCGCATGGCGGACGACCTTTGGCTGGTCCCGGGGGCCGACGCGCGCCTGCGGGTAGGCATCCCGACGAGCCTGCGCAGGGCCCTGGACCCCCGCGAGGCGGTGGATACCCGCCGGGGCCTGCTGATGGGACGTGTCGCGCTCGCGCGCGACCAGCACGACCGTCCCCGAATCGATGTGACGGTTCTCGCGGCCGTCCCCTTGGCAGACGGCCATGACGGACCGGGACGACATCATGAAGCCCAGCAGGTCCTGCAAGGGCTCCTGAAGACGGGCTCCCACCACCTCGGAACTGCGCTGGTTCCCGTCGGCACCTATGTCATCCGTCCGGGCGGCGGGCTTGTCCGGGACGACGGCGGCCTGCATGAGGCCCTGATGCCCCATCCGTGGCAGACCTGCCTCGTCGTGGACGACGTGCGGGCCGAGGCGGCGCTGCTGCAGCGCGTGCTCGGCCGCATGCCCCGTGTGCCCGCCCGGGGCGAGCCCGTCTTCGACCCGGCGACCGGCGGCCTGATCCGTGGCGCACGCAAGCCTTGGCATCGCGTTGCTGCCCGAGGCATCAGCGAGGCACTCGCGCCCACCGACAGGCGCCTCGGGGCAGGCATCGCCCTCGCCGGCCTGCTGGCCGCCCTGTGGATCCATCGTCCGCAGACCTTTGCCGTCCATCTCGAAGGTCAAGCGCCCGTACTGACCTGGGCAGCCCGGGAGGAACCCCTGGCCCTCTATGGCTGCCTGCGCGCCGACTGCCGCACCGGGGACCGACGACGCCTGGGCATGGTGCAAGCCGGGGCGGACCACATGAGACTGCCGCGCCCACTGCTTGGCCAGGACCCACCCACGACCCGCGTCTGGTATCGCCTGGCTGCGCTGGATCCGGACGGACAGCCCACGACCTGGTCACGAGCCCTGCCCGTCGACTGGCCGGCCAAAGGTGCCTTCAGGCCGGTCGAGGGCATGATGGAGCTTTCCCTGAACCGCCAGACCTTGTCCCTCAGCCTGCGCCATCCCGAACCGCAATTGGACGGGCTGTGGGTCTTGCGGGAGAATCTGGGGCCCGGAGGCGGCACGGAACGCCCGGGGGAGGGACGTCGCATCAAGCCGGGCCAGTCCATGCAGGACCATGTCGGGGCTGACGGCATCTATCGCTACTTGCTCCTGCCACAGGACCGCCAAGGCGTTCTCGGGCAGCCTTGGGACACTGCGGCCGTGGGCTTGCGCGCACGCCCCCCCTGGGATGCGTGGGGACGCTGACCATGACATGGCTGCTGCTTGACGCGCTTCCCCGGGCAGGAAGCTGGCCAGAAGGCCGCATCGAGGCCATCCGGCACCGGGCGGGGGATATCCAGCCCTTCCTCAACCTCTGCGGTTCCGGCAAGACCTGGGAAGGGATCCTGGTCGCCGGCAACGAAGACGTCGTCTCCGAAGTCGTGCGCGGTATCCGGACAGCGTTCGTGCAGGATGCCGGCCGCCTCCTGGCCTCGACCCACTTCTGCCTGCTGCCGGGCACCCCCGGAACCGCACCGCTCGACGACCCCCGCAACTTCATCGAGCGCATGGCCGCACAGGGGGTGCGCGTCGTCCGATTGCCGGGCAGGGACCCCGAGGGTTTCCGGGACGCCATCATCGGCATCACCTCGGGCACGGCTCCGATGAGTGCCGAGGCCGACGTACCCGACTACTACACCCTGTTGGGCCTCCCTGAGACGGGCTCGACAGCCGAGTTGGCAACCGCGATCGAAAACTACCGATCGTTCTGGCGTGGTCGCGTCGACCACCCGACCCTGGGGGACGATGCGCTCGCCGCGCTTGCGCTACTGGAGAATGCCGCAGCCGAATTGATGGATCCGGGGGTCCGCAAGGCCTACGATACCCGGCTCTCGCTGGCACGGGAGCGTGCCGGCAACAGGCTCGTGGTCCCCAAGGTCCAGCCGGTCTCGATGCAGCGCCCGCCGGAATCCTTCACGGGGCACGGATGGTCCAAGACGGCCGGCGTCAGCTCGAGGACGGACCGTCTGGACAAGATGGCGGCGCGCCACGATATCGAGCGGCGTGCCAACGAGAAGGGCGATCCGGACGCACCGCTCGAGGGGTTCGAGGACAGCAACCTTCCGCCCACCTTCCATTTGCCCGGCCTGGGCTTCAGGTGGCGTTCCAAGGACCACGAGGATACGTGGCCGCCGGTCGAGACCCCGGAGGGCTGGATTCCGCTGGACGACCCCGTCCTGATCGAGAACGCGATCCGGTATGGCGGCATGATCCCGGTGCCGCAAGTCAAGGCAGGTGCCGCCGTACTCCCGGCGGACCTCGAGGACGTGCTGCAGGCGCTTCCCCCCCCCGAACCCGATCCGCCGGCAGTTGCTCCCCCCCCACCGATCACGCTGCCCGAGCCGCCACGTCCGGCATCCACGCCACCGCTGCCCACGGTATCCCCGGTACCCCCGATACCCCCGGTACCCCCGGTGCCCCCGGTGCCTCCGGTGCCTCCGGTGCCCCAGCTGAGCCCTGCCGAGGTCGAGGTCGAAGCCATCCTGCCCGACGTGGACCTTCCGGCGTCTCCTGAAACGCCGGAAGACCGCGGCTGGACCATCCTGCCCGTTCCCGACAAGCCGGTCTTCGTGCTCGAAGCCTCCCAACTCGAGGTGCTGGACCTTCTTGAGGAGCCCGAGGACCTGCTCCTGCGCTTCCTGAGCGGCGAGATGCCTTTCCCGACATTGGATGAGCTGGTGCCGGAGAGCCTGCGCGCACACGTGCCCGTAACCGAACCGGAAGGTGAAGTCGAGGAAGAAGAGGAAGACTTCTTCCCGCCGGTTGACCTTCTGGAGGAGACGACGGGGACGGAAACGGGGACAGATGAAGAACCGGAGGTGTTTCCGGTCCCGGACGACCTTCCCGTGGCGCCTGAAGTTCCGGACGCCGAGGACGTGCCCGAGGAGGTCCTCCTCGAGACACTGACGCGCCTTGAGCACGATCCCGAGTTGGATGCGCTGTTCAAGCGTTTCGGCACCGGGCCGCTCGACCCCGCCGTGGCTCCGCCCGCAGCGCACCCGACGGGTGGAAACCCGGCCCCCCCGGGCCCGGACGTCACGACCGAAGATGCCTGGGGGGTCCCCGGGGAGGATGTCTCGGCCCTGCGTGCCATCCTGGGATCCGCGCCCGATGACGTGCTTAATCCGGTCCGGGCGCCCACCCCGGAGCCCGTGCGCTATGTCATCGACGAAGTCGAGGCGCCCCTCGGGGACGCCGCGGCCACGGCCTCCGGGGCGCCCACCGACGATACCCCGCTCGTGCCGTTGCCGGAGACGGCACTGTCTCGCTTTCGCAGCCTCGAGATGCTGTACGGGGAGCATCGCATCTCGGTACCGGAAGACCTCGCGTGGCCCACGGAGGGGGAGGCGGCCTTGCTTGGCGACTGCGCCTGGGGTCCCGAAGGCCAGTCGACCCACCGCATCACGGCCGTCGTCCCTATCGGGCGTCTCGCGCCCGCGGACCTCGAGCGCCTCAAGGAACTGGGCCTGATCGGGTGGATGCTTCCCGGCACCTTGCGCCAGGTCACGATGCGCCTGGAATCCCTCGACCCCCTGCCGCACGATGCCCCGGCAACAGCCGGTCCGATACCCGCCTTCGCCGGCCTCGACGACGACCAGGATGAGCTGCTGATGAAGTTGCTTGCCGAGGAAGGCTACGAGGGACCGATCGAAGCCGCACCTGCGGAGCGGGGCCTGCTGGAGGACGACGGGGACATGGCCGAGGGTCGTGCCCTGCTCGAGGACGCGAACCTCGACGACGAGGACGACTATGCGGCACAGGGCAACATGGCCGTCCGGCACGCCGGAGGAGGCACGGGTCCGGTTGCTGCCACGACAGGTCGCAAGGACCCCAGGCCCTGGCGCCACCCGCTCAGGTGGTGGCGAACCCGGGAGGTCCGCCGCCAGCGCGACCAAGCCATGAAAATCCTGCCCGCCTTGGTACCCGAGGGCCATCGTCCGCTCGTACTCGCCCATGATGGCGCGCGTGGGCGTGCACGCTTCGCGCTCAAGACCGCACGTCGCCTCGAGCCTCTGACCCCCCCGCTGCTCCTGCCCGGGTTGTGGCCCGCCCTCGACCACCTCACGCCATTTGGACAATTCATGCAGCGTGCGGCCGGCACGATGGCAGGCATCGCGGCCGCACTGGCCCTGCTGCTGGGGCCGGCGCTGCAGGATGCGGTGCGGGGCGCCCTGCCCTCGTGGCCAGAGCCTCGAGCCACGACCCTCGAGGTCCAGATGGCCGACGCACCCGCGGGAACCCTGCTGAGCTGGAAGGAAGAACTCGACCAGGTCGTGGTCCTGCGGTCCGTCGACTCCGACCAGGACGCGCACTGGGTGATGATAGGCAACATCAGCGCCCCCGGGCCACGGTATCTGGTTGATCCGTGGCCGCTCGACCATCCCGGCAGGTATCGCTATATGGTCGGCGGGGTGCGTTGGAGCCGGCCTTGGGCACCGTGGGCGGACAAGACCAGTCCCGATCGGCAAAGGGCCTACCGTACCTGGCTGTCCGATGTCCTGAGACACCATGACCGCTGAGCCCGTCGCCATCGAGGACTCAATAGAATCGGATCGACCGGTCTTGCTGGAGTTGTTCGGCCAGGCCGTCCGGGCCAGCTATCCCGACCTGGCCCGGATGACACGCAGCGAGGCCCGCGATCGCATCGAGGCCCAGTGGGCCTGGTATCGCGAGCAGGGCGGCCACGTCCGGGTCACCCGCGCCCCGGGAGGCGGTGTCTCGGCCTGCTGCTGGTCGCTGCCAACTCATCATCCCGTGACGGGCGTGCGGGAGTGGTTCATCGTCATCCTCGCGGTCGATCCCGGGCATCGCCGCCAAGGCCTCGGGCGCCTGCTGCTCGACGACGCGCGGAACGAAGCCCGCAAGGTCGGCATCCATCGCTTGCGCCTCTTCACGCACACGGCCAACGTCGCGGCCCATTCCCTCTACCGCGAGGCGGGGTTCGAGGAGGCCACGGTCGAGCTGGTGCTGGACGGGGAGGAAAGCCGTGGATGACGTGACGGCAACCCGAATCATGATCGTGGTGGCAAGCCTGCTGCTGGCCACATGGGCAGCGTGGGGCCTTCCGCGCCCGTTGCTGGCGCAGTTTCCCGACCGCCCGCTCGAGGCCGCCATGGCCGGTCTGGGGGCAGGATGCCTGATTGCCGTCGCCGGTGCGATCCTGGCCCTGTGCCCGGGGCAACCGCTCACCACCCAGGTCCTGCTGGCCACGGTCCTGATCGTCATCGGCGCCAGCATCTGGTTCGGGGTCTGGGTCCGGGGATGAGGCCTCCGGAAGTCCACGTGCTCGGGCCGACGGCCCACGAAGCCCTGAAGCAGGCGCGACCAAGTTTGCCGACCGGAACCACCGGGTTCGAAGGGTGGCCTCGGCAGGTCCATCCCGGAACCGTCGTCGTATTGGATCTTCGCGAGGTTCGTCCCGGAGCACCGGCAGGCTTCCTCGAGACGGCACCGGGCGTGGACATGCTCGTGGCGGTCTCGGCCGGTACGCGCCTGGTCGGAGACGGTGTCCGCAACCTGGTTGACGAAGGGAGCCTGCCGGCCACCGCGGTGCTGGCCACGGCCCTTCGCCTCTGGGCCCGCGGCGAGTTACCGCCCACCGCCCATCCGCTCGGCCTGCGACCGCACCCTGCGGTGCGTCGCCATCCGCCGGGCTCCGCCTCGGGCTGGACCCCCGCCATCGATGAACTGCCTGGCCCCTGGCGCGTCCTTGATCCGACGGCTCCGCTCGCGGCCGAGGTCGAGGAAGCCCTGAAGCGGGCACTCTGGCCCTGGAAGCCGACCGCTGAAGGGCCGAGGGAAGCTGCCGCCCGAGCCTGGCAAGCAGGTCGATGGCCACTGGCCTGGATGGCCGACAGTCTGAAACGCCATCTCGATGCCGTACGCAGGGCACACGGAATCGAGGCTGCGGAATCGGCCCTCGCCATCGTGGCCAGACACCTGGCGGCCGCGGATACCCCCGATCCCGTGCTGGATGAGGACATGGTGCCCCTCGACCTCGCCGATGTCGCGGACGAGGTCGAGCGCCACGATCGCAGCCTCTTGCTGCAGTTGGTCCGGGCGAGGGATCTCGCCGTCGCACCGCTGGGCCAGCGCCTCGACGAAGAGGGTTGGCACCTGCGCAGGCAGCATCTTCCGAGGACCGACAGCCTCTGGCGCCTGCTCGAGGAGGCCTGGAACGCCCCCCCCGTTTCAGCGCACGGACGGGTGGCGGTTGCGCGCGACGAAGACCCGCCTCCGCCCGCGCATCGGCGCCACGGGGGCGTCGAGGACGGCCGATGGTTCGTGCCTGAGCTGGCATCCCGACAGCCCCGGAACTGGCGCATGCCCGGAAACCCGGTCACGAGCGCCCCGCTGCCCCCCCCTGGCGGAGCACATTGGCCACGGCCACGTCCAGAGGCATACCTGCCCGAGTTGTGGCGGCGGACGGCCATGCTTCGCGAGTGGCGCCCGGATGGCTGGTGGCTGACATGGGGCGAGGGGGATGTCCTGCGTGAATACCGCCTGGGCCCGGACGACAAGGAGGCCGGATCGAACCTCGAGTTGTTGGCTGTGGGCCATGCCCGCTCGTGGTGGCGGCGCCAGCGATGACGCTCCTGATCGGCATCGGCCCGTCCGGCGTCCGAACCCTCGGCATGCTGGATGACTTGCTTGCCATGGCCGTCGCACCGGACAAGCGCCCCAAGCCTCGTATCGTGGCCGTGGTCGCCTCGGAGCGCCCGTCTGGCTTTCCTGGCCCGGTCCAACTGCTGGATGCCGATCCGCCCGCTGCGTGGAGCCGCGCCCCCTGGCTGGCATGCGTGCCCGGGGAACGCACGCTCGTGCACGCCCTTCAGCAAGCCGAGACCGATTGGAAGCGCATCCTGTCCGCCGACCGGGGCGCCATTCATCTCGTCCTCTCGGGACGTGACCCCGAGGCGACCCTGCTCGCCACGCTGGCCGGATGGGCGAAGCCCACCGAGCGCCCGCTGGCCGTGACGTGGGTGGACGGCGTCGGGCCCGGAGGAAGGGCCACACCGGACGAAACCTCCGCGGCGTGCATCCTGCTGCGGGACTTGCTGACGGAGCCCGAATCGCCGTTGCCCCGAGGGACGTGGACCGGACAGGTCAACGGCCACGACAGGGAGAGGGTTCAGGCCATCCTCGAGGCACGCTTGCTCGAACAACTGCTGGACCCCCTGCGCCCTGCCCAGGACGAGTTGCTGGCCACCTGGCGCGTCCTCGATCCGAAACCCGAGCTGCCGGTCGATCCGGGTCTCGTCGCGGCAACCATGGTTTCGGAAGGACCGATCCGGGGCGAGACGCTGCGTGCCTGGCTGCAGGCCGAGCTGGACATGATGGAGTCGGCCCGGGAGCCGGCTTGGACCCCGGACTCGGCTCTGGTCGAGGAAGCACGCGACGCTCTGCGGATCGCCTTGCGGGAAGATCTCTGGCCCGCCGGTCCCCAGCGCCCGACGCTTGGCGCGGTCGACTGTTGGCTCGATTTGCTCGACGTGGTGCAGACCGGCATCACCCGGCGCAAGGAGGCTGTCGACCGCCAGCTGGAAAGCTGGTTGGTGTCGGCCCCCGCGGCCGAGGCCGCTTCAGCGGACCGATTGAACGGGCTGCATCACAGACCGCGACGGTTTCTGGGCAGCGCGGCCCTGACCACGGATGAAGTCCTGCTTGCCGTGGAGGATCTGAAGCCTTGGTGGCGGTTGCTGGAACAGTGGCGCACCTGGCGGACCCGACGATTCCAGCTCGAGGAACAAGGAGCCATGATCGATCGGATGGCCCGATCCCTGCAGGCGTGGCGTGCGATGGTCGGCCGGGAGGGTTTGCGACGTCTGCGCCAGCTCGGGCCGATCATCGACCGGGAAGCCATGCCGGCCTTGGCCGAGGAGCACGAGGACGCCGTACGCGAGGCGCTCGCGATGCTCGAGAAGGGACCCGACGACCCGCTGCTGCAGGCAGCAGGCGGTCAGGGTTGGGTGGACAACCTGATCGGTCATCGGGCCATGGCGGTGGTGCCGCAGGTGGCCGACCTGATGGGCGCCCTGACGGCTCGCGCCGTAAGGGCCACGGCCATGGCCGCCACGGCCCCAGCCGGAAGCAAGCCCCTCGCCAACCGGTCGACCAGGGCCTATGACCCGACCCTGCATCCGTTCACGGGCCACGGGGGACGAACCTTGCGCCCGGGTTGGCTTCTGGGCTGGAGTGGCCAAGCGGACTCCGCACCTCCCGGCCCATCGCCCGAGGATGCGGTCGCCGTACTTGCGACGCTGGCATCGGGTGGCATCCGCTGGGCTGCCGGGGCCTTCCGGATCCTGCGCGAGGACAGCCGATGGGAGGCCATCGCCCCCGGCCAGCATCCGCTCGATCTGCCCGGACGGATCGTGCAGGAGGCGACATGGTTGCCCCGGGTGCGGGCACTGGCCGCCGAGGGTCTTTGCATACCTGCGGATGCCGAGACCCGACGCCGGCATGCCCGGCAATACGCACGCCTGTTGCGCACCTTGCAGGCTCCCGATGCACCTGATGCCTGGGCAGGCGCCCTGTGGGCCCGGCTCGAACGCGAGGGCTGGCCGCCGCTCGTTCTTGCCGAGTCCGAGAACAGCCGGCGTACCTGCGCCGCTTGTGGCGACCCGTGCGAGGAGGGCTCATGCCCCTCATGCGGTACGCTGCACGGTACATGGTGGGCCGCCGTATGAAACCGTGGGAACTCCTGGGCTTGCCCGAACACGCGACGGATGCGGAGTTGCGCCGCGCGCTCGAGGCCGCGCGCAGCCGTTGGCAACGTCGCCGCGATGTTGCGACGACGCCCGAGGCGCGTGGCCGGGCAGAAGCCGCCCTCGATCGCCTGGCCGAGGTCGCCGCAGGCCTGGGGGCACCCTCTCCTGCCGCGCCCTCTCGGACCGAGCCGCTGCATTCGGGCACGGACCTCGATATTCTTGCCGATCTGGCCCGTCAACGCGAAATCGCGCGACACGAACAGGAACGCCGCCATCGAACGACGCAAGCGGCGATGCATGCGGCTACCCAAGCAGGCACACAACCCGACCAGACGCCTCCCGAATTGACAACGACCGACAAGCCGCCCCCCGCCCCTCCTGAGCCTGCGGCGCCGGCTGAACGCCCCGCCGCATCCAGGCTACGAAGCACACGCAGGAAACCGACGACACCCTTGGCCTGGGCGCTGCCGGTCCTCGCAACCTGCCTCGTGGCATGGGGCCTGCTGGTCCGTCCGGGGCAGCCCCCGCACGCCACGACGGAACAAGCCTCATCCCCGGAAGCACCCATACCGGTCTCACAACGGCAGATGCAGGCCGATGCCCCGCGACCCTCCACGCCACCAAGGCTGCCGCGCGCCATGAGGCAGCCGGCCCTGTCGGGTGCCTCGGCCCTGCTCGCGGACGGCGCCCGGTCGTGGAAACAGGGGCATCATCAGGACGCCCTCTTGTCCTTCGAGGCTGCCGCCAAGGCTGGAGCCAACCCCGCCATCGCCGATGTCGGCCGTGCCCTCGCCCTGATTGCCCTGAACCGGCACCAGGAAGCCGAGAAGGCCTGTCGCCGCGCCATTCGACGCGATCCCACCCTGACGGCGGCACACTACAACCTCGCCGTGGCCCTGCATCGGCAGGGCAGGCCCCAAGACGCCGCAGCCTCCTTTCGTACGTTCTTGAAGCTTGCGCCGCAGGACCCGGCGGCGCCGAACGCACGCGGCTACCTTGCGCGACAGGTGATGCGCCGCAAACCCCTCGTCACGCGATGAGCAGCCACGGGGCAGCCGCCTGCTAAGGCGCACCCAAGGCTTCGAGGCGTGCCCTGACATGCCTGGCATCACCCGAACGGGGTGCCAGCCGCAGGTAGCGCCGATAGGCGAGAACCGCCTCGCTGGCGAGTCCGCGCGACTCATAGGCCCGGCCCAAGCGCAGGATCAGGCCGGGGTCTTCGGGGAAGAAACGCATCGCCTGGGTCAGCGTCCCCTGCAGCAACTCCCATGAGCCGGCACACTCGAGCGCGTCGAGATAAGGTTCGTAGCGGGACCTGTCGCCGGGTCGGAGCACCAGCGCCCTTTGCCAGAGCGCGACGGCCGTGTCGATACGCCCTACGTCCGTCCACATCCGGGCAAGAGCGTCGAGCACGTCGGGATCGTCGCCACCCGTCGCCATCAACGGGTCCATGATGGCCCACGCCTCATCCTCGCGCCCAGTCACCACGAGGACCCCCGCGAGGCCCAATTGGGCCTCGACGCAATGCGGGTCCAGCGAAAGCACCTCCCGCCACGTGGCCTCGGCATGCACCTGCTGGCCGATTGCGACCATCATCCTGGCCTTCAGGACAAGGACCTCAGGCACGGGCGCCGTCGAAGCCGTGAGGGCCATCAGGTAACCCAGGGCCTCCGCAGGCCGGCCAAGGGACGCGTGGCACTGCGCGACGGCATACAGACTGGCGATATGGCGTGGCGCGCGATGGAGGGCCTCCTGGTAGCTGACGATGGCCTCCTCGAGGCGCCCCAGCATGAGCAGGGCTTCTCCCGCGAGGAAGGGCCCGCGCTCGGAATCCTGCAACCGACTCGCCAGCAAGCGTGCATGGGGAAGCGCCTCCGCAGGCTTGCCCAGCCGAAGCTGGGCTTCGGCCAATGCCCCGCTGTAGCGCACGGAGGCGGGATCCAGCGCCAAGGCCCGGGCGAGGTGACGTTCGGCGGCCTCGAGATCTCCGCGCCGAAGCGCCTCAAGGCCCTGCAGGCCCGCAAGTTCCGGATCCCTGGGGCTGACGGCCGCTGCACGAAGGAGCATCCGCTCCGTCCCGGGATGCATCGCGTCGAAGTAGAGTCGTGACAGGAACAGGAGGACGGCTGCGTGGCCCGGATCCCGGTCAAGAGCATTCATGCAGCTCTCCTCGGCGCCTGCGGCGTCCCCCAGCGACGACTGGGTCCGGGCGAGAAGAAGCCACGCGTCCGGCTGATCGGGCCGCCGGGCCAGCACTGCTTTGGCCCGCGTCATCGCGTCCACGCCCTGGTCGTGGGCCAGCAGGCGAACGACCAGCAACGTCGCCATCTGGACCGAGGACGGATGATCATCGATCGCGACCATCAACGCCGGCACGGGACCATCGGCTTGACCGAGCAGCGCAGCGAGGCGCATCACTTTGCCCCAGAGGTCATCATCCCCGCCAATATGCGGCAAGGCCCATTGCAGGATGCGCCAAGCATCCTCGGCCCTGCCTCGCTGCTGGACGTGGACGGCAAGCGCATAGTGCGCGTAGGCGCACGCCGGATCGAGGGCGAGCGCCTGCTTCAGGCGCACGAAGCCGAGCGCGTCGTCCCCGATGCGAAAGGCGACAAAGGCCCTTAGCGCAAGGCGACCCGCAGAGGGAGGCGCGACCTTGGCCTCCTCGTCGAGCAGGACGGCCATCTCCCGGAAACGGGCCTGGTCCACCATCTCGTCCATCGTCAGACGCAAGATCAGGGTTGGCGTCCGGGAGGCTTCGACGGGCAGCTGAGGCGCCGGCGCCGGCGCCAGCGCCTCAGGGGTGGGCTCGCCCCTCAGCCGCGCATCGAGGCGGGCTCTTCGTTCGGGGTCCGTCAATTCCTGCAGGGCATCGAGCAGGCGAGCATAGTCCTCGCTTGCACGATCACGAACCAGCACCGCGGCCTTGGTGTGGAAGGCGGTCCATATCTCGTCTTCGGTGGCCGTCGGGGCGACACCGAGCAAAGCGTAGGAATTAGGCAAGGTCATCAGAACGATCGGTCATTGGCGGTCAGATACCCGCTTCCAACCTACCCGCATCCTCCCGGATTCTCGCCGGATCCGAACGGCGCCGGAAGCGCTCCGCCCATTGTTCGGCCTCGGCGAACGCGACAGGAATGACCACCAAGGTCAGCAGGGTGCTGACGAGCAACCCGCCAATCACCACGATGGCCATCGGATAGCGGTACTCACTGCCGGCGCCGAGGCGAAAGGCCATGGGCATCATCCCCATGACCATGGCCGCAGTCGTCATCAGGATGGGCCGGAGACGTACCGGAGCCGCTGCCAGCAGCGCTTCCTCGACAGCCATGCCCGCCGCTCTCCGTGACAGGGTCACGTCCACCAGCAGGATGGCATTCTTGGTGACGATGCCCATCAGCATGATGACGCCGATCATCGCCGTGATGCCCAACTCGGTTCCCGTCAGGAACAATCCCAGGAAAGCCCCCACGACGGACAGCGGCAACGACAGCATGATGGTGAAGGGGTGGATGAAGGACTCGAACTGCACGGCCAGGATGACGTAGATGAACAGGACGGCCAGCAGAAGGGCTTGCACCAACCCCGTGAAGCTCTCGGCCATGTCCTTGGCCTGGCCCTCGAGCGAGATCGTCACCTCGGGCGGCAGGTCGATCTTGGCCACTTCTTCAGCCACGATGGCCAGGCCATCGCCCAGGGCCATGCCCGGCCTCAGGTTGCCCACCACCGTCGCGACGCGACCGCGGTCAAGGCGCTCGATCTCGGCGTAGCCGGCACCCCGCCGGACCGAGACGACCTGTCCCAGGGACACGGGACCAAGCAGACCCGTGATCTCGAGGGCGGCCCATCGCAGGGCATCGCCGCGCACACGGTCATCAAGGGCCACGCGCACCGGCACTTCCTCGTCGTCGAGCGTCAGGTTGGTGGCGGTCTCGCCTTCGGTCGCAAGCCGCAAGGTCGAGGCGACGGCCCCCGGGCTCAGGCCAAGCGCCGCCATGCGCCCCCGATCCGGCACCAGCCGCAACTCGGGACGTGCCGACCCCAGGCTGGAGTCGATGTCCACGAGACCCGGGTGCCGGCCCAGGGCCGAGACCAGCCGGGACGATATCCGGGCGAGGGCATCCAGGTCCTCGGAACGAAGCTGGACGTAGATGGGGTAGTTCTGATCGCCCTGCGCAACCATGCCGATGACCATCACCGAGGTCCGCACGCCGGGCAAGGCTTGGGCTTCGTCACGCACGGCGTGGGCCACCTGCACGTCGGTCAAGCCGCGCTCGGACCGCGGACGAAGTACGGCGTGAATCCGGGCCAGGTCGGTTTGGTCCTCGACACCGATCTGGGTCAGGACGGTACGGACCTCGCTGCGGGCACGGACGAGGCGTTCCACGCCCTGAGCCAGCGTCAGCGTCTGCTGGAGCGAACTTCCCTTCGGGGCCTTGACCGTGAGCATGAACTCCCCGGCATCAGCCTGCTCGAGGAAGCTCTTGGGGATGAACGGAACGAGCGCGAGGCCCGCGACGAAGGACAGCAGCGCAACCGCAAGAACCCGGCGACGATGCCCCAAGGCCCAGCCCAGAAGGCGCCTGTAGGGCGCAGCCCAGCGAAAGCCTGTGTCCTGATCCTCACCCGCGCCGGATACGGCCGGCCGCAACATGCGGGCCGAGAGCATCGGCGTGACCGTACGGGCGATCAGCAAGGAAACCAATACGGCAAAGGCGACAGTCCAGCCGAACTGCTCGAAGAAACGCCCGATCAAGCCATCCATGAAGGCCACGGGAATGAAGACCGCCACGATCGCCATCGTCGTGGCCGTGACGGCCAGCTGGATCTCGGCCGTCGCATCGATGGCGGCACGAATCGGCTCCTCACCGCGCTCGATGTGGCGCCAGACGTTCTCGAGATCGACGACGGCATCATCGACCAGGATGCCGACCACCATCGACAGGCCGAGGTTGGTCAGCTGGTTGAAACTGAACCCGGCCCGCTGCATCAGCCAGAACGTCCCGAGGATGGACAGGGGAATCGCGAGTCCGCCGATGAAGGTTGCCGCTCTGCTGCGCAGGAAGAGATGAAGGACGGCCACGGCCAAGAGCCCCCCCACCAGCGTGTGCTCCCAGACGGACAGGTTCGCCTCGCGGATGAACTCCGTCTGGTCCCGAGTGGAAACGAGTCCGACACCCGCCGGAAGCTCGGGCTCAAGGGCAGCCAGCGCCTCGCGGACCCGGGCGGAGACCCGAACCGCATTCGCTCCCCGGGCCTTCACGATCCCGAAGACGACGGCTGGCTGTCCGTCCACGAGCGCGGCTGTCACGGGCCGGCGTCGATCGTCGCGGATGCGGGCAACCCGGGACAGAGGCACGACGCCACCGTTGAGGTCCCGTACGCCGATATCGCCCAGTTCCTCCACACTTCGGGCACGACCCAGCGTTCGCAAGGTCATCAGCCTGCCGGCCTCTTCGACTCGACCGCCCGGCATGTCCACGTTCCAGGCACGCAGGGCATCGAGCACGGCCACGGACGTGACGCGCTCCGCAGCCAACCGCGACGGCTCCAGCAGGACACGGACCTCGCGGGTACGCTCGCCGAAAGGACGCACGGCGGCCACGCCGGACAGGGCCTCGAGACGAGGACGGACGCGCTCCCGCAGGAAGGCGGAGACGCGCTCGGGCCGTCCGCCGGAGAAGGCAAAGGTCATGATGGGCTCGCTGGCCGGGTCGAAGACCTGGACTGCCGGCGTCCTGGCATCAGCAGGCAAGCGGGTCCCGAGGCCGGCGACCTTGTCCCGGACATCGGCCGCTGCTGCCTGCGGGTCGGCGTCCAGCCTGAACTGGGCCACGACGATGGCCACGCCTTCCCGACTCGTGCTGCTGAGCGCCTTGAGTCCCGGGGTGCCGGCCATGACTTCCTCGACCGGCTTGGCAACGAGCGCCTCGACTTCCTGAGGCGCAGCCCCGGGAAACGGCACCGTGACGACTACCACCGGGAAGTCGACGTCCGGAAACAGATCCACGGACAACTTGCCGAAGCTCATCGCGCCCAGCACAGCCAGCACGAGCATCAGCATCGATGTCAGGACCGGGCGGCGAATGAAGGGTGCCGAAAAATTCAACGGTCGGCACCCGCGCGAACGGCGTCACCGTCCTTCACGAAGTCGGCGCCCTCCGTCACGACGACAGTCCCGGCATCGACTCCGCGCACCAACTCGACGTGGCGTGCATCCCGCCAACCGATCGTGACGCCACGACGGCGTGCCTTGCCGCCCTCGACCACATAGACGGCATCGTTGCCTTCGAACGTTATGACCGCAGCCAAGGGAACGACCAAGGCCTTGCGCTCCTGACCACGGAGGTGCACTTCGACGGACATGCCCGGGCGGAGCGGGTGGTCGCCCACCAACTCGATCCGGACGGGCCGGGTGTGGGCCACCGGGTCGAGCACAGGCCCCAGCGCCGTAACGCGGCCAGGAAACCGGCGCCCCGCAAAGGCCACAGGCTCGAAGGCGGCCTTGTCTCCGACGGCAACCGCCCCCGCCGCCTGTTCCGGGAGCGCGACCCGGACATGCATGCGCCCGTCCTCCACCACTACCGCAAGCGGTTGGCCCGGCATCACGACCGCCCCCGGCTCCACGAGGCGCTGGGAAAGGACCCCGGCAGCCGGCATCCGGACAATGGTCTCGTTCAACTGGGCCTGGACCGTCCGCAGGACGCCCGCAGCCTGAGCGCAAGCGGATCGGGCCTGAGCCGTCTGGGCTTCGGCCACCTCGACCATCGTCCTCGCCTGGCTGCGGGCCTGTTCGCTCGTAACCTCCCCCTCCGCCAGGTCCTGGGTCCGGCGAGCGAGGTCGCGCGCCTGCTTGAGATTCGCATCCGCCGTCGCCCGGCCGGCCTCGGCCGTGGCGAGCGCTGCCCGGGCCTGGGCCAACTGGCCATCCACTTCCGGGGCAGCCAGGCGCGCGACGACCCCACCCGCTTCGAGACGGCCCCACTCGGGTGCCATTCCGACGACGCGGCCCCCCACCCGTGCCAGGGCACGCCACTCGCGTCCCGCCTGGACCTGACCCTGAAGAATCCAAGTTGCGCCGACCGCACGCTCCTCGACCCGTCCCTGCCTGACGGCCACGGGGCGATCGGCCTCGACCGGCGCGGGCTTGTCCGTGGCTTGCGGACGACAAGCCGCAGTGGCGGCCAGCAATGCGGCGACCCAGGCAAGTCGGGCATCAACGCGTGAACCCCTAGGCCCCGAAGACATCATCACGACCTCAGTTAGGCGAGTGGCAGCCCGAGGCTCCCTGACTTCCCGGGGACAGGACTTCCATTGTAGGCAACATCCCGATGGGCCCACGGAGCACCCCTTCAAAAGATGATGAATTGGATGTTAACCGAGACAGCATTGCCCCGCTATTGCCCCATGAAGCATGCAGTACCTCCCGGAACATGGACAGGAGCCTCATCTTGGGCCTTTTGAATGACGTCCGGCGCATCAACGGCACCGCGCCGATTGCGCCCCTATCGCCCACGGGCGAGACGCAGGCCCCACCCGTCGAGGCCCGGACCCGCGCAGCCACGGACCGGTTCCAGCGGACAGCGCCCCTGCCGCCGTCCCCGGCAACCCCGGCTGCTGCCGAGGACCAGCCCTCGCTGCTTAGGCGGCTCATTTCGTGGGCGGAGCGGCTGTGGCAAGGGATCGTGGGCGGAGCCCCGGCCCCCGGTCGCGGAGAGGGCGTCCAAGGCAAGAGCCGCAAGATGCTCGAGATCGCGGCCGAGATCCAGGAGGCCAAGCACGTCGCCGAGGCCCAGCAGAAGTTCAACCAAGCCGATGCCGCCGAGACGATGGCAGCGCGGACGGCCCGCGCCCAGCATGCCGCCGTGCCCGTCCGCCCGGAGCACGAAGCACTCCTCGCTACGCTGTCACCGACGCAACGCCAGGCCTTCCGCGAGTTGTCCGAGCCGGATCGGGCCAGCTTCGCGGGCGTGCTCGAAGCCTTTGACGGTCAGCTCGACAGCAAGGTTCTGGAGGGTACCCGGGTAGGTCTTGCCCGACTGCTGGAAGAGGGAGTGCTGCTGCGCAAGGCCCCGACCGGCCGGGCAAGCGATGTTCCGCCGACCATGCTGCAGCTTCTGGCCTCGCGGGCGCTGGCGCCCACCCTCGCCGCCGGGCTGCGGGAGCGGGGCCTGACACCGGCAGGCCAGCTTGCGAACCTGATCAACCACGTCGCCTACCCCGACAAGGTTTACCAAGGGGAGGGCACGAACACGTGCGTGGTGGCCTCCCTGCAGACGCTGATGGCCCAGCAGGACCCGGCTGAATACCTGCGTCTGGCGACGGGGCTCATCTGGGAAGGCAAGGTGCGCCTCGCCAACGACGACCTGCTGGAACTGGCGCCTGTCGACTGGCAGGGCGAAACCGTCGGACGCAGTTCAACGGACGCGGTGCTCCAGGAGGCCTTGATGGCCCATGCCGATCGGTACGATGACGGCTCTGATTCGGGCATCGGTGGCGGCTCGTACGGCGGTGGCAGGCGGGGCGGTGGCAGCTATGGCGGGGGCCGGCGAGGCGAGGGCATCTATGAACCCGAAGGCACCAGCGGCGCGCTTGCGCGGCAAGGGGCCAGCGTCCCGGGCGGCCTGACGGAGGTGCAGGCGGAGAAGCTCTATGAAGCCGTGGCCGGAGACCGCGCCGTACCCGTGCCTGTCACGGATCGAAACCGCGAGCAGGCTTGGAAAGGCATCCGCCAGGCCCTCGAGGAAGGGTATCCGGTCCCGGCTAGCGTGACGGGCGTGCAGAACGGCCAGCGGGTCCTGCACCAGATCACCATCCTGGAACTGCGCCAGGATGCGGCGGGTCGCGAGATTGCCGTGGTGGCGGACTCGGGCTCGGGCGAGGCCGTCACGGTGGCCATGGACCAGCTTCGGGGCGACGTGGATACGGCCATCGTGCCGTCGCGATTCGCCAACATGACGGGCTGGAACCTGGTCCTTAGCGAGACCCGTCCCGAGGATGCCGAGGCGAGCCAGCGCGGGGGTGGCAAGTATGGTGGTGGGAGGAGGCGCGGGGGCTAGTCCCGCTTCATCCCGCCGAAAAGCCGGCGGGCCTTCTCGTCACGATTGAGCGAAGACGGATCCGACGGATCGCCACCCGAAGCGTGGTCCTGGCCTGCCTGGCCGCCGCCGGCCTGATCGAACACCTGCGCGCCAGGCCCGCCTGTCGTCAGATCGGGAGCGGATCGCGGGCGATGCACCCACGCCCAACCACCAAGCGCAACCAGCATCAACACCGCGGCCAAGGTCAGAGAGGTCATGACCCGCATCACCAAGGAGTCTTCGCCCTCGCCCCCGTTCACAGGCTCATCGCGCTCGTCCGCCACGTCGCATCGCCCTCCCCGCAGGTCTTGTACCCGATACGGCCGGGGCCGGAGCCGGGGTCACCGCGGCCGTGGCAGGTGCAAGCGCGTCGAGGATGCCGGCAGCCATGCCCTCGGCAGCTCGGCGCTGATACTCGGGCATCCGGAGCAGGCGCGCTTCCTCCGGATGGGACAGGTAACCGACCTCGACGAGGCAGGCAGGGAAACGCCCGTATTTGACCACCACGAAATTCTCGCGGTGGACGCCACGATCGGGCGCACCCAACGCCGCGACCAGACGGCGCTGGACGGAACGTGCGAGGGCCACGCTGCCCGGGGTGTACCAGTAGGTCTCGATGCCCCGGGTCGACGACCTCCCGGCGTGGTTGAGATGGATGCTGACGAGGGCATCCGAGCGAAACTCCTCGCCCATATCCACCCTGCCGTGGAGCGACAACGTCTCATCACCCCGACGGGTAGCCTGTACCTGGACGCCACGGCGCTCCAGCGCCCGCTGCAACGCTTGGGCCAAGGCGAAGGCGACAATCTTCTCCGGCTCACCCAGGACGCTTCGGGTACCGGGATCCGACCCACCGTGGCCCGCGTCGACCGTAATCCGCAGTTGGCGCCCACCCGCACGTCCAGGAGCCAGGAAGCCCAGCACGAGCGCCTGGCCATCGGCCGTCTGCAGTGCTTCGTAGCGATAGCCCAGGGGCCACTGCAACACGACATGCGTGCCGGCCACGGAGCCGGAGGCAGCCTCGACACGCAGGGAAAAGGGACCATCCGCAAAGGCCTGGGAAGCCGCCATCGGGACCTTGCCCCCCTCGATGGCGACGTGCACCCGATTGCGCTGGCCGCGACGCGCAAGGCGGAATCGCGATGCACCATCCGCCGTCAGGCGCACCAGCCACAAGGGTCCGGCGCGTCGCAGCGTCACGCCGGGCGAGGGTGCCACGCGGACCTCGTCCCGGCCTTCCTGGGGAGCCGAAGACGTGGCCTCGATGGAAGGCGACGGCGAAGGCGCGCCTGATGGTGCAGAAGCCCCCCCTGTCGGGCCCGGCAGGGGGGTATCCCTGTGCACAGGGACCGGTCGCGCGGGATGGGGGACCGGCGTAGCCACACGCGCCGATTGACCGGACCAGTCGAGGCGACCCAGAAGGCCTTCCGACGCGCGCACGACGCTCCAGACTGGCCGCTGAGGTCCGTGACCCACGAGAACCAGGCGAGCAACGTCAGGACGCCACATCCCGAGGCGAATGCGGACTCGGCCCGCCCGATGCGTGTCGTCGCCGACAACGGATGGCCAGCGTGCACCAGCAAGGTCGAGGACCCAGCGGTCTCCTCCCAGCCGAAAGAGTTTCGGGGTAGTCCCCCCGGGCAGGACGAGGAACAGGCCCCGCTCGGATTGCTCACGCACGAGAATTTCTGGTACCCGCCCGGCATCACGCCCCGTCAGGCGGGCATCACCCCCACTGGGCCCGGCCTCGGCCGCCATCGGCAACGCCGGGACCGCCAGCCAAGGCAGCAGGAGCAGGCACAGGTCCGTCAGCCCGTGATGCCGCACCCGTCAGGCCTGGTCTTCTTCGGCCAGCCGGGCTAGCAGATCATCCGACAGGTCGAAGTTGGCCGAGACCCGCTGGACGTCATCCAACTCCTCGAGACGTTCGACGAGCAGCATCAGCTTGCGGCCAAGTTCGCCATCGGCCACGGAGACCTGCACATCAGGCACATCTTGGACTTCGACCGATGCCACCGGGAAACCGGCGCGGCGCAGGGACTCGGAAACCACCTCGAGGGCCGGCACGGCACAATGTACGGCAAAGGCACCGGGCAAGGCCTTGAGGTCATCGGCGCCGGACTCGAGCGCGACCTCGAGGACCGCGTCCTCCACGGGCAGGTCACCGTCCTCACTTGCCAGCAGGACCACGCCCCGTTCGGCAAACATGTAGGCCACGCAGCCCGACTCCCCCAGATTTCCCCCGAGCCGCCCGAAGACCGTCCGCAAGTCCGCCGCCGTCCGGTTGCGGTTGTCGGTGCAGGCCCGCACCAGAAAGGCCACGCCACCGGGTCCATAGCCCTCGTACCGCAGTTCTTCCAGGATCTCGCCGCCCTCGGCACCCGTGCCCTTGGCGATGGCCCGACGAATGTTGTCATTGGGGACGCCCGCCTTGCGGGCGGCCTCGACGGCCGCGCGCAGGCGGAAGTTGCCGGCAGGATCCCCACCGCCAAGTCGTGCAGCCACGATGATCTCGCGGGACATCCGGGTGAAGACGGCCCCTCGGGCCGCGTCGACCTTGGCTTTCGTGCGCTTGATCTGGGCCCACTTGGAATGCCCTGCCATCGAGGCTCTCCTCCGTGGGGGGCATGGTAGCACGCGCAGCTCTTGCAGCTTCTTGACGGATGGCGACCCGGCTCCGATAATCCACATGCGTTCATTAAGAAATGTAACGCAAGACCACGGGGCCGCCCTAGGGAGCCCATCACCAAGGAAACGGCATGAACAAGGAAGAACTCGTCCGACACGTCGCCCAGAAGACCCGGATGCCGCAGAAGGATATCGCCCTGTGTCTCAACACGGCCCTCGAGACCATCACGCGAGCCCTCGGTCGCGGCCAGAGGGTCACCCTCGTGGGCTTCGGCTCCTTCCAGATTCGTGAACGAGCCGCACGCGAGGGACGCAACCCGAGGACCGGAAGTGTCCTGCAGATTCCAGCCCGCCGCACGGCGGTCTGGATTGCCGGCAAGCATCTGCGCGAGCGGCTCGAAGGCACGCGGAAGCGACGGCAACTGGTAGAGGCCTGAGGCCCGCGCACCGGCAACGGAGCCAAGGAAACCGCGTGCTACCATGACTCCCGACAGGACAGATGTCCTGTCGGGAGTGGATGTGTCGCAAAGACTGCGTCGGGTGGCATTGCTGGGCGCCTTCGAAATGCCCCGGGACAGCCAAGGCAAGCGCCGGGAGGGCCTCATCCTGGGGTCGCGCAAGGAGCTGCTGGGTTTTGTCCTTGAAACGAATCGCGAGGCTATCGAGCAAATCATCACCTTGGCGGCACTACTCGATCCGGCCTTTGGCCCTCCCCGAATGGCCGTCGGTGTCGTGCCCGCCCTCGAACGGCTAGGCGCGGTTGCTCTCAGGCTCGAACTCAAGCCGCTGGGGGGCATCAAGGCCGTCCAGAACGGAGGGGCCGTGGTCCACGGGGCGCTGGTCTATCGCGATACCGCAGGCAAATTGCAGCGCCTTGCGCTGACGGCCATCGAAGCCATCCACGTGGCGCTTGCCAGCCGACTGCCCCTCTTGGCCGACTCGGCCCTTCTCCAGATCGATGTCGCACCGCTGCTGGGCGATGCCCAGGTGGAGGAAGGCAACGAGGAAGACTTCAAGGCCTTCGTCGCGAACGTGACGGCGACCGACTTCACGAATTACTTGCGCCGCCAGCAGCCAGACAATCCGGGACCCGACGCCACAACTTGATCGCCCGAGACAAGTCGATCGAAGCGAGGGCCCGCTGTCCTTACGGACAGCGGGCCCTCGTGATCCGTGCGAAGAATCAGGCTTCGACGGCCAGCGGAAGTACCGCGACCTTCTTACGATCCGCGCCGGAGCGCTGGAAAGCGACGTGCCCGGTGACCAGCGCATACAGGGTGTGATCCCGGCCGACACCGACGTTCTCGCCCGCCAGGATGCGGGTGCCTCGCTGGCGGATGATGATGTTGCCGGCGATCACGAACTCGCCGCCAAACTTCTTGACGCCCAGACGCTTGGAGTTGCTGTCGCGACCGTTCCGGGTGCTACCGACGCCCTTCTTGTGTGCCATGACGATAATCCTCTGGATATTCTGGGGGGATCAGGCCTTGATGGCCTCGATCATGACCCGGGTGTAGGGCTGACGGTGCGAGTTCTTGCGGCGATAGTGCTTCTTGGGGCGCATCTTGTAGACGATGAGCTTGGGGCCCTTCCACTGGCGCTGGACCTTGCCGACGACCTTGGCACCAGCCACGACGGGCGCACCGACCTTGACGTCGTCGCCGACGACCATCAGCACGCGATCGAACTCGATCGTCTCGCCTTCGGCCAGGGGCAGCTTCTCGACGTCGATGTAGCGGCCTTCTTCGACCTTGATCTGTTTGCCGCCCGTCTCGATGATGGCGTACACAGGGAAACCGTCCTTTCGAAAATCGGGCCGCAGCCCGGACTTGCGCGCCCCGGACGGCCGCCAAAAGGCGTTATCAAAAACCGGCAGGGAGCGGCGCCCTGATATCAGGCTTTCATATTGACCGCTTCAGGGGTCCGGAGTCAAGAGCGGACGAGGCTCTTCCCGCGAGCGCACGTGGAAGCTGACGGCGGTCCGCTCGAGTCCCTCGACATCGAGGTCGAGAAAGGAAGGGACAAAGACAAGTTGCAGCCCCTCGGCCTCGAGGAACCCGCGGGCCACGACCAACGCCTTGACAGCCTGGTTCACGGCGGCAGCGCCGATAGCCTGCATCTCGCATTGCCCACGCACCCGCAAGCCTGCGCAGATGGCACCGGCTACCGAAGAAGGACGCGACTCACCCGCGACCTTGAGCGTGACCCCTTCGCCATCTTATGATGCACGCACCCCACGACGTCATCGGGTCGCACGGAAGGCTTCCGTGTTGATCTGCGTCACATGGAACGTGTGCGCCTGCGCGTCCCGGTCAAGGTTGCCAGGAAGCCGTCCGGACACCGAGGAGCAGGTCATAGGAGGACCACTCTCGCCAGTAGCCGCCGTAGTAGGCAGGAACCCGGACGACGCCCCAGACGTCGATGCCTTCGACGACTCGGAAAGTCACGCCCGGAGCCAGATCGATACGCTGGCCACCGGTCTCGCAGAGAACCCGCCGGTCTTCCTCGAAGGGATTGGACCAGAAGCCAAGGGCCTCGAGATGAAAGGCAGCAAGACGCAACGGTCGCCACGTCACCCCTGCCCCACCCTCGAAGGCGAGTCCGCGCCATTGCACGAGGGTATCCGTGACCTGCCGCCGAAACGGCACATTGGCCCCTATCGAGCCCACCAATTGCAGATCCGCCTCCGGAATGTCCTGATGGCCGACCATCCGCAGGTCAACGCTCGGCGCAGCCCATTCGATCCGGGAGGTCAGGGCGATTTCGCGCCCGTCTGGTCCCTTGATGATGTTGCCTTGACCGTCCCGCTGCACGCAGTTGACCGTCTGAAGGCCCAGTGGCGACGGGTTGGGCGGCAAGTTGGCCCGAAGACGCGTGACGAGCCCGCGGTAGCTGTCCCGCAACAAGTCCCGGGCCAGCACAAGACGCAGGTCCCCCAGTCCGAGCGCCTGGGGCGGGACCCCGGGCGGAAGAAAGTTACCGGGGTCGTCCTGAAGGACGAACTCGGCCGGCACATGCAGCTCGAAGCCCGTGCCCTCGCCAAGACGCCAACGCCCACGCCCCTCGACGACATAAAGCGACCGCGTCGTGACGAAATTGGCGCACCGGGGGTCGGAGACCAGAAGAGGAGAGCAGGCAGCGCGCTTCTCGTTGTCGAAGACATCCTCGGCAAAGGCCTGCCACGCCCCACGGAACTCCCACGCCTCGCCATCTTCCGGAGCAGCGTTGACCGGATCCTGAAGGATGACGGCATCTGCCGGACCCGCACCGAGCAACACCGAGGCCGCAAGGGTCCAAGCAAGCCGCCTCATCACGGACCCACCACCGCGGAAGCCACCGTCAGGGCACAGAGCAAGCGGATGCCATCGCCACCAAACATGGCCAGCAGGGCGCCAAGGCTGTCCACGAGTGCTCGCCGGGGCGGCGCCGAAGCCAGGATGCCTCCCGCCAACGCCCCAAGGAAGGCCCCCAGCAGCATCAAGCCGAGTCCGCCTTTCGAACCTACGAACAAGGTCACGACCATGCCGACGGCCGCACCCGTCATCACCTGGCGGTCCAGTCTGAAGAGGCGCAGGCCGAGGCGCGCTGCAGCACGTTCGAAGAACCAGCCAAGCAGGAGCAGCAGGCATGTCCACGCGGCCGTCACGCCATCGGCCAGAAGGCCATCCACGCCGTGGCCGAGCCAGGCGAGGAAAAGGTGCGGCAGCCAGGCAGCCCCGACAACCAGCAAACCCGCCCGATGCCCCCGGATGGCGAGGAAGATGCCCGCCAAGGCCAGCACGGGCACGGCTCCCGGCAGGAGCGTGGCCATCATCGAGACCGATGCGTTCAGCGACTGACCCTCCTGCGTGTTCCCCGCACAAGAGCCCAATGCACCATGCGCTCCGCGAAGTCGCCCAGACCAACCCCGGCTGCGGCCAACGCCTTGGGCAGCAGGCTGCCTTCGGTCATGCCCGGCACCGTATTGGTTTCCAGCAGGAAAGGCCGACCGTCCGCATCCACCAGCACGTCGGTCCTCGATACGCCGAAACACCCGAGGGCCCGATGGGCCCGGACACCCAGGTCCGCGAGCATCGCGGCGACCTCCGGCGCGACGACTGCAGGCACGATTTCGTCCGCACCGCCAGGCTGGTACTTGGCCTCGAGCGTGAAGTAGTCGGCAATCCTGGGGACGATTTCGACGATCGGCAAGGCCTCGGGTTCCGGGTACCCCCAGACGGGCACCGTGAACTCGCGCCCCCGGACAAAGGCCTCCACGAGCACGTCCTCGCCATAGCCTGCGACGACGGCCCATGCCCGAGCCCAGTCCAAGGGGTCCCTGACGACCTCGATGCCATGGGTGCTGCCCTGGCACACGGCCTTGAGGACGACCGGCCAGCCCAGATCGTGCCCCACCTTCGGCACCAGGACGGCCGGGTCGGCATCACGAACGTCCCGCGCCGGGACGAGCAGGTCCGGCGCCACGGGAAGTCCGGCGGCACGATACACCCGCTTCGTCGCACCCTTGTCCATGGCCGTGGCACTGGCCAGCACGGCTGAGCCGGTGTACGGCATCCCGGCCAGTTCCAGCATCCCCTGGACCAGGCCGTCCTCGCCACCCGAACCGTGAAGCGCCAGCATCACGACATCCGTGTCCGGCAGCCAGGCCTCGGGGGCGAGGCTGCCACCCGGCAGAACCTCCATCAGATCCAACCGACGAACGGCGTGGCCACGGGCAAGAAGCGCCCGGGAGACGGCTTCGCCGCTGCGCAAGGACACATCCCGCTCGGATGAATACCCGCCGGAGAGCACGATGACCCTTGGCCCCGACACGTCAAGCCTCCCCGGATGCCGCGCCGGAAAGGCGTCGGCCCTCGGCCAGCAACAGGGCGACATCCGCATCGGATGCAGCCTCGGCATAAAGCCGCAGCAGCGGCTCCGTCCCCGACAGACGAAGCAGCAACCAGGAACCGTCCTCAAGCGTCGCTTTGAGGCCGTCCTCTGCCCCCCAGGAAGCAACCGGCCGACCGATCAGGGTGGCCGGCGGCTGCCGATGCAGACCTTCGATGGCCGCGCGCACAAGGGGTGGGTCCATAAGGGGCAGGTCGACACGATCGTACGCGTGCGCACCGGCCACTTCCCGAAGCGATGCGATGAGGCCGCGCATGCCGGTACCGGCGTACGCGCAGGCCTCGAGCAGCAACAAGGCGCTCAGAATCCCGTCCCGCTCGGGCAAATGACAAGAGAAGCCGATGCCACCGGACTCTTCGCCACCCAGCATCACGTGCCGGGCCCGCATTTCGGCGGCCACGTACTTGAAGCCGATCGGCACGACATGCAGGGAACGGCCGTATTGGCGGGCAAGACGATCGATTATCACCGAGGTCGACAGGGTCTTCACGATGTCGCCGCTCCACCGACGCACTTCGAGCAGATGACGCGTCAGGAGCGCCATGATGAGGTGCGCGTTGACAAACGCACCGCCCTCGGCCACGGCACCAATCCTGTCCCCATCGCCGTCGCAGGCAAGGCCGATGCCGGGCTCGACCCACGCCTCAAGCACAGCACGAAGCGGCCCGAGGTGCTGGGCGATGGGCTCCGGATGGACACCCCCGAAAGCCGGGTCGGGCGCCGCGCGCAAAGAAACGAGCGACGACGGACCCAGGAGCCGCTCAAGGTAGCCGGCGGAAGCACCATGCATGGCATCGAATGCGACCCTCAAGGGTTCTTCGGGACGCACCAGGGCTTGCCGGATTCGCTCGAGGTCGACAAGCCCGGCAAGCGCCTCGAGATAAGCCGGACGAGGGTCCAGGACCGGCACGCCGTCCGGGTCGACCGGCCGAACCGTAGGCGCCTCGGCCACCGCCTCTTCGACACGTGCCGTGAAGGAGGGTTCCGCGGAACCGCCAAAGTCCTGCTTGATCTTGAGACCGTTCCACGAAGCCGAGTTGTGACTGGCCGTGACGACCAAGGCGCCGCGTGCGCCACCGTGCACGACGGCGTGAGACATATTCGGTGTCGTGACCGGTCCCTCGACGCGCATCACGGTGAAGCCCGCGCCTGCGAGCACCCCGGCGACAAGGCGGACACCCTCGGCGCTGCCCGTCCGGGTATCCCCACCCACCAACACCGGGCGATCATCGGCGGGAGCCTCGTCGCGCCATACCCGGGCAACCGCCACCGCCACGCGTGCCAGGTTCGAGGCATCGAAGCCTGCACCGCGTTCCGCGCGCCAACCATCCGTTCCAAACGCGATCCGGCTCATGCGATCCGCGTTCCCCGGGCAAGGACGGTCCCCGAGGCCAACAGGGCCTCGGTCTGGACCACGCAATCAGCGGCAATCTCACACGCGTCGCCGCCCAGAAGCCCCTGCAGGCGCGTCCCCTCGCCAACCCGGGCGTGGCGGCCGAGCATCACGCCCGTAAGGCGGGACGATGCACCGATCGCCACATCCGGACCGAGGACCACATGGCGTCCCAGACGAACATCGGCTCCAATCACGACGCCATCCCCGAGAAACACGGGACCGCCGTCGACACGCGCCCCCTCCCCCCACGTGACGCGTCCGCCCGTCCAGACGACGTGGCCGTCGCGTTCCTCGCGGCGCCAGTGTGCCGGCGGTGCCAGACGCCCCTCGAGCATGTCGCGCACCGCCTGCCGCCAGGATGCGGGCGTGCCGCAATCACGCCAATAGGCATCGGACGCGAAGCGATGCAGCGCGACGCCTTCGGCAAGCAGCGCCGGAAACAACTCGCGCTCGAAGCTGTAGGGTCGTCCGTGAGGTATGCGACGCACGATGGCGTCCTCCAGCACATAGGTCCCGGCGTTGATCCAGAAACGATCCACGAGGACCCTTGCCTCATCCTGCGTCGGCTTCTCGAGGAAGCGCGAAACGCGACCGCTGTCGCCAGCCAGCACGAGACCGAATGCCGTGGGATCCTTGACCTCGGTACAGGTCAGGGTGACGGCAGCGCCTGAGCGACGGTGCGCATCGAGGAGGGCCGTCAGGTCGGTATCCGTGAGGATGTCGCCGTTGAATACCACATGGGGCCCCTCATCCAACAGCCCGGAGGCCAACGCAACGGGGCCCGCCGTGCCCAACGGCGTCTCCTCGACGCTGTAGCGCAACTGCACGCCCCAACGTGCCCCGTCTCCGAGGATCTCCGGCACACGCGCCGCGAGGTGATGAATGTTCAGCACGACATCCGTCAGGCCATGACGGGCACACAGCGCCAACTGCATCCCGAGGATGGGCACGTCTCCGAGGTCCAAGAGAGGCTTCGGGGTGGTGTGGGTGAAGGGATGCAGGCGCGTTCCCGGGCCACCCGCAAGAAGGATGACGCTCATAAGGCCTGCATCCTCGACTTGAGCGCGACGATGGGCGCGATGGGCGAGGGATCGACGCGACGCAGCCACGCCAGGAGCACCGAGGCCAGATCGCCGATGAGGACGCCCTCGACAAGGCGGGCCAAGGGGTCGGGATGCGTCGGGCGAACCGTGAACACCGGCCGGTCGGCCACGGCAAGGGCTGCATCGGCCTGAAGCGCCAGCCACGCGGCCTCCTCAGGATCGCGGTAGGCCACCAGCACGGCCGCGCGGTCGCGGTCGAGGGCAAGCGACACCAGGTCGTTGTGCGTGCCCTCGGGCAGGACGGTCGATGTGGCAAGGCACTTGGCATTCTCGGCCAGTTGCCCCCGCAAGCGCGCCACGAGCGCTCCCGTCGTCCCCCCGACCCCGACGACGACCGGCCAGGCGTCTGTCGATGCGGACAGGAATCGCGCGAGCCCAAGGGCCGGATGGTCATCCCTGACTCCGTCCGCGAGGGCATCACCGAAGGCCGCAGCATGCGCCAAGGCCGGACCCGGGTCGACAGGCGCACCCCAGTGGGCCAGCAAAGCCAGCAGGGAGAAGAGGATCTCCCCCATCGCCGCCCGGGGCTGCCAGCCGGGCTCGAGGGTCAAGATACGGCCTGTGGCCGCCAGGCGACGGGCAAGTTGCCCCCCGCACGTCAGGCCCACGACCGGACACCCCCTTGCAAGCGCCTCATCGACGGCCGACAAGGTCTCCCCGGTATCGCCCGAATAGCTGAGCGCCACGACATGGGTCCGCGCGTCGACCCACGCCGGCAGCCCGGGTCCCCGGTGGACGGCCATCCTCACGCCCCAGCGTCCGGCCAGAAACTCGCTCGCCACGTCCGCCGATATGGCCGAGCCTCCCATTCCCGCAATCAGGATGGAGTCGGGCCGGTCGTGCGCCCACGCAGCCAAGGCCTCGCGGGCACGCGCGTCGGCAACTGCCGCGCGCTGGCCCCAGGCCGCCACGCAACCGAACATGCCTCCGGGATCGCAGCCTTCGAGTTCCTGCAAGCTGACAACCGTGCTCACGCTACCTCCTCTGCCCCGGAGAGCACCCGCAACCAGTTGCCCCCCAGCCACGCCGCGACTGCGGTCTCGTCCAACCCGGCCTCGAGCAAGGCCGCCGTGACCCGCGGCAGGTCCTGGACGACTTCGAATCCGGCCGGCAGGGCCGAGATGCCGTCGAGGTCGGCCCCAAGACCGAGGACGCCGTGGCCGCCGACGCCCTGCAGGTGCTGCACATGCAGGGCGAGCGTGGCGAGATCCCCCTCGCCGCCGATGAAGCGCGGGTACAGCACCGTTCCGATGACGCCCCCACGCTCGGCGATGGCCCGAATCTGGTCGTCGTCCATGTTGCGTGGATGGTCGCAGACGGCGCGGGCGTTGGCATGGCTGACGACGACGCGGCCCGGGTAGGCGTCGAGGGCATCCCAGAAACCGGGCTCGGCGATGTGGGCCAGGTCCAGCACCATGTCGAGGTCCGCCATGCGGCGCAGCAGGTCACGCCCGAGGCGCGTCAGGCCGCTGGGGCGATCCGATACGAGCAAGCCGTCCGCGAAGCCATTACGACCGTTCCACGTCAGGGAGACCATGCGGACGCCCAGCGCGTGGAAGGCCTCGAGCAGCTTCGGGTCGTCCGCAAGCGGATCGGCGCCTTCGAAAGACAGCATCACGCCGGGCACGCCCGGGATGCGGTCCTTGATCCGGTCCAGAATGCTGAAGCCACCTTGGCGACGCAGGCCCTCACGCAGCACGCCGACCAGACGCATGGCGCGGTGCAGGGCCCTGTCGCCGGTCACGTCGCCCGGCACCCAGAGCGAAAGGAACTGCAAGGCACCACCGATGGCCGCGAACCTGGGCACGTCGAAATGCAGGCCGGGCTGCGATCCGCCGAACGCCAGATGTCCGTCCAGCGACCGATCGAGGGTATCGGCGTGGCCGTCGACCACGGGGCAAGCGGCATGGAGGGCGCGCGCACGGTCCAGCGCGGCGGTCGCGCTCACGCTCGTGGCTTGCCCTGGAACTTGCACGCGACCCTCAGGCCAAGGCGTGGCTCGGCACACCCGGTTCCTGGATGCGCGCGTAGTAGTAACGGGTGTAGTAGGCATCGGAAACCCGGACGGGCACCGACTCTCCCAGGACCACCCACCCAAGGGTCCGACGCGAGAACCACAACGGTACGGCGGCACGAAGCGTGGCCCGGTGAACGATTTCGAGCAGCCCCATGCCTGCGGGTCGCTGGCCAGACGGCAGCACATGAAGGATGACCCTGTACCGATCGAGGACGTCCGCAGGAAGTGCGCCGGCACGCAAGGGCACTTCGCCCAGAGTCATATGGTCGACATCCGGAAGCCCGGACGCCGCCGTGCTGCCCGCGACTGCTTCCGCATCCTCGGGGCCGAAGCGAGCGAGGACGCCGGGGAAGACTTCACCGGGGCCCGCGACGTCAACCAACAGGACAGACTGCCCCTGCCGCGAGAGGTTGGCCGCGATGCCGACGGCAACGACAGCCGCAGCCTCGGGCGTCGGGCCGACCAGCACGAACTCGCGTTGTCCGCCTGCCCGCTGCAGGAAAAACCAGGTCATGGCCTGGCACGGCTTTGCCTGCAGATGATAAAGACGCCCCAGACGCAGCAGGCTCTCGGGCAGCACCCCAATGACCGGCAAGCCCCACAGGCGGGGCCCACCGGCAGGCCTGGCGCGCCGGAAGCGCAGGACAATCAGGGCCACGGCCCCGACGACGGCGACTGCTCCGGCGGCGGGCAGCCACGGCCCTCCGGGCAGGCCCGGGGACGGGACAGACGGGACCTGGACATCAATCCTCGTCGAATAGCTGGCACCGACCTCGCGCAACAACAGCTCCATCGGCTGACGGAAGGCCTCGGCCACGGGCGCAGCATCGGCCGTCGCCCCGGGCGGCAGCTCCATCCGGACGACGACCCCGCGCGGTGTCTCCTCGAGCAGGACAGCCCAGCCTTCGGCCTCAGCGCCCGCTTCGGGCCGGCCGCCCATCCAGCCGGGCAAACGACGCCCCGCCTCGACCTGGAACTGCCGGACCACGGCTTCGGGCGCAGTCGGGCCGAACTCGGCCTCGAGGCGGACCTCAGGAGGCTCCTGGGTCTCTTCGGCGGCCAGCCCCGGAAGCCCCGCAGCCAGCACGAAGGCGAGCCACGATGCAAGCAGGACTGCCAAGCGGCCGGGTTCGAACCTCATCGGTTTCATTCTAGCGCATCACCGGGAGAGCACGGGCGAGCACGACGCCACCGCGAACGCCCCACCCGGACGCGGCGAGGGTCGTGCGGCAGCCTTCCAGCGTGGCACCGGTCGTGCACAGATCATCCAGCAACCAGACACGGTCGCCCCGACCGGCACCGATGGCGACAAATGCCCCGCGAAGCAGGCGAATCCGTGCCCGGGGACCGTGGGCGTGCAGGCGCGGTGTCACACGCGCGCGTCCCAGCACCCCCGCGGCAACGGGCCAGCCCCATGCACGGCCGAGTTGGCGCGCCAGAAGCAAGGCATGGTCGTAGCCCCGGACACGAACGCGATCGGGAGAGGTCGGCACGGGGACAATCATGCCTCCAGCAGGGTCCGGGGGTGCCATCAGAGCAGCCAGCCACGGCGCGAGGTCCGGACGGTCGCCCTGCTTGAAGTCCAGGAGGATGCGCCGGAGCGGTCCCACGTAGCGGCCGACGGCATGGACCTCGAGGGCCGCGGGCCCAACCAGGGTCCGCCCCGGATCCAGAACGGCCCTGCGGCATGCGGGACAGAGCCCCGTCGTCACGATGGTCCGGCACCCCGGACAGGGTGCGGGCCAGCAGGCCGACCAAGCGGTCGAGACAAGCGCAAATGGATCCATAGTCCCCACATGGCCCACGTAGCCCCGGCCGCGTCGATCATGACGTCACGCGGGTTGCCCGAGCGGCCGAGCACGAAAGACTGATGCCACTCGTCGAGTATCGCCCAAGCGACCGCGAGGCCCCACGCGTGCCGCGCACGCCCGCTGCCGGTGGCGCGGAGGGCCAGCAGGGCCAGCACGGCAAAGGCGCCGAAGTGCGCCAGCTTCCGCGCCGCCGCGTGCACGACCAGCCGGGCGTAGGGGTCCGTGCCTTCGGGGTTTCCGAGCCAGGCCAAGAGGCTGGCCAGGAGATATCCGGAGTCCTCGCCGGATTGCCCCCGGGCGGACAGCATCCAGATGGTGGCCATCCACAGCAACGTGGGCATCCAGCGCGACATGGCACCATGATGCCCGTGATGACCATGGTCCTGCATCCGGCACGTGGCCCCCTTGTCGGCCGGCCGGCACTGCCCGGCGACAAGTCCGTCAGCCATCGGGCCCTGCTACTTGGCGCCCTCGCCACGGCCCCCTGGAGCCTGCGCGGGCTGAGTCCGGCCCGTGACGTGGCAAGTACGGCGGAGGCCCTGAACCGCTTGGGCGCGACGGTCCGGGTGGCGGGCGAGATCGTCCGCGTGCAAGGCCCCGCAACAGGCTGGCGCGATGGCCAAACGCTCGATTGCGGCAACTCGGGCTCGACGGCGCGGATGCTGCTCGGATTCCTGGCCGGGACGGGTGTTTCGGCCAGGCTCGAAGGCGACTCGTCGCTCTCCCGGCGACCGATGGCCAGGGTCCTCGAGCCGCTTGCCGCGTGGGGCCTCGAGATCGCGGAGGGGAAAGGACACCTGCCGCTGCTGGTCTGCAGCCGGCCCCGGCCCGCGACGTGCACGGTGGAATTGCCGGTGGCCAGCGCCCAGGTCAAGACCGCCCTCGCCCTTGCCGTCCTTCACGCTGGCGGCCGATTGGACCTGCGGGAACCCCACGCGTCCCGCGACCACACGGAGCGCCTGCTCGAGGCGCTCGGTGCACCCCTCGAGCGGACGAGCGGCGGCTTCACGCTGGGGGGGCCCTGGCGGCCACCGGGCCATACCATCGACATTCCGGGCGACCCGTCCGCTGCTGCCTTCTGGGGCGTGGCAGCCGCCCTGGTTCCCGGGTCCAGACTGGTCCTCGGCCCCATCAGCCTCAATCCCGGCCGTACGGGCTGGATACGGGTGCTCCGACGGATGGGCTGCCCCGTCAACATCGGCGCCTCGCGAGGCCATGACCCCGTAGGCTCGGTCACGGTGGATGCCCCAGCCAGCTTGCAGGCCGTCACGGTCGAAGGCGAGGACCTGATTCAGGCCCTCGACGAGATACCGGTCCTGGCCGTGGCGATGGCGAGGGCCACCGGAACCTCGTTCATCCGCGGGGCACGGGAGCTGCGCGTCAAGGAATCCGACCGCCTGCAAGCCATCGCGACCATGCTGGCGTCATTCGGCATCGACACGACCATGTCGGCAGACGACCTCGCCATCCACGGCCGCGGGCCGGGCGAGGGCTTCCGGATCGGCAACGCGCCTGTCGCCAGCCACGGCGATCACCGCATCGCCATGGCTGCGGGCATCGCGAGCCTCGTGGCCACAGGGCCCGTTGCGCTTGCCGACCCTGAGGTCGCCGGAGTCTCGGATCCCCGATTCTGGGAGACCCGACGCGCTATCATGGCGTCATGAAAGTCATCGAGGCTGAGGCGACGGGTTTCTGCCACGGGGTCGAGCGTGCCGTCCGGCTCGCCGAGAAAGCTGGTGCGACAGCCCGGGGCGAGCAGCAGGACATCGTCGTCTACGGCCATCTGGTCCATAACCCCCAGCAGGTCGCCGCCCTGGAAGCCCAAGGCCTCCGCCACGTCGCCGCCTGGCAACCGGAGACGCCGGGCACGCTGGTGGTGCGCACGCACGGCATCGCGCCCGGCGAACTGGCGGATATCCGTGAGGCCGGATGGCAGGTCGTGGACGCCACCTGTCCCCTCGTCACGCGAACCCACCACCGTGCCGAGGCCCTGCGCAAGGCGGGCTATCCCCTCGTCGTCATCGGGAAGGCGGACCATCCCGAAGTCAAGGCCCTGACGGCGGGCGACTACGGTCAAGTACCCGTATGCCAGGCCGCGGAGGACGTGGATCGACTTTACCCGCGGCTGCAGGCACGCTTGGGCGTCGTCATCCAGAGCACTTTCCCACCGGCCCCTGCACGCGCCATCATCGGCCTGCTGGCCATGAAGACGATGGACCTCCGGGTCTTCAACACCGTCTGCGATGTCACGCAGAAGCGAATCGACGCCGCCATGGACCTGGCCGGCCAAGTCGAGGCGATGGTCGTGGTCGGTGGCCATCACAGCGCCAACACGCGCCAGATTGCCGACGCGTGCCGAACCGTCGTACCCACGCTGCAGGTGGAAACGGCCGCAGAACTTGATGCGGATTGGCTTTCGGGCTTCCGGACCGTCGGCCTGGCGTCGGGTCTCTCGACTCCCGATGCGGGCATCGCGGAAGTCCGCGACGCCTTGCTGACCCTCTACTGAAGGCCGCACCGCAAGCAGGTCGCCACCTCCGACCCGCCCCGCATGGTATGCTCGCAATACGCGCACGCCGTGCGCCGGATCTATTTGGAAGAGCAGGTTTCCCTCCCCCTATGAACACCCTTGATCAGACTGCCGTGGCCGACCTCGACGAAGAGGTCATCGATTACGATTCCACCTTTGTCGATGTCCAGCCCGGGGACATCGTGATCGGCCGCGTGGTCCGCGTCGCCCAGGATCAGGTTCTGGTCGACGTTGGCGGCAAGTCCGAAGGCCTCATCCCCATCAAGGAACTGGCCAATGGCCCCGTCGGCAACCCCCACGATCACATCCGCGAAGGCGAGGAGCTGGAGCTCTACGTCCTGCGTGAAGAAGACGAAGACGGCCAGCTGACGCTCTCGAAGCGCCGCGTCGACCAAGCCCGTGGCTGGGTTCAGGCGACGAAGGACTTCGAAGAGGAGGCCGTCATCCACGCGCGGGTCACGGGTGTCGTCAAGGGCGGCATCATCGTCGACGCCTACAAGTTGCGCGGGTTCGTGCCCGCGTCGCAGCTGCGCACCAAGGGCGCCCACGACGAGCTCGTCGGCACCGAAGTGCCGCTCAAGATCATCGAAGTCGACCAGCGCCGCAACAAGCTGATCCTTTCGCATCGTCAGGCCGTTGCTGCCGAGAAGGGCAAGCTGCGCGCCGAGATCCTGCAGACGCTTGACGTCGGCCAGATCATCACCGGCAAGGTCGTCCGTATCGCCGACTTCGGTGCCTTCATCGATCTGGGCGGCATCGACGGGCTGCTGCCGATTTCCGAGATTTCGTGGCAGCGGATTCAGCATCCCAGCCATGTCCTCAACATCGGCGACGAAGTCACGCTCAAGGTGCTCAAGGTCGACCGGGATGCCCACAAGATCTCGCTGTCTCTCAAGCAACTTCAGGACGATCCTTGGAGCAGCCTGACGGCCAAGTTCAGCGAAGGCATGCAGGTGCCCGGCAAGGTCACCAAGCTGGCTTCCTTCGGTGCGTTCGTCGAGATCGAGCCCGGTGTGGAAGCCCTGCTGCCCACCGCCGAAATGGGTGACAACGTTGCCCGTCCCGAAGATGTCGTCGAGGTTGGCCAGATGGTGAACGCCATCATCAAGCGGTTCCGTCCCGACGAGAAGCGCATCTCCCTCTCTCTGAAGGAATCCAGCGACTCGGATGGAATCAACGAGGACGAGGACTAACCGTCTCCCGACGGGCGGTCTCATCACGGCCGTCGCACCAGGTTCCCTGGCTGCGGCGGCCGGTTGCTCCATGGGCGACAGACTGCTTGCCGTCAACGGGCAGGCGCTGCAAGACCTGATCGACTACCGATTTGCCATCACCGAACGAGACGTCACGCTGACTTTGCTGCGGGACGATCAGGAAGTGCTGGTCGCCATTGCCAAGGAAGAAGACCAAGACCTAGGCCTGGCCTTCGACGAGGCCGTCTTCGATCGTATCCGGCAGTGTGCCAACACCTGCGAGTTCTGTTTCATCCACCAGATGCCTGAGGGCCAGTTCCGCAACAGCCTGTACATCGAGGATGACGACTATCGGCTGTCGTTCCTGCAAGGCAACTTCATCACGATGACGAACCTCGCGGAGAGGGATTGGAAACGGATCGAGCACCTGCGCCTATCTCCCCTCTACATCTCCGTCCACACCACGGATCCCGTCCTGCGCAAGGCGATGCTGAAGCAACCGCTTGCCGAGCGCCTGCACGCCCAGCTCGACCGGCTACGCGACATGGGCATCGACTTCCATGCCCAGATCGTGCTCGTACGCGATCGCAATGATGGTGAATGCCTCGAACGGACGCTGGAGGACCTGGCCACACGCTGGGGCGTGGGCCTGCTCTCCATCAACATCGTGCCCTTCGGTGCCACACGATTCCGGGAGACGCTGGCGTTGCCGGGCCTCGCGGCCACGACTCCTGCGTGGTGTCGCGATGTCATCCGTCAGGTACGGCCCTTTCAGCGGCGGTTCCGTGCCGAGCGAGGAGACGACCTGGTCCGTCTGGCCGACGAGTTCTACATCCTCGCCGATCGTGCCTTCCCCGGGGAGCGCCACTACGGCGACTACACCAATCTGGGCGACGGCGTGGGAGGCTGCCGCCTGCTGATCAACGAATGGAACCGCGTGGCCCGCAGCCTGCCGGAACGCATTCATCCGGCCCGGCACGTGACCATGCTGACAGGTCCGGCTGCCGTCCGCGTCATGCAACCCATCGTGGCATGCCTGAATGCCGTCGAAGGCCTCGAGGTCCAGCTGTTGCCCATTGCTTCACGGACATGGGGACCAAGCATCACAGTCACCGGTCTGCGGACCGGCGAGGACTTGATTGCCGGGCTGAAGGACGCGGCCGTCACGGGCGAAGTCTGGCTGCCGGACATCATGCTGCGTCCCGGCAGCCGCACCCTGCTGGATGATCTTACGGTCGAAGACATCGCGGCAGCGGCGTCGGTCGACATCAAGGTGCTGCCGACCGACGCCCGCGGCCTGTTCGTGGCGGCTACCGATCCCGTGGCACTCGCCGGGCTGGATGCCGACCGCTGGTTCGGTTCCTATTATCGTTGAGGCAGCTCCTCGGCACGGTTGAATACGGCGCGAACCCGGGGCTCGGCCGGCGTCCCCCGAACGGCAGCATGCTCGACGCGCTCGAGGCGGTTGCCCACCCGATGGAATACCCCGGCCCAATAGCCCGACCATCGTCCCCAACGGCCACGCACGGCCTGGCCGCCTGCGCCGACTTGTCGTCGGACGGCACGGCGAAACTCCCTACCCGACCGCGGCGCGACCAGCAGACCCGTGGCGACACCCGCCAAGGCACCGAGACCGATGAACCAGGCTTTCATGCGTGCTCCTTTCCAACGCCCTCTGCCAAGAGGGCCTCATACCGGCTGACATACTGCCGGGCCATCCGCTCCGCCGAGAACGCCCGAAGCACGGCCGCCCGTACCTCGCGGGGCCGGGCCTCGCGGGCCCACGCAACGGCCTGCGCCCACTCCGAGGGGCTGCGGACAAGCCATGGCCTCGAGCAGCACGAGGCCAAAGGGTTCATCCCACGCGAGGGGTGCCACCAAGGCCCCGGCACGGGCGAGCAGATGCCACCTGTCCGGCCCGCGCACTTCACCAAGCCAGCGGACCGCATCCTGACCGCAAAGCCTCGGAGCCAACTCACGGGAGAAGAATTCCTGCTGCGCCGGGTCCTGCCCCCCTGCGACGATCAGGGGCACGCCCAGGTTCTTGGCGATGTCGACGGCGTGATGCGGGCCCTTCTCGCGCGACAACCGGCCAAGAAAGACCAGATGCTCACCCCGCGGTCCCTCGTGCAGAGGCCAATCTGCCATCTCCATGCCGTTGGGAATGACGCAGGCATCGGTTCGATCGTATCGGGCAGCCTGGGCGCGCGACAGGAACGCAAGCCTGTTGTCGGCCACGCCACGGTAGACGGCGCGGCGCTCCTCATCGACATCGTTGTGAACCGTCGTGAGCATCGGACGCAGGCCATCGAGCCCTGCCCTGAGCGCCGCAGTACGCGTGTGATCGTGAATGAAATCGACCGAAAGCCTGCCCGCACTCAGGGCACGCAAGGCAGCCGCAACGTGGGTACGTTCCGATCCGGCGTCGACGCACGCAAGATCGACCGGCTCCCGAATGGGCGTCTCCGGATGGCCGGAGGCAAAGACCTCGACCCCCCAGCCAAGGCGGGGCAATGCGGCAGCCAAGGATGCGACAACACGCTCCGTACCCCCATAGCCCACGGTTGGCACGGCCAGGAAAGGCGGGCCCAACAGCATCACCCGGCGAGACGACATGAGCGCATCGTCACCCGGCCCGCACGATGCGTCGCTGTCCAAGGTGCCCCAAGCGTCTTGCGCGGACCTTGCGCGACGGAAGCGCGCCGCGCATCCTGCGGCGGCCACCGTGTGCGCTTGACCCGAGGAGCTCCCGATGCCCGACGTACCGATCGCCCCGTGGGTCGCGGCATATCGCCTCCCGGCCCGAGCCCCTGCTGGCGGAGGGGGACTCGCCACTTCGATGGAGGGACTGCTGGCAGACGGGAACCTGGGGGGCTGGGTCGGCTTCCAGGGGACGCCTGCATGCGTCGAAACCTGGTGCGCGTGCCACTGGACGACAGGCAGTGGTCCGGCTACAGGGACACGTGGTGCCATCGAATCCTGTGGCACTTCTGCCACGGCTGGTTCGACCCATCCCGGGACAGCGCCGCCGAGGACGCCATCCGGCAGGAATTTGCCGGCTACCATGAGGCCAACGAGGCTTTGGCGCAAACGCTGACCCGCCACCTGCCCCAGGAATCACCGTGGGTTCAGATTCACGACTACCGACTGCTTCTCGTCCCGGGCCTTCTACGTCGCCTCAGGCCGGACTGCGGCATCGTGTTCCACATGCACGTGCCGGTCCCCGAACCTGGCGCGTGGCGATGGCTCCCGCCCGACATCCGGACAGCGGTGCGCCTGGGCTTGTCCGGCGCGGACCTGATTGGTGTCCAAACGCCCGGAGATATCGCGCCCATGAAAGCCATACTCGGTGCGGGCCCAGATCGGCCCGGACATGGCTTGCTCCACGTCGAAGCCCATCCAGTTCCCATCGACCCGGACCACCTGTTCAGGACAGCCCGCCTTGCACGCGCACGAGCGACAAACGCTGGGCCCGAATCAACATGGTCGGATCGAGGTGGACGCATCCTGATCGTGGGGCGCGGAGATCCGAGCAAGAACCTGCCCCGCATCCTGAAAGCCATCGAACGCCCTCTGTTGCGTCGACCAGACCTGCGCAACCGGGTATCTGTCCCGTGCCTCGCGCCTGAGAGCAGAACGAAACCCCTCGCCTACCGCCGCTGTCAAGCAGCCATCCGGGCACGCATGGCCACCCTCGGGACGGTGGGGGGCCATGGCCTGTCGGCGACGCTCCTCGAGGACGATGATCGCGCGCGGGCCCTGCTGGCCCTCGAGGACTATGACGTCCTGCTGGTCGCGCCCTTGGCGGACGGCATGAACCTGGTCGCCAAGGAAGGAGCCCTGCTCAACAGGCGTGGGGGCATCATCATCGCCTCGACGCACATGGGTGCATGGGAGGCCCTGCAGCCGGATTGCCTCGATGTGCATCCTCTGGACACCGACGGCATGGCGAGGGCCCTCGAGCGGGCCTTGGCCATGTCGATGGCCGAGCGTCACACTCGACACGAACGTATGTGCTGCCGGATGTTGCGCGAGGATCCCCATCGCTGGCTCGCGGGCCAGTTGACACGAGCAGCCGCCATCCGTGGATGCATCCGCCATGCCGCCTGAAGACCAGAGCGGAATGACCCTGAGCCTGGCGAACACGCTGCTGAAGCTGGAGCTCGCCGGACAGACACCGAACCTTGCCGCCGCCAATCGACACGCCATCGACCGCCTGCCAGAAGGCGACCCCTTCTACACCTTCGGTATCCAGAGCATCGGGCACCACTGGCAAG
>Ga0194129_10001262_pt1 | contig 42547 bp, 27 predicted proteins | sample TA2KigCa35mmetaG_FD_150862 | JGI IMG/M metagenome (GOLD analysis project Ga0194129, IMG submission 150862) | Freshwater microbial communities from Lake Tanganyika, Tanzania - TA2015038 Kigoma Deep Cast 35m | ecosystem: Environmental > Aquatic > Freshwater > Lake | place: Tanzania: Lake...
ACCACCGTCCCCGCCGAGTCATCGAGTGAGTCCTCCGCGTGCTCCTCGACCTCGGAGGGTGCGGGCGTCGCTGCAAGCCCGACGTGAGACGTGATGATTCGAGTGGCGGCGGTTGCGATGGACGCGCCCGATTCGGGCTGCGGCATCGGCTCGGGCGGGGCAAAGGAGGGTGTCGCAGGAGCCGCAGCGAGCGGGGCTTGCGGCTGAGGCACTGATGCGGGGGAGGGCAGTCGCGACGGGTCGAAGCTCGCCGGCGGCGCCATCGTCGCAAAGACGGGAGGCGCGAGGTCGGCAACCGATGGCGGAGCAGCGTCGACGTAACCGACGGGCGGTTTCGCGTTGGTGCCAAGCTGGAGCGAGCGCGTGATCGTCAGCACATAAACCGCGCGCTTCAACACCTCCACGGTGGTAACGCCTGCAGCCGCGAGGGCCTGCAGCGACCGCGGCTCCTCGAGCAGCGCGTCCACCACCGCGGCCTCGCGATGGTCGAAGCCCAGACGCCCGATTGCTGCGAGCGGATGAATCGTCAGAGCCAGCTGGCCGAGTCGCGCGAGCGTCTGGTCGATCAGCGGATCCCGCTTACGGTGCCGCACCCCGATGGTGATGAGCGCGAGCGGATCGACCCCGATCGGCTCACGCCCACCATAACCGGCGAGCAAATCGTGGTCCTTGAAGAACATGTAGGTCGTGTCTTCAGGGAGCGCGAGCAGGTGCTCCAGCTTCTGCTGAGCCTGCATCTTGAGGGCGATCTCGATCATCCCCTCGTCGACCATCCCCGTACGAATTAGGTACGCGCCGTGCAGCTCGCCGGATCGGCTGATGGCGGCGTGACTCGCGAGGAGACCGTCCGCCTCGATTACCCCGAGCGTGAGGAGCACCTTGTCGAGCGGCGCGACGTCGCCAAACGTGCGTACGTTGACGGGGCGGCCCTCTTCGACCGTGAAGGCGTGGATGGCATCCATCGCCGCCGACGTGAGCACGACGGTGCCCGACAATTGCTGGTCGAGGAGGTAGACGAGCAGGTTCGTGAGCGGCGTCTTGCGTAGGAGGCCCTCGGCCGTCGGAGCGAGCCCCTCCGCGCGCTCCTCGAACCACTCGAAGGCGGGTTGTGCGCGCTCTGCGATGCGACGCTCGGCGGCTGCGTCCGGATAGGCATCGCTCTCCGATACGTCGCTAGCCCCGAGCATTCCTCTCGGGAGTCCAGCGGGCGGAGGGATCGCAGGGGGGCCGTCGTCTATCGAGATCTCGCCGGTGGTTGCGAGGTCCAAAGCGCGGTCGTCGCGCGTGGGTGAGTAGAGCTCGTTCGTCATCGCAAGGTCCGAGAGGCTCTTGCCCGGCTCGAACGCCGCATCGAGCGCTGCGTCGAGCGCGACCTCAAAGGGCTCTTCGAGCTTGGTCGCCACGGTGACCCCACGCGCCGGTACGGGAGTCAGCATGGCACCAGGGCCTGGCCCGAGCGACGGGTCGAACACTATCGTCGAGCCGTCATCGCTCTGCTGTGCGACGAGCCCGGCGCCGAAGGCCCCGAGTAGGCCATCGTCTGGGGGCAGGTCGATGGCGAGCGCATCCGAGTCGTCTGGCTTCGTCGATAGGGCGTCCGCGAACTCCTGGCGTCGCTGGTTCGAGGTCGACTCGGTGAAGCGCGGCGTTGGCGAGAACTGGGGGACTGGAGCGGCGACGGGAGAGCGTTGCGGCGGGGGTGTGAGCTCGATTCGGCCGAGCGCGATCGGGCGCGGCGTGAGCTGAGGCGAGGGCGTCGGCTGCGGCGTATCCGCTTGCGCCAGTGCCTCTTGCTCGAGCGCGATGAAGCCCGGCGGCCGGCTGTCGGTCGCGGAGTCGCCGATGTCGGGGGCGTCTGGGGTCACGGGGACGGTGATGCGTCGCGCGCCTTGGTTCAGTGGCCCCGCCGCCTGTGCCGTCGCGACGGCGGCAGCGACGGCTCCCGTCGCGGTCGCGCGGCGGCCACCACGAGGCTCCGTCGAGCCATCACCGAGCGCCATTACGCGCGAAATATAAACGCCCTGCTCCGCCGCGCCGTCGAGGTCGAGTGGCGGCGCGCCGTCGAGCGTTCCGCCAGATGCGTCGAGCACCGGCTGCACCAAAGGGAAGCCGAAGCGCCGCGGGTCGTTCGGCGTCTGGAGCACCATGGCGACCTGGCCGTTCGAAAGCTCGACCGTCGTGCCCGTTGGGTACATCCCCAACGCAGCCATGAGCATGCGGGCGGTGGTCTTATCCGCTTCGTCGCGTCCTTCGCGAAGCAGGTGCATCATCGCCTGCTCGGCCGTGCGCTCCTCATCCGGATCGGCGAGGAGCTCGGTGAAGCGGCGGGCGGTCGCGACGATACGGGCCTCGAGCGACACCGAGTGAACGCCGGCATACGCTGCGCGCGCGTTGTCGCGCATGTTGAGGCTGAGGGCCTCATAGACGAGGGCCGTGTGCATCATCCCCGACTCGCTGCAGCCGTTCAGCGAGGTGACGACGACCGCGGTAGCGGCTGGGAGCTCGCGCTCCTGTTCGATGCCGATGCGCGGCAGCATCGCGCCGACGCGGTCTTCTCCCTCCGGCCCAGTCCCCGCCACGCGCGGAAGGCCGACATCGTAGAGGAGCGACGCCATCGCGACGCGCGACAGGGTCGCGAGCTGATCCGATAGCTGACGCGTCATCGCGAGCGTGAGCATCGCGGCGTTCACTGCGCGGCCGGCCGACTCACCGCGGACGTTGTAGAGAACGACGCCTGCGAGGAACGCTGGAGACTGCTTGGACGTCATCTCGTGGGTGACGTCGACGAGCTGCTCCACTACGCGCTGGACGGCGTTGATCGAGTCCGTCTTCCCGCGCTGGATCGACTCGAGGAATCGTCGCACCGCGACGACCGCAAGGCAGTAGCTGCGGACGAGCACCTCCTGAGGCGAGAGGTCCTCGTTCATGCGACGCGCCTTCAGCGGCCGCCCCTTGCGAAGGCGTAGGCGCGCGTAACGGACCGACTGCGGCGGTGGCCCGGCGTTTCGAAGCGCGAGGCCGAGGGTCGTCTGGAAGGTCTTCAGCTCCTCGACAGGGACGTCGTAGCCGATCGCGATCTCATCAATGCCGAAGCGCGCGAGGATCTCCGCGACCTCGAGGGCCGATTCGTAGACTTGGCGCCCCGCGCGAAACAGGCGTCGCCCGATGTAGACCGATTTGTCCGCGAAGTAGATGCGCGGGTTTGCGCCGGTCCGTCGACCGAAGTCCATGATCGCCTGCTGTGCTGCGAGGAGCTGCTGGCGCTGTGCTTCGTTCTCGCTCGTATACAGGGTTGCCTGCTTCACCAGGCGATGCAGCTCGACCATGACGGCCGAGGCGAGGACGTCTTCGTCGGCTGCCTGGGCCCTCGGACGGGCAGCTTGTTGCTGGCTTGCGGTGGTCACGAGTCGAGTTCCTTGCTCGTGTAGGACTTGCCGAGGCGCGTCATCAGGGTCTCGGCGGCCTTGCCGGCGACGCGCCTGAGATCGGAGGTGTTCCAGGGGCGACGGCGAGCGGCGTTCTCGAGGACGGCGAGCGGGTTCTGACTGTCGGCGTGCTTACCGAGCGATTCGGCTGCGGCTGCGCGAGTCTTGTCGAGTAGCGCGTCCGACATGAGGCCATGTTGGTCGAGCACCTGGATCAGCATCGCCTCCGCGCGTGGCGGATTCAGCGTGTAGAGCGTCTCGAAGAGCTGCCTTTGTTCGTCGACCGGACGCTTACGGAAGGCGTCGAAGGCTTCGATTGCACGCACGAGGCCGGGCCCGGCCGAGCGGACGTGATGGTGGCGCATCGTCGTGAGCGCGGCCATGCGGAGCTTCGGGTCGTTCGCCTCGATCCACTCGACGAGGAGCTTCGCGAGCTGCTCGTCGGAGGGGGTCATCAGCGCCGCGGCCTCGCAGCGAAGCGCCGGGTTCGAGCTATTCATGAGCGGCTTGAGTAGCGCGAGCGCCTCGACGTTTCGGGTGGCGGTGACGAGGGCAAGGCAGCGCTGCGCGAGGGCGGGCTTCAGCTGGTCGAGTCGGGCGATGACGTACGCCTCGCGCCCAGCGACGTGCCGCTCGATGTACGCCATGACGAGCTCGAGCGACTCTCCCTCCTCGAGCTGGTTGATCGCGGAGAGCGCGTCGTCGAACCAGGTCCCGTCGAGGGTGCCGAGGATGGTCCGAAGGCCGTTGAAGATCGTCTCGCGCGACGCCGCCGGGAGCGACTCGACGCTTAGAGTGCGAAGCAGCTGTCGAAGGATGGCTGCCGGGAAGATGTTTTTGGCGAGGCCCACGATCGTGAGTTCGCGCGGCATCAGCGGCGCGCGTCGTCGCTCCTGCATCGAGAGCTTCGCGAGGCTCTCGATGCGCTCTGCGAGCGTGTAGTAGACCTCGAACATTAGATCGTACCGATCGCGCGTCAGGAATTGGTGGGCAAACTGGGAGACGGGCTCGAGCAGGAGCTTCGTGTCGCCGCGCGCCTCGGCATCGGCGTACGCCTCGACCACGATGTCGAGGTACCGACCCTTCCAGGACTCGATGTCGAGCAAGAGCCTCCCCGCGAGCGCCGTCTTCTCGATCGGGCTAAGCTCGAGAGCCGCCGAAGCGGCGACGGCATCGATGCCGCTCTGATTCGTGGTGACGGCCATCACCGCGACCTCGCGGAGGTCCTCACGTGCCATTGACTCGAGGTGCGCGACCTCGGTGAGGAGCTTCTCCTCCTCTCCGTCCGCCGCGACCTCCTCGAACATCCTGTAGGTGATGTGGCCGAAGTCAGCCTCCCAGAGTGCGCGCTTGATGTCGGCGTTCACCGGGTCCGCATTCGGATCCATGAGGAGGATCCGGACGAGCTGGAAGACCTCGTCCTCGCTGACGCCTGGGCCGATCTTCAGCTGCTCGACGCCCGCGGCGCAAAGATTGTACGGAATGACGTCGCTCGGCGCCCCAGGCTCCCAGACCGCTCGCTCCTCGTCGCTGTTTGGCGCGCGCGCGACGAAGCAGAACGGGTGCACGAGCCAGGTGAGGCAGTCTGGGTCAAGGCGGAGCGACTCGGTCGCGATGCGATGGAGCGCCCGGACGCGCCCCTTCGACTCGGTATGGTCGAGCGTGTAGGTGCGGAAGCTCGGGAGCGCGCGCTCGAAGCGGTCGAAGAACCCTTTGATGCGAAGGTGCGGGTCTTCTTCGTCTCCGGCGGCGGTGCGCGTGAGCTTGTCGGCGGGGGCGAGCTCGACCTGCGTCGCACGGGCTCGGCGGAGTTGCTCTTGGGGCGCGGCGGGCGCGGGTGCTGGAGGCGGAGGAGCGGGCGCGCGTGGTGCCGAAGAGGGTCCGGGCTCGAACGCTTGGGGTGTTTGAGCCCCCATCGCTGGCGCCGGGGCGCGCTGCGCGGCGGGAGCGGCTTGTGCGGTCGGCGCGCTCGCCACTGCTGGCGCTCCAGCGCCGGGGCCGTTGCCGTAGGGGTTGCCCCCGAGGGCTCGCACGACGCGGCGGCACTCGTCGCGCATCTCGTGGGCCGAGGCGAAGCGATTGCGGCGGTCCCACTGGAGCGACTTGTCGACGATCGCGATCACCTCGAGCGGCAGCTCCGGCGCGATGCGGGCTACCGACGGGGCTGGCTGCGTCGCGGCGAGGATGAACGCCTCGTTGTCGCTCTTTCCTTGGTGAAGGCGCTGGCCGCTGAGAAGGGCGTAGAGCGTCGCACCCATCGCGAACACGTCCGAGCGTCCGTCGAGGCTGTCGCTCTTGCCCATCGCCTGTTCGGGCGACATGTACGAAGGGGTTCCGAGCGCGGTGCCTGCGCGCGTCATCTCGCCACCGCCGGCCTCGCGCAGCTGCGCGACGCCGAAGTCGAGGAGCTTCACCACGCCCTCGTGCGTCACGAAGATGTTCGCGGGCTTCAGGTCGCGGTGGATGATGTTGAGGTCGTGAAACGGTCCGAGCGTATCGAGCACCGCTTCGGTCACGCGGAGGGCCTCGATCGGCGGGACGATCCGCTTGTGCCGCTTCCAGACCTCCTGGAGCGTCTCGCCCTCGAGCAGCTCCATGACGAGGAAGGACTCGCCGAGCTCGGTCTCGTCATCGTCGAGGATTGCGACGCGGCCATTGTGGTCGACCTTGTTCGCGACGTACCCTTCGCGCAGAAAGCGTCCCTTGACGTTCTCGTCTCGCGCGAACTCCGTGTGCAGGACCTTCAAGGCCAGGCGCGAGCCGTTACGGTGGGTGGCTGCGTACACCGCCGCCATGCCGCCGATCCCTAGGACCTTGTCGAGCCGGTACTTGCCCTTGACCCACTGACCAATGCGCTCGTTGGCCTTTTCCTTCATCGAGCGCGAACCGGCGCTCTGCATCGAATGGGCTGAGTCCTGCGTCGTCACAAGTGCACCCGGGTTGACAACCTTATACCGAAGTTCGCCAGTCAGCGCCGCTTTCGGCGCTGCGTATTCGACTTGGTGCTGCCGTCGCCGAGGCCTTCGCACTGGCTCGCGCGAAGAACGACGTGCACACCTCGGTTCGAGGGGACCGCGCGGTTCCAGGCATCGCCTGACTCTGCGCTCCCGACGAAAAAGTCCAGGTGGCGCCCCTTCACCTTCGAGCCGCGGTCTTCGGCGATGAAGCAGCCGTCGTGTGGCTTTCCTTCGAGGTCGCGAAGCCCGTTCATTTCGGGGACGTAGAGCACCGTACCCAGGGGGATCTCAGAGGGGTCGACCGCCACGGTTCGGAGCGGAGTGATCGGCCTCCCGTTGGCTCCACGCCCCCAGGGGAACGCGGCGCGGTCGAGCAGCTCGTAGCAGATCTTGTGACCGGTTCTCGGGCACTCCGCCGCGCATTCGCAGCCACGCTTCGCGAAGCTCACCGTCTCACCACTCGCGAGTCGGCCGCTGCCCTGGACGCACAGCTTGTCGTGAAAATCCTGGCTCACCGTCCGGAGCGGCTGGCAACTCCCGGCGAAGAGTGCGCGCGTCGGTCCAGTCTCCGGGTACGTGGGCTCTTCAGGAAAGAAGTAGTACGTATTGCGAAATAGCTCAGTCGATCTCGCGCCCGCTCCGCCGACCGTCACCGGGATGGGCGCGAGCGGGTCCGGCGCAGCGGGGGGCGTCGTCGCCGGGGCCGGCTCTGGGCGAACCGCGACGCTTGCCTGTCGCGTCGCCGTCGCGGACCAGCCGTCATCGTCCACCACGTCTTCGCTCGGAGCGAGCGTCGGACGCACGTAGTCGCGGCCGGCGCAGCCCGCTGCAAGCAACAGCAACGACGCGGCGACAGCGACCTCGCCGACCTTGCCGGCCGACGAGGGAACATCTCCCTCCTCATGCACGACGCGTCCTTCGGGGACCGTCACCGTGAACTGCGCGCCGCCGTCGGTCGCCGTGGAGGCCTCGATGATGAAGTCGTGGCCGTCTAGGATCTGCTTCACGACCGCGAGCCCGATGCCGACGCCGTGGCTGCGCGTCGTGTAAAACGCTTCGAAGAGCCGCTCTCGATGAGTCTCGTCGATGCCGGGGCCGTGGTCGCGAACGACGAGCTCGACGCTTCGATCGGCGCGCCGGTTCAACGCCACCTTTACCTCACCCCCAGCAGGACTCACCTGCAGTGCGTTGCGAACCAGATTCCAGAGCACCTGGTGCATCTGCCCTCGGTCGGCCTCGATTTGAAGCGACGATGGGCCGTCGTAGCGAACGGCGACGCCCTCTCCGAGGCCTGAGCTCCGCGAGAGCTCGACGACGCCTGCCACGACGTCCGCGAGATCGACGATTTGTCGCTCGGGGGTGCGCGGCCGACTCAAGTCGACCATGTCGGTGACCAGCTGGTTCAAGCGGGCCGTCTCCTGCTCGATGATCCGGCAGAGCTGTCGCTCCTCGTCCGCGAGCCCTTCGCCGGTCCGCAGCAGCTCGATGGACCCGCGAATCGACCCGAGGGGATTGCGGATCTCGTGGGCGAAGCCCGCGGCGAGTCGGCCGAGCGAAGCGAGCCGCTCGGCTTCGAGCGCGCGACGGTTCGCATCTTCGAGCTTCCCGCCGAAGAAGCGGAGGCGTTCCGCAAGGTACGCCGCAAGGAGCGCGACCACGAGGGTCGCGAGCACCGTGCTGAACGCCGGATACACCATGTCTCCCGAGCTCACGAGGTACGCGGTCGCCGACTGATCGCTCGGCGGCGCGAGCCCGCCCGTCGCAAACGCGTAGCAGAGCCCGAGGTAGAGCGCCGAGCCCGCGGATGCGGCGGAAATCGCCCCGGACGTGCCGAGGAGGATCGCCCCCGAGACGCTGGTGAGACCGTAGAGTGAGGTCGAGCCGCTCGTGACGCCGCCGGAGATGTAGACGATGGCGGTCCAGGTCAGCTGGTCGATGGCGAGCTGTGCGTGAGCGACGGGGCGATGCCAGCGCTCCGCGCGAAGCGGGAGGGCGAACAGCGCGGTGGTGATGAAGGCAAGCGACGCCGTCGCGACGGCCACCTGGCTCGAGAAGCCACTCAGCTCGGGCAGGTAGTAGAGCTCGATGACGAGTAGGAAGACCCCGAGGACCGCGAGTCGCACGAAGCTGAGCGCGACGAGGCGCCGCCCGAGCGGAGAGTCGACGCCGACGCGGAACGAGAGATTCACGCTTACTCGGTCTTGATATTGCCCGCGAGCGAGAAGATCGGCAGGTACATCGAGACGAGGACGACGCCGACGATCCCGCCGATCATCACCATCATGATCGGCTCGAGCATCGAGGTGAGCGACGCGACGGCGACGTCGGTCTCGTCCTCGTAGAAGTCGGCGATCTTCGTGAGCATCTGGTCGAGCGCGCCGGTCTGCTCACCGACCGAGATCATCTGCACGACCATGCCGGGGAACATGTTGAGCTCCGCGAGCGGGTCGGCGAGGTTGCGCCCCTCGGAGATCTTGCTCCGCGCGAACATCAGGCCTTCCTCGACGACCACGTTGCCAGCGCTCTTCGCGACAATCTCGACCGCATCGAGGATCGGCACGCCTGACGACAGGAGCGTGCCGAGCGTGCGCGAGAAGCGCGCCACCGTGATCTTCTTCATCGTCGGCCCGAGGATCGGGAGCGTCAGGATCATCTTGTGGACGAAGCGCTTGCCCGCGGGGCGCCGGTAGAACTGCGACGCACCGAACACCGAGCCGCCCGCGCCGAGGATCACGAGTGGCAGGTAGCTCACGAAGCCGTTCGAGATCCCGATGACCATCTTGGTGATGCCGGGGAGGGCGTCCTTCGCGCCGAACTCCGCGAACATCGCCTCGAACGCTGGGATGACCCAGGTGAGGAGAACGAACATCACGATGACCATGATGCCGATGACGGTGATCGGGTACGACAGCGCGCCCTTCACCTGCCGCTTCAGCTTGACGTTCTTCTCGATGTAGGTGGCGAGGCGGTTCAGGATCGTGTCGAGGATGCCGCCGACCTCGCCCGCGTGGACAAGGTTGATGAAGAGGTCGTCGAAGATCTTCGGGTGACGCTTCAGCGCGTCGCTGAAGGTCGCACCCTGCTCGACGGTCTGCTTGATGTCGATGAGCGCCGCTTTGAGGACCGGGTTCTCTTCCTGATTGCTCAGGATGTCGAGGCACTGCACGAGCGGCAGGCCGGCGTCGATCATCGTCGCGAACTGGCGGACAAACTTGACGAGCTCCTGCGCCTGGACGCCGGAGCCGAACGAGAGCGCGAGCTTCTTCGAGATCTTTTGGGGGTTGAGCTGCTGGGCACGAAGCCGCTTGTCGACGGCTGCGGCGTTGTCCGCGACCATCACGCCCTTGATAATCTCGCCCGAAGCCGCGCGGGCTTGCCAAGCAAACTGCGCCATGACGGTGAGTGTACGTGTGACGCGCGCCGACGGTCAAAGTAAGAGTCGATGATGCTGGCAAGTGAGCTGCCCGGGGACCTCGACGCAGCCGCGCGTCGGGTGGTGGCCGATGGGGTCGCGCCGGCCGTGTCGATCGGGGCCGCGCACCGCGGGACGGCGTGGTCGAGCCGCTACGGCATCGCCGGAGCCCTTTGGCCGGAGGGGGTCGGTCCGACCTCGCCCGCGCCGGCGGTTTCGCGCGACACGGTCTACGACCTCGCCTCGCTGACGAAGCCGGTCGTGGCCTTGACGCTCGCGCGGCTCGAGCGAGCGGGGAGCCTCTCGCGGAGCGAGCCGCTGCGCGACCTCCTGGGTCAGGCATTCCCAGACATTTCGTGCACTTCGAGCGCGGACACCCCGCTCGACGCCCTGCTCGCGCACCGCGCTGGGCTCGTCGCGCACAATCCGTTCTACGAGGGCCTCGTCCGTGGCGAGCGCCCGACGCTTGCGGACGTACTTCGCGCCGCGGCCGACATGCGTCGTTCCGAATGCGTTGGACGATGTCCGAGCGATGGGTTCACGCCGGTCTACAGCGATCTCGGGTACCTGCTCGTCGGCGTGGCGCTCGCGGTGCGGACCGGAACTCCGCTCGACGAGCTCGTGCATCGCGAGGTCGTGGAGCCGCTGGCCCTGAGTGACGGCGAGGCGCTCGGGGCGGCCCGTCGACTGCTCGCGTCCGGCCTCGACTCGGAGCGGTTTGCCCCGACCGAGGTCGTACCTTGGCGAGGAGGCCTTGTGCGCGGCGTCGTTCACGACGAGAACGCGTGGCTGCTCGCTGGGGACGGCTTGGCGGGGCACGCCGGCCTGTTCGGGACCGTCGGGGCCGTCGTGGCGCTCGGCCGGCTCGTGCTCGACGCGGCTGCGGGCCGGACCGCGTGGCTCTCGCCGCCCGAGCTCGACCCGCTGGTGCGCCCCCGGCCAGGCGGGACCCTTGCGGCCGGCTTCGATCGTCGAAGCCACGACGCCGCCGTGACGCCCTCGAGCGGTCGACGCTTCGGCCACGGCACCTTCGGTCACCTGGGATTTACCGGGACGAGCCTGTGGCTCGACCCCGCGACCGACCTGGTAGGCGTCCTCCTCACGAATCGGGTCTGCCCGACGCGCGAGCACCTCGCGATCCGTGCCGCGCGGCCGTTGGTCTACGATGCAATCGCCGCAGCGATGCTCGGTGACGCGTCGACGTGAGCCGGGCGGAGGGGGCTCGCACGAGCCTTGATGCGAGCTCCTCATCAAAAAAAACCGGCGCCCATCGACCTTCCCTGAGCCGACGCGGCTCGGTTCGGGCGAACCGCGTTTTCATGATCGCCAGAGCGCTGAGGGTGGTAGCGTGACCGCCTACCCGGCCGCGATGTGGAAGCTCACGATCGAGGATGACGAAGGCCAGCGCACCGCGCTGGAGCTCGCGAACGAGGATTATTCCATCGGACGCGCAGAGGACGCGAGCATCCGCCTAACGGAACGGAACGTCTCGCGCAAGCACGCCTCGCTGCGTTCCGATCCCCAGCTTGGCTGGACGATCGACGACGGGCCCAGCTACAACGGCACCTACGTCAACGGCGAGCGCGTCACGGCGCCCGTGCCCCTGAAGAGCGGCGACGTCATACAGCTCGGGGATTACCGGCTCGAGATCGTCGACCAACAGGTCGCCGTCGCGACCGACACCGATCAGCGCCGCGCGCGCCCCGATCGCCTCGTCATGGTGATAGGCCCGGTCCCGGGCATGGAGTTTCCGCTCACCGCCGAGCGCCTCATGGTCGGCCGCGCCGAGGAGGTGCCAGTCTCGATCAACCACGCGTCGGTCAGCCGTATCCACTGCGAGCTCGTCGGCCTCGGACAAAGCCGCTGGGAGGTGATCGACCAGGGCAGCGCCAACGGCATCCGAATCAACGGCGTCGACCTGCGCCGCGGCATCATCGAGCCCGGCGACGCGCTCGAGCTCGGCGACGTGCGCCTCCGCTTCGTCGCGGCCGGGAAGTACCTCCGTCCCGGGTCGGACATGAGCCAGCCGATCCAGGCGATGATGTCGCTCGAGGCGATGGCGCAGGGCGTTCCGCCCTCGAGCGTCGCGCGTCGGAGCAACACCGGGCCCATCGTCGCGATCGGTGCTCTCGTCGCGGTCATCGTGATCGGCGCTGCGTGGGTCTTCCTCAAGCCGGCCTCCGGAGGCGCGGGAGCGGCCGCGAGCGGTACGGCGATGGCGCAGTCCGAAGAGGAGGCTCGCTTCATGTTGAAGACGGCCCAGGGAGCGGTCGGCGACGACATCGAGTTCGCGCACAAGACGCTGATGCGCATCCCGGCCGACTCAGCGCTGCGCGACGGCGCGGAGTTCAAGGGGATCGAGGAGCGTTGGGCGGACGCGATGTTCGCCAAGGCTGAGCGGACGGGCGACGTGGCCGAGCGCACGCGGATTCTGAACAGCATCAGCGAGAACGACGCGGTCAGCTCCGAGAAGCGAAAGCGCGCCGCCGACATGGTCCCGGACAAGGTTGCGCCGATTGATCTGGATCAATCCGGTCAAGGCCGAGTTGGCCCTGCCGGCTCGGCGAAGGCGGCGGCCTCGGCTTCTGCCTCTACGGCGGCCGTCACCTCGGCGGCGCCGAGCGCGGCGGCAGCGCCCGGCACGCCCGACAAGTTCGACATGAAGGGAAATAAGGGCCCGCTCTTGAGTCGTCTCCGCTCGGGGAAGGCCTCGATGCAGGACCTGCTAGAGCTGAAGGCGATCTGCATGGCCGACGGGGACCGCGCTTGCCGTAACGAGGCCGTCGCCGCGGTCGCGAAGTTGAAGTCGCAGTAGCGAGAGGCCGCGGGGGGCGACTTCACCGGAGCAATCAGCGCTCGCGCAGCGCGTCGAAGGCGGCTCGATGGGCGTCGCTGCCCCAGGCGCGGCGGAACGCCTCCCGCTCGGCCTCGAGCGCATCGCTTCGCTTGCGACGACGCGCCTCGCGGAGGGAGGCCTTCAGCGCGACGAGCGCGTCTCGCGTGTGCGTCGTGAGCTCCCTGGCGAGGTCGAGGGCGGCTTCGCGACCATGCTCGGCGCTGCGATTCGCGAGCCCCATCGCGACGGCGTCCGTTGCGTGCACCGCTCGAGCCGTGAGGATGAGCTCGCTCGCTCGGGCGGCCCCGACCTTCTCCTCGAGCCGCGTGAGTCCGCCCCACGCAGGGACGAGGCCCATCCGCGCGTGCACGAACTGAACGCGCGCTTGCCGTCCCATCACCACGAGGTCGCATGCGACCGTCAGCTCCGCACCGCCGCCGAGCGCTGCTCCGTCGAGCGCGGCGATCACCGGAACGGCCGCCTCTTCGAGCGCGCTCGTGGTCGCGCCGAGCTCGAGCACCGCCTCGGCGCCGCGCGCGTCGTAGGGGAGGGCGAGCAGCTCACGCAGATCGCCACCCGCGACGAATACCTGAGCGTGCGAGGACGCGAGCACGATCGCCGTCACGGTCCGATCGCGCGAGGCGTCCTCGATGGCTGAGACGAGCATCTCCGCGAGGTCACGAGAGATCGCGTTGCGCACCTCGGGGCGGTCGAGCGTGAGCACCAGGATAGATCCCTCGCGTCGTCGCCTCAGCATGACGTCCCACTCGCTCCTGTCATGCGAGACCTCGCCTCACCCGCGCGCGGCCGATCAGATAAAGGATGGTGACCACATGGCGCGGGCGGAGGTGACTCACCTCGTCGCGGTAGACCGGGCTCACCGCGACCTCGCCGACGCGCCCTCCGCTCCGGATCACCGCCGCGAGCAGGTCGTTTGGGTATCCGAAGCGCGGCCAGAGCGCGTCGAGGTCGAGCGCCTCGACGAGGGGACGCGCGATGGCGGTGTAGCCGCACTGGCTGTCCTCGACGGGCATCCCTACCGCCCAGCCGGTGAGGCGCGACAGCACGAGCGAGCCTACGAGGCGCTCTCGCGGCATTCGGCGCCAGATCTCCGGGTGCCGAAGGCGATTGCCCTTCACGTAGTCGACGCGGCCCTCGGCGATCGGACGGACCACTCGCTCGAGCTCGCCTGGCGCCATTTGCCCATCGCCGGCCATCACCGCGATCACGTCGGCCCCGGAGCGGATCGCGGCGCGGTAACCCGTCACGATCGCTGCGCCGACGCCACGATTGGCGCCATGCCGGAGCACCTCGACCGCTGAGTGGCAACGCGCACGCTCTGCACGCGCCGCCGTGTCGTCCTCGCTCGCGTCGTCCACCACGAACACGCGATCGACGAAGGGCGGCATCGTCTCGAGGACCTCCTCGATGAACGGGCCCTCGTCGAGCGCGGGTACGACGGTGGCGATGACGCAGCCTTCAAGCATCGGGCAGTCCTAGGTGGACGATGGTCACCGCCGCGGCGTCGTGGCAAGACCCCTCGTGATGAACCGACCGACCCGACGCACGTGGCTTGCGCTCGCGCTCGCCTTGGTCGGCCTCGTCGTCGCGAACCGGCTGCTCGCGCGCTTTCCCGCGGAGGATCTCCCCGAGGGGGCCTACCTTCGCATCGCGACGGCCCTTGAGCGCGGCGCGCCCGAGGACGCCTTCCCGTACCTCGAAGAAGAGGCGCAGGTCGCTTGCTACACCATTCGCGATTACGCGAAGCTCGCTGCCGCAGCTGTCGCGGCCGATTACCCCGAGGCGGAGCGACGGCGCGAGCTCGCCCGCTATCAGCCTCTCGCCGACGCCGGCGAGCCCCCGCGCGTGTGGTCGCGGATCGCAGAGGACCGTGGGTGGCTGCGTCGGCTGCGACGGGACCTCTCGGGGGGCGCGGCGGTCGAGGTCGTCGAGGGTCGCGCGACCGTGACGACTGCCCGCGGGACGCGTTACTCGTTTCGTCGCCGCCCGAACGGGATCTGGGGCCTCACGTCCTTTACCGCCCAGCTCGACGCCGAGGCGCGGAGGCTCGCGCGCGACTCGGAGCTCGTGAAGAAAGCCGCCGCGGACTTTCGCGCGGGAGCGAGCGAGCGATGAGGGCGTCGCTCAGGTGCGTCGCTTGAGCTCGGCGTAGCCGCGCCCGTCGCTCACGTGCTCAATCGGGAGTCCGGCTGCGAGCCAGCCCTTCTCGGTCAGCTGTCCGAAAGCGTCGCGCGCGCCGTTGAAGCCGCCGCGCAGGTCCGCGAGGGACGAGTAGCCGCGCTGCTCGAGCACCGCCGCAGCCTTTGCCGAGCGGCCGCCCGCCGCGCACGACAGGACGAGCCGCGCATCCCTCGTGAAGGTACGCTCGAACACCAGGGAAAACTCGGGGTTTGGCACCATCTGGCCCGAGACGGAGAGAAGGAATGGGACGTTGTAGGCTCCGACGGCGTGACCGGCCGCGAACTCGTCCTCGGTTCGCACGTCGACGATGGTCCACCCTGCCGCGCGAAGCTCGTTCGCCTCGCTCGCTGAGACTTTCCTGACCTCGCTCATCGTTGTCTCCTCGCTCGCGGCCTCAGAAGACGTGCACGAACAGACCGCTCTTCAGCTTGGGTTCGAACCAGGTGCTCTTCGGCGGCATGATCGCGCCGGCGTCGCTCACCGCCATGACCTGCGCCACGCTCGTCGGATAGAGGAAGATTGCCACGCTCGCCTCGCCCGCATCGACTCGGCGCTCGAGCTCGCGAGCGCCGTGGATTCCGCCCACGAAATCGATGGAATCGTCGCGCCGCGGATCGATGATTCCGAACACCGGCTCGAGGATCTGCCGCTGACAGATCTGGCAGTCGAGGCTCTCGATCGGATCGTTCGCGTCGAAGGTCCCCGCGCGGACGCGCGCTCGGTACCAGCTGCCCTTCGCGTAGATCCCAAAGGTGCCTGGCTCGCTCGGCGCGGCTGCGTCCGCAGGTGACACGTCGAAGCGCGCGACGAGCTCTGCCAGGATCGCCTCGCCATCGCGGCCCGCCCGGTCGCGGATGGTGCGGTTGTACGCCATGATGTTCATCTGATCGTGAGGGAAGATCACGGCGAGGAACACGTCGTGCTCGCGACCGTCACCGCGACTCGCCTCGTGCGCGCGGGCCGCCGCGGCGCTGCGGTGATGACCGTCGGCCACGTAGAGCGTCGGGACGGCCTCGGCGAAGAGTCGCGAGAGCTCCTTCGAGGTCGCCGCGTCGACGACCCAGAGGCGGTGATGCACCCCGTCTTCGCTGGTAAAATCGTAGATCGGTGCTGCGGTGCATTGCGCCTCGACGAGCGCGTCGATCGCGGCGACGGCACGATAGGTGAGAAAGACCGGCTCATCGTGAGCGGCGAGCGTCTCGATGTGCCGCGTCCGGTCATCCTCTTTGTCGGCGCGGGTCTTCTCGTGCTTCTTGATGCGGTCGGCGACGTAATCGGCCACCGACGCGCACGCGACGACGCCGACTTGTCGGTGCTCGCCCATGCGCTGCGCGTAGATGTACAGGTGCGGCTCGGGATCGCGCTCGAGCACGCCGCGCTCCACGAACTCGAGGAGGTTCGTCCGGCCCTTTTCGTAGACCTCGTCTGCGTGCTCGTCGGTGCCCGAAGGGAGATCGATCTCCGGGCGCGAGACGTGGAGGAAGCTCGCGGGGTTGCCCTCGGCCAGGCGACGAGCGTCCGCCGTGCTCACGACGTCGTACGGCGGGCTCGCGACGCGGTGGACGAGCGCGACCGGAGGACGCAGGGCGAAGAACGGGCGAACGTCGGTCATATGCAAGGTTCCCCTACCCCACGGGCGTGCTTGTGTATAGTCGCTCGGCCATGACGGACCTCGACGAGTCGATCCCGCCGATGCCGGACGACGAAGAGGAGCTCCTCGCCACCGACGAGCACCTCGTCGGGCGTAAGCGTCATGTCATCGCGGTCGGCGGCGGTCGCCCGGGTGTTGGGAAAACGCTGCTCAGCGTCAACTTGGCGGTCTACCTCGCGCAGCTCGGTCGTCATGTCGTCCTCTGTGATGCCGACCCGTTCGGCGCGAGCTTGCATACCATGCTCGGGGTGCAGCGCGCGCCGCTCGTCGGGGACAAGGCTCCGCGCGGCAAGGAGTCGCTGGTCTCGACGTCGGTGCCCGGGCTCTGGTTGCTCCCGGCGGTGTATGACCCGTGGGCCGTCGCGCCGAAGCGTGCGAGCCGGCAGTCGCACTGGCTTCGGCAGCTCGGCGAGCTCGACGTCGATTACATCGTGATGAACCTCGGAGCGTCGCTCGCGCCGGCGAGCCTGGACATGTTCGCGGAGGCCGATGTGCAGATCTGCGTCTCGGCCCCCGAGCCTCCCGCCATCGAGGCGACCTACCGATTCTGCCGCGCCTACTTCGTACGCCGCTTGCGCCGTGCCCTGATGCGCGAGCGCTTCAAGCTTCGGGTGGTCGAGCGCGCCCTCGCCGCGCTGCCGCCGTTGCCATCGCCGCGCGATCTCATCATCGAAATCGCGCGCTTCGACGAGCCGGTCGCGAACGTCGCCGCCACGGTGCTCGCGTCGCTTCGGCCGCGCCTCGTCGTCGGACGTACGCGCCTCCGCCGTGATCTCGAGCTCGGGCCCGCGATGGCAAGCCTCTCGGCTCGGCACCTTGGGCTGCCCCTCGACTACATGGGGTACGTCGAGCAGGACGACGCCGCCTGGCTCACGGCGAGGCGTTGCCGGCCCTTGCTGATCGATGCCCCGACCTCCAAGGCTGCGCGGAACCTCGAGCGCGTCGCGCGACGCCTCCTCGCCCTCCTCGCGCAGCAGGCGATGCGCCCGAACGTCGCCGGCGCCGTCGAAGCTCGGGCGCTCACGGCGCCGATGACCTTGTACGGCGTCCTCGATCTCGCGCGTGGCGCCGCGGACGACGAGATCCGGCGCGCCTACAAGTTGAAGCGGGAGATCTACACCGAGGCGAGCCTTCCTCTCACCGGGCTCCTCGAGGACGCTCGGATTCGTGAAGAGCAGGCGCGCATCGCCGAGGCGTATGACACGCTGCTCGACCTGCCGCGACGTCGCGCCTACGACCTCTCGGTCTTCCCCGACGACACCTCGGACTCGCCTGGGACCGGGGCGCGGACGCCGACGGTGACCGAGGCCGAGCTCGCCATGCTGCGCGCCGAGCTCGCGCGTGACATCACCCCCGAGACGACCTTCTCCGGAGCCCTCCTCAAACGCGCGCGCGAAGCGAGTGGCATCGAGCTGCAGGACATCGCCGCGCAGACCAAGATCTCGGCCGTCTATCTGAGGGCCATCGAGGGAGACGACTTCGGGGCCTTGCCCGCCGCGGTTTACGTCCGCGGCTTCCTCGTGCAGATCGCGCGGGTGCTCAAGCTCGACCCGTCGCAGGTGAGCAAGAGCTACCTCAAGCGCCTGCGCGTCGCTCGCGATGACGCCGACGAGTGATGCCCCTCGCGAAGGAGACATGATCGTGGTCAAGGAGAGGCGCGCGCTCTTTGCCTCACTCGGGCTGTTCGCGCTCGCCCTCGTGCCGCGGCTCTACGTCGCGCTCGCCTGGACGCGCGAGCCGGTCTGGGACGGCCACTACTACGACATCGGCGCGCGCAGCATCGCCGCGGGGCGCGGGTACGTCGGTGTCGAGGGCGGACCATGGTGCCATTACCCGGTGGGGTACTCGGCGTGGCTCGGCCTAGCGTATCGGCTCTTCGGTACGGGCGCGTACGTCGGGCCTCTCCTCAATGCGCTGATGGGCGCGCTCTCGGCGATGCTCGTCTACGAGCTTGGGCGACGCGCGTCGGAGCCTGCGGACGAGCGGCGTGCGTTCCTCGCCGGCGTACTCGTCGCCGTCCACCCCGGGCTCATCGCCTATACGCCGCTCCTCATGACGGAGACGACGTCTGCGTGGCTCGTCCTCGTCGCGCCGGTCCTCCTCACGGCTGGATCGAGCGCGTGGAAGCGTTCGGTCCTCGGCGGCGCCGTCTTTGGCCTCGCCGCGCTCGTCCGGCCGCAGTCGCTCCTCTGCGCACCTGCCGCCGCGTGGCTCGCGGCTCGTGCAGGAACCCGTCGCGTGCGGATGATCTCGGCCGTGCTCTCGACCGCGGCCGCGCTCGTCGTGGTCGCGCCCTGGACCGTTCGCAACTGCGTCGTGATGGACGGGTGCGCGCTCGTCTCCACGAATGGCGGATGGAACCTCGCCATCGGCTCGTTCCCCCGCGCGACGGGGCGCTTCGAGACGCTGCGCGGCAGCGATGGGTGCACCATCGTCACCGGGCAGGTCCAGCAGGATCGGTGCTGGTCCGAGCGCGCGGCGGCGTGGATTTCGGCCGACCCGCTGCGCTGGCTCGCGCTCGTGCCGAAGAAGCTCTCGTTCACGTTCGACCATGAGTCCTTCGCCATCAGCTATCTCGGCGAGGCGGACCCCGCTCGCTGGCCCGAGGCCCGCAAGGAGAACGCGCGCGAATTCCTCAGCGGTTTTCACCGCGCGCTCATGATGCTCGCTCCGCTCGCGTTCGTGGGGCGCCCCTCTCGCAAGGAACCCCTCGGCATCGTCGCGAGCGTCGCCGTCGCGCTGCTCGGATGGATCGGGATCATGACCGACACGCATCCGTTCTGGCCCCTCGCGCTCGCGCTCGTCTTTGGGGCAACGGTCCGCGCGCGGACGGCCGACCGGGACGGCGCGTCGGTCTATGCGGCATACGTCGTGGCGACGCTGATCCTCGTTCACGCGGTGTTCTTCGGTGAGGACCGCTACCACCTCGTCGCGTCGCCGCTCCTATGCCTGCTCGTCGCGTACGCGTGGCGTGCGCCCCGCAGGGCGGACGCGTCAGCTGCCGTCGCCGAGACCGAAGAAGCGTCGGACCGCCCCGAGGAGGCGAACCTGCTCGCCGGGGACTGAGCGCTCCTCGGTCGCGCCCTCGCGCCGTGAATGCAAGGTCACCTCGCGCTCGGCCATCAGCGTCGAGATCTCTTCGGCGAGCGCCGGGCGAAGCGACAGGACCTCGTGGAAGGCCTCCTTGTCGAGCCGGTAGCACTCCATGTCGGTGACCGCGACCACCGAGGCGGTCCGCGGCGCGCCCGTCATGAGCCCCATCTCGCCCACGACGGTCGGCCCCTCGAGGAGCGCGACCTTTTGCCTACCGGCCATTGTGGTCACGACCACCTCGGCCGTGCCCGTCGTCACGATGTAGAGCCAGTCCGCGAGGTCGCCCTCGTGCGTCAGCTCCTCACCGGTGACGAACGGGCAATACCTCAGGCGCTCGGCGAGGCCGTCGAGCTCGTCGGTGCGAAGCGGCGCGAGGAACGAGACCGTCCGGAGCGCGGCGCGGCGTCGCTCGAGGTCGTCGGCCCGCTTTCGCTCGCGTCGCTCGAGGCTGTCCTGCTCGACCCAGAGCTGGGCCGCAGGCACCGCGAGCGGGACGTTTGCGCGCTTCAGCGCAGCGAACACCCGAGCACGTACGCGCGAGCGCGTCAGCTCGTCGGCGGCGAGGTCCGTGAGCCAGAAACGCGCCGAGTACACCGCCATCGAGGAGCGGCGCTCGGACGCGAGGTCGAGGCACACGCAGCTCGGCGCTGGCTCGCGCGCGACGTTGTCGATCGGCGACGACTGGAGCGCGTCTTCCACGATCGCGACCACGTCGCTCGGAGCCCAACGGAAGTCGACGTTGAAGAGGATGTTGTCGCGGCGCTTGACTTCGGCCTGTCCGGCGCGCCGGCCAAGAAGCGTGAAGCTCGACGCGAGGAGTTGCGCGTTCGGGACCACGAGCGTGTCGCCGTCGCGCGTCTCGATCACCGCGTGGCGCCAGCGGATGGCGCGGACGATCCCTTGTCGACCGCTCTCGAGCTGCACCCAGTCACCGACGCCGATCGAACGGTCGAGCTGAAGCGCGATGCCGCCGAGCACGTTGCCGAGCGTCGCCTGGAGCGATAGCGCAAGCACCGCGGTCACCACCGCGCTCGTCGTCACGAGGCCGGTGGCGTTCACGCCGAGGCCTCGCAGCAGCCACAGCGTCGTCAGGATGTAGGTCACACCCATCGCGAGCTCGCTCACGATCGTTGGGGGCACCACGCGCACCGCGGGGAGCGCGACGTCGAGCATGAGCACGCCCGCGAGCGCGACGAGCCCGTAGAGCCCAACGATCTGGGCGGCAGTGCGCGCGATGGTAGCTCCGCGCTCGAGCCCGGCCGCGCCGACGATGACCGCGAGGGCCATCGCGGCGAGGTAGAGCCCGAGCATCACGAACAAGCGCCGCCCGTGACGCTCGGCGTCGGGCCCGAGACGACCGAGCAGCGCGCCGGTGCCGAGGAGCGCCGCCGTCGTCGTGGCGACGCCCAGCGGGGAGGTCAGGGAGACGAGCTCATCCATCGCCGCCAGAGGGTCGCCCCGAGGCGTGGCGGATTCAAGGATGCGAGCGAGCCGACGCGACGGCTTCGGCCGTTGCCTGGACGGAGGGAGATGTTTCGTGTACGAACCTTTAGCGTCTCAATCATCCGGAGCGTTCCCCATGTGGCAGCCATTCACCGAAGAACATCAGGCCTTCCGAAAGCTCGTCCGTGACTTCGTCGAAAAGGAGCTCGCCCCCAACGCGCCCGAGTGGGAAGAGTCGGGGTGCTTCCCGAGCACGGTCTTCAAGCGCGCGGGGGAGCTCGGCATCCTTGGCGCCCACTACCCCGAGGAGCATGGCGGCGCCGGCGGTGACTACTGGTACAGCGTCGCCAAGGCCGAGGAGCTCTCGCGGTGCAAGTCGGCAGGCGTGTCGATGGGGCTGCTCGTCCAGAGCGACATGGCGACCCCGGCCGTGAGCGAGCTCGGGACGCCCGAGCAGATCGAGGAGTTCCTGAAGCCCGCGATCGCGGGAGACAAGGTCGCAGCACTCGGCATCAGCGAGCCGGGTGCGGGCAGCGATGTCGCGGGGATCCTGACGACCGCGAAGCGTGACGGCGGCGACTACGTCATCAGCGGGCAGAAGACCTTCATCACGAACGGGACGCGCGCCGACTTCGTCACGCTGCTCGCGAAGACCGACCCGGACCGCGGCGCCTACGGCTGCACGTTCTTCCTCGTCCCGACCGACACCAAGGGCTTTCAGGTGTCACGCGCGCTCGACAAAATCGGCAACCGTTCTTCGGACACCGCCGAGCTGTTCTTCGAGGACATGCGCATCCCCGAGCGCTACCGCCTCGGCGAGGAGAATCAGGGCTTCATGTACCTGATGCAGAACTTTCAGTCCGAGCGCCTCATCGGCGGTGTCGGTGCCCTCGCCGGCGCGCGTCACGCGATCGAGTTCTCGGAGCAGTACGGCCGTGAGCGAAAGGCGTTCGGCAAGCCGATCCTCTCGCGCGAGCTCTGGAAGCACAAGTTCGTCGACCTTCATATCAAGGTCGAAGCCGCCCAGGCGTTCCTCTACAAGTGCGTCGACGCCTTCAACGACGACCGCTACGTGAAGAAGGGCCCGATCAGCCTCGAGACGGTGAAGCTCATCAGCATGTCGAAGGTGCTGGTCGGCGACGTGGTCTCCGAGGTGATGGATACCTGCCTTCAGTTTCACGGCGGCTGGGGCTACATCGAGGAGTACCCGATCGCGCGGGCGTGGCGTGACTCGCGGCTCTTCCGCATCGGCGGCGGGACCACCGAGACGATGCGCTACTACGTCGCGAAGCTCCTCGGGTACTGACGATGCGCGTGGTCGTCGTCGGCGCAGGCACCGGCGTTGGAAAGACACACGTCGCCTGCGCGCTCGCCGCTGCGCTCGTGCGTCGCGGCCAGCCGCTCACCGCGCGCAAGCCGGTCGAGTCGGGATACGACGAGCCCGTGAGCGACGCGGCGGCGCTCGCCCGTGCCGCCCTACACCCGACCATCACGCCGACCTTCGCCCTCGCCGAGCCGGTGTCGCCTCACCGCGCGGCACGTCGAGCGGGGCTCACGATCGACCTCGAGCCGATCCGCGCGAGTTGGTCGGGCGACTCGGCGACACTCGTCGAGAGCGCGGGCGGCCTCTTGTCTCCGCTGGCGCCTGGCCTGACGAACCTCGACCTCGCCGCGGCGGTCGAGCCGGACGTGGTGGTGCTCGTCGTCGCCAATCGTCTGGGTGCCCTGCACGACGTCCGCGCGTGCACGATGGCGCTCGCGACGCGCGCCCTCGACACGCGGGTCCTCGTCGCGCTGTCCGAGCCTGCCGCTCGAGACGCCGCTACCGAGCACAACGCCGAGGAGCTCGAGGCGCTCGGCTGGGCGGTACGGGTGGTCGAGTTTCCGCGCGCGCTCCTCGAAGACGGCTCGACATGCGCTGCTGCCGAGAGCCTCGCCGAGTTCGTTCTGGCCGCGCGCCCCTGACGCCGCTCACTTCGGCGTCGGTGGGACGATGACTTCGTTGATCGGCTGCACGCTCATCCCCGCCGGATATCCGTAGCTCACGTACGGATCCCACCCCCAAACGGTGAGGCCGAAGGGAACGCTGCTCGACGCGACGTGCGCGCCGTTGTTGCAGCCGCCGTTCGGCGCGCCGGCGGTGACGAGGTCGACCCGCGTAAACTCGAAGTTGCCCGCAGGATCGATCGGCTGCCACCCCGTGAGGACGCCGGCGCAGTCAAGCGTCACGTCGACGAAGCCGTCCTTGCCCTTCTTTCGAGTGAACACGAGGTTCGTGTTCCCGTACGTCGGGTCGGTGAGGAAGAGGTAGTCGGGCAACCACTGCGCGGGCGGGATGACGTTCACGTAGTCGGGGTCGCCGTCGCCATTGAAGTTGTTCGGCACCGCCTGTCCGCCGCTCATGTGGCTCGATAGATAGAACGGGTGGTCGGCGTCCTGGCTCCGCACCACGAAGGGCGCGTCCGAGTTGAACGTGACGACTTGACCGTTGCCAATGTTGGCAGGTGCGCCCGGCGGCGTCACTGGTTCGTACGCGAGGCTCGTCCCGTCGACCGCGCCCACGATCGTGAACGGGATCGCCTCGCCGCCACCGCCACGATTTCGATAGCGCACGCCGACGTACTCGTTGCCCAGCGCCTTCACGGGCGCGAGCTGTTGGTGACCCGAGTCGCACGCGGGCACGCCGAGCGGGATGTTCATGCACCCAGTGCCGCCCCAGACGCCGATGGGCTTGTCGCTCTGGATGGTGCTGCCCGCGAGCCGATTCGCTTGCATGAACTGCAGCATCTCGCCCTTCTGCAGGTCGTAGGTCTTCGGCTGGTTCTGGCCCGTGCCGCTCACGCCATTGCCGGGTTGAATCGGCTTGGTCGGGTTGATGGTGACCTTCGTGCCGTTCTCGGCGCCGACGATTTGAAGGTGCGGCGCGCCGCCGAATGGCACAAGGAACGGCGTGGTCTCGAAGGCGTCGGCCGCGACGTAGTTCGAGTCCCACGCGGGCGTCGGGATGAGCAGCGTTGCGCTCGAGACGAAGCTCTCCTTTCCGCCGTAGGGGTAGATGTCGTACGCGACGATCGGAGCGCTCGTCGCGATGCGGAACGCCTTGCCGCGACCGGTCCCTTCGACCTGGAAGGGCGCGTTGAAGCCCGCCGTGGTCCCCGCCGGGCAGTCGACGAAGTAGACGTCGCCCGAGGGCGAGCGCGCGAGGAACACGATCGCAATCTGTCCGGGCGGGAGCTGGCCATTTGGTAGCGGCTGGTAGCTGATGGCGTTGCCGCTCCCGACCGGCGTGCGGGTGATGCTCGCGGCGTCGAGCGCCTGATCGCCGTAGAAGGCGTTGATCGTGATGGGCGACGTCCACGTGTTCGCGACGAGGGCGGCGAAGCAGCTCCCGCGTGTCTCGGTCTGCGGTCCGGGCATCACGCTGTAGAACTCGCACCCGAGGGTGCTCTTGTTGGCCTGCGCGGCCTCGCACGGGCTCGTGCACACGCCGCCGGGCGCGCAGCCCTGATCGGGCGGGCACTCCTTGATCACGTTACCGTCGCAGTCGGTCACCGAGTGAAGGTTGGCGGAGCACTTCACGCAGTCCGAGCCTCCCGCGCCGTTCGCCCCGACGGACAGCAGATCGCCACCCGCGCCGGAGGCCGCGCCCGAGTTGGCTCCCGCGCCTGCGGACGAGGTGAGCGTCGCCGATCTCGATGCGCTGCAAGCCGATGCGAGCCCAGCGGCGGCGGTCAGGGTGGCGATGACGGTGAGCGCGCGCGTGTCGCGGAGGAAAGCTTGAAGCATCATGGCCTTTGAACCTATCAGCAAACGCGCACGTCGTCGTAGACGCGCGGGGTCCGGGCCTCGCTCAAGGGCTAGCGGCTTCGACGAAGGGGGCCCCTGGCATGGCCTCGAGCGCGGTCAGCTTCGCGATGGTCGCCTGCTTCTTCGCGCTGTCCCACGGCGCATCCGAGAGCTCGTCGAGCGCGTACTCGCGAGTGCGGTAGGGCTCGAGGCTGGGCGGCATCGAGGCGAGGTTGGGCTCGACGCCTTCGCGGTAGAGCGCGCCTCGGAGCTCGCCGAGGAAGTAAGGCCCAGCGACGCCGCGGTCGCGGAGGGCCTTGCCGAAGAATCGAAGCGCGACGCGCGTCGTGCCACGGGCGAGGTCTCCCTTGAACCGAGTCCACGCAAGCGGCTCACCGTCGGCCGCGTGCAGGTTCGCGTCGATGAGGTAACGGCCCGGCTCGCGGACGTCGACGCCGACCTCGAGCACGACGGCCCCGTCGACGAGCGAGTCGGTGGTCGCGCCCACGAAGCGCGCGGGCACCGCCGTCGCAGGCGTGTACGGAACCAGGAGGTGTCGCTTCACCGTGGTGTCGCCGACCAGGATCTCGGCGTCGAGGCGCAGCGTCGTCGGCTCCACGAGCCCCAGCTTGGCCGGCTCGAGGACCGCGACGAGCAGATCGCCCACCTCGCGCCCGCCGCGATGGATGAGGCGCGTGGCGCGCGCCGCACTCGCCGCGTCCATCGACGAGAGCCTGGTGAGAACAATCTCGCTCGTGCCGCCCGCTGAGAGGCTCACCGTCGCATGCCGCGGAGCTTCGGACCCCCCGTCGATGAAGCTCGCCACCACGACCACGAGCCGGGCCTCCTCATCGACGAGCCAGGCGCGGTCCGCGGTGAAGAGCACCTCTCGCTCACCGAGGCCGGGGACGCGCTGCGGCCGCTCATGGCGCGCGTCGAAGTCGACGAGGCTCCGGTCTCCGCGGGCGATCGGGCGGCTCGTCGGCGGGTACACCGACGAGGCGAGGTACGTCTCGAGCGGCGTCGCTCCCCGCGCCGGCCTAGCCGCGCTCCGAGGAAGCGTGACGGTCGAGTCGGATGAAGGCTTCCCGTCGTGCGTCGCGCGCGCTGTCCCAGTTCCTATGTGCGCCGGAGCGCGCGTCGTTCCAAACTCTTGGTGCGCTAAGCCGAGCCTGGTGTCGCCGTCTCCGCGCGGGAAGAGCCAGCATGCCGCAAGCATCACGGCCAGCGGAACGAGCCGCCGCGCCCAGCGAGGACGTCGCGCCTCGCGGCCCACGATTCAGCCTCCGAGGAGCTCGATGCCGAGCAATTTCATGTCGCGGTGGTCGTGGTCGAAGCCACGGCAGTCGAAGGCCGGGACGTGGTTCGAGTAGTACGCTTCGTCGGCGAAGCACATCCACGGATCGTCGTCCGGGATGTGGTAAGGCTCCGCGAGCCCGGCGGACGAATGCATTCCGACCGCGCCGTCGTTGGCGCCGCCCGCGAAGAAGTCGGGGTAGCTGCCGGTGTACCAGTACTCCTGGTAGCCGCCGATGCCGTAGAAGATGGCTCCGCCGGTGTCGTGATGGTTCCACGCCGGGCGATGATCGCTTGGTCCGACCGCTCCCGCGAGCGCGCACGACATGCCGACCATCTCGCCGACTTGCGACACGCCCGACGCGGCGAGCTCGCTGCCGCCCTCGTTGCTTGCGGTCGTGAACACCCACGCGACGTTCCAGCGGTCGTCGTCGTGGACGCTCAGCGCCTGCGAGATCACGGCCGCGCCGTTGCTGTATCCGTAAAGGTGGCAGAACCCTTCGCCCGAGCAGAACGCATCGAGCACTTCCGTCAGGTCGGCGACGGCGGTCGCCATGCTGTCCTGTTGACTGACCGGGGCATCCACGCTGACGAACCCAGGCCACTGGCCCGGCTGCCCGACGGACGACTTACCTCCGCCGCCGGTCGTGAAGCTCGTGCTGCACACGCCGCCGACGTGGATCACGTAGTCGATCGCCCCGTCGGTTGTCTGGAGCGTCGGCCCACCCAACGCCACGTCCTCGGCGCACTCGATCTCACCGCCTCCGCAGACCCGCTCGTCCTCGCGGGGCCCGCTCGGCGCGGTTCGCAGGGCACAGCCGGTCCCGAGGGTGCTCGCCGCGAGCGCCAGGGCGAGGGGCAGCGACAGCAGGCGAGTCGTGGAGTCGGAGCGCTTCATCAACCACCTCTAAGACGCGGGTTTGGCATAAAAACCGGCCAGCCGGTTGAATTCATAAAACGCTAGGGGCTTGTCGCGCGATTGTCAATTCATAGGCGTGAGGTGACGCTCGGCGACGCGTTCGGTCGAGCGGCCTGGAAGGTGCGGGCCGGCGCGGGGCCCGTCAGGGCCGCGGGGTGGACCGTCGACGAAGCCGCACGAGGGCCGAGGGCATCACGAGCAGCGCGGTCGCGAGGCAGGCGATCTCGCCCGCCGCAGCGGCGACCCCGAAGCTTCGGATCGCCTGGTTGACCGACAGCGTCAGCGCGATGTAGCCGAGCATGGTGGTGAGCGAGCAGAGGACAACCGCGCCTCCCGTCTCGCGGACGGCGCGGACCATATCCGTCTGCCCATCCTCCTCGTAGCGCTTCAGCACGTTGACGGCGTAGTCAGAGCCGACGCCCAAGGTGATCGGAAGCGCGATGAAGTTGAGGAAATTGAGCTTCGATGCCTCAAGCGCGAGGCCCCCCTCGCTCCAGGGCCACCGCGAGCGAGCGATCGCGAGCACGGCCACCGTCCAGAGGAACCCTAAAACCACCGAGCCCACGATCCAGAAGGCACCTGTACGGCCTCGAAACGCAACCACCACGAGGAGCACGGTCAGCAGCAGCGACGCCAAGATTGCGCGCGGCGCGTCCTCGACGATGGCCTGGATCATGTCCGCGAAGATCACGCTCCGCCCGCTGCCCTCGACGACCGAGCCGTCCGGCAGCTCGGTTCGACGGAAGCTCGCGGCCCACTCGATGAGGTAGCGCGCGTCCCAGACGCTCCGCCCCTTCGCGGGCTCGAGGTAGACGAGCTTGCCGCGTGTCCCGTCCGCCTCGGTGAACGGCCGCGCGACCGCGTCGGGGAGGTCGTCGACGCCGAGCGTCCGCAAGGTGCGGGTCGGCACGAGGTCATCGAGCTTCTTCCAGTCCTCCTCGCCGATGAAGCCCTTCGCGTGAGCTCGCTCGAGGAGCGCCCTCGTCGACCGAAGCTTCTCGAGCTTCTGTTCTTGGTCGGCGGGGAGGAGCGAGTACACGGTCACCACGCGCGCGAACGGTGGTGTGGCGGCGCCATCGCGGCGGCGCTCGAGCTCGGCGGCGAGCGGCTTCACCTGCTCGAGTCGGTCGACGGCGAGGGCGATCCCGTCGAGTCCGAGGCTCGGGAGCAAGCCATTCGCGAGCCCCATCAAGCGCCGCGCCTCCGACGGTCTGTCCATCGGCGCGTTGTCGACGTTGCGCATGTTGTATTCCATCGGGTCGTTCGCGACGTAGCGCCACGCGAGCGCCGCCGACGCGAGCGTCACCCCGAGCCCGACGAGAAGCACCGCGCCCGAGGCTCGCTCGACGAGCCACGCGAAGGGGCGCCCGTAGAGCGCATTGCCTCGAGCGGCGAGGCCGCGGTTGGGGTCGATGGGCAAGATGCGCTCGGAGGCGACGAGCAGCGCCGGCATGAGGAGGAACGTCGCGAGCCAGCACATCAGCATGCCCGTCCCGCCGATCACTCCGAAGTGCTTGAAGCCTCGGAAGTCCGTGATCGCGAGCGAGCCGTAGGCGGCGGTCGCGGCCGCCGCCGCGGTGAGCGTGCCCTCCCACGTCCCCTGGTGAGCCTCATGGATGCTCTCGGGGACGGCCTGCGTTCGGCGCGCCTCGAGATAACGCGCCATGTACAGGATGCCGAAGTTGATGCCGTTGCCGACGACGATGCTGAACGAGAAGCCGGTCGACTGATCGAGGTAGCCGATGGTGAGGTAGGCGAGGCCGAAGGTGAAGCTTGCGCCCGTCGCGACCGTGAGCCCCATCGCGAGGAGCGTGCGGACGCGGAGGAAGTACAGCAGTACGACCGCGAGCACGAGGCCGACGCCCCACAGCCCGACGTGGGTCGAGTCGCGGACGATTTGTTGATGGACCTCGGCCGAGGTGAGGAGGTCGCCCGTGAAGCCGACCCGGAGGTTCGGATCGAAGCGCTTCGGCTCGAGCTTGTCGATCGCCTCCTTCGCGAGCGCCTGCAAGCGCGCGGAGGCCGCGGCGTCGCCCGAGGAGAGAGGCGTGAGCACACGGATCGCGGCCACGTGCTTCGTCGTGTCGAGGTAATAGCCTCCGGGGTAGCTCGCCGTCGCGGCGTCGAGCTTGCCCTTGTCTTTGCCTGCGCGCTCCTCGATTCGCGCGCGGAGAGAGGCCTCGTCGAGCGCCGTCGGCGGCTCGTCGTCGTCGTCGAGCAGCGCGCCGCTGCGCTTCGCGACCTCGTACTCGTAGCGCTCCTCGATCTCGCGGTGGGCCTCGTCGACGAACTCGAGCGGCGCGTAGAGGAGCTTGTGTTCCTCGAAGAACGCCTGGGTCGCTTGCACTCCCGAGTCGACCGAGCCGACGAGCTCCTTCGGCAGCGCGGCAAGGGCAGGGGACGCCGCGTCGACGAAGCGCTTCAGTCCTTCATCGTCGCTGCCCTCGGCGATCACGACGAAGGTCGAGGTTGAAGGCAAGCGGCGCTTCACCTCCTCGGCGACGACCACGCTCCGCTTGCCGCTCGGGAGGAGATCCCCGAGGCCCGTGCGGAGGGTGAGGCGCGTCGCGAGGGCGAGCGAGCAGAGCGCCGCGAGCAGCGTGACGCCGACGACGTGCCACGGGCGCGCGAGCTGGAGCTCGGCGAGCCGCGCGAGCAGCGAAGCGGCTGGGCCCCGCGGCGTGTTCATGGTCACCAGACCGTGCAGCTCGTCTTCGGGCGCATCGCCGTGCCTTCGGTGCACTGGAATGCCTCCGCAAAGGCGGGCAGGTTGCGGACCGACCCGTTCACGCGCCAGCGCGGGTGCGAGTGCGGATCGGTCGCCGCGCGGAGCTTCGTGAGCTCATCGGTCTGCTTGCTGCACCAGACCTGACCGAGCGAGAGAAAGAGCTGCTGACGCTCATCGAAGCCCTCGGCGTTCAGCACCTCGCCGGCACCCTCGCGCATCGCCGTGAGCGCCATGTACGCGAGCATGAGCCCCGCGTTGTCGGCGATGTTCTCGCCGAGCGTGAGCTTGCCGTTCTGCTTGACGCCGGGGAGGACCTCGTAGCCCGCGTACTGCTCGTCGATGCATCCCGCCCGCTCGTCGAATTGCTTGCGCACGTCGGGCTGCCACCAGCTGCGAAGGTTCCCGTCGCCGTCGTACTGCGAGCCCTGGTCATCGAAGCCGTGGGTGAGCTCGTGACCGACGACCATGCCGATCGAGCCGAGGTTGACCGCGAGCGACGCCTTGGGCGAGTAGAACGGGGGCTGCAAGATCCCCGCGGGGAACACCATCTGGTTCTTGTTGGGGTCGTAGTATGCGTTGACCGTCTGCGGCGGCATGTACCACTCGCCGCGATCGACGGGGCGCTCGACCTTGGCGAGTCGACGCTCGAAATCGTAGGCCGCCGCGCCGAGCACGTTGCGACCGTACGCCGTACGCTCCACCGCGAACGGATAGTCGAGCCAGCGGTCGGGATAGCCGACGAGGTACTCCATCTTGACGAGCTTCGCCTTCGCCTGCGCGCGCGTCGCGTCATCCATCCAGGTGAGCGCGGGGAGCCGTTTGTCGAGCGCGTCTCGGATGGCCTTCAGCATGCTCCGGACGTCCTCCTTGCTCTCGGGGAGGAAGCGCTTCGCGACGTAGGACTTGCCGAGGAGCTCGCCGAGCGAGGTGTCCACCGAAGCGACGCAGCGCTTCCAGCGAGGCTTCTGCTCCTTTTGGCCGGTGATCTTTTGCACCAGTCGGAAGCCCTCTTCGTCGAAGGCCTTGGGGAGCGCGTCCGACATGCCGTGCAACACGTGCCAGCGGAGGTAGCTCGCGAGCTCCTCGGGGCTCGCGTCGGCGAGGACGGTGTTCAGGCCGTTGAAGAACGCGACGCTCGTGACGTTGATCTTCGTGAATTTCGTGACGCCCAGCGTCGGGTACTGCGCGCGCTCAGCGAGCGCGTCGAGGTAGGCCTGGTAATCGAAGCGCTTGCTGCGCTCGGAGAGCCCGGCGCGGTCGATCCGGTTGTACATCCCCTGTGGATCACGGCGCTCGACCCGCGTCTTCGAGATCGAGGCGAGCGCCTTCTCGAGCTTCACGACCTGCTCGGCCGCGCGCGTCGACTCGTCGGCTCCGAGGCCCGCGAGCCGCAGCATCGCGGCGACGTGCCCTTGGTAGTAAGCGAGGACATCGGCGTACTTTGCGTCGAGGTAATAGTCGCGATCGGGGAGGCCGAGTCCATCCTGGTCGGCGTGCGCGATCATGGTCGTCGCGTCCTTGTCGTCAGGGCCGCTCGTGATCGAGAAGAGCGGATGAAGGCCGGCACGGTGCATGTCGGCGATGAGCCTCTCGAGCGTCTCGGCCGCGACCTGCGTCGGAGCCTCCGTCTCCGGTAGCGCCTTGCCCTTCGTCGATCCTTTGCCCTTCGCCGCGCTCGTGCCGCTGCGTGCACCCGCGCGCTCGACGAGGCGCACGCGGCGCAGCTGCTCGATGCGCGCGAGGAGCGGCTTGACGGGTTCGAGTCCGCCGCGCTCGATCGCCGCCTCGTCGACGCACGATGCGTAGTAGTCGCCGAGCTTCCGCTCGTCCGCCGTCGCGCCCGACGCGGCGAGCCGCTCGAGGATTTCTCTCAAGTCCTCCTCGTTGCGCTTCTGGATCTCGCTGAAGCTCCGCATCCAGCGAGGCTGATCGCCGGGGATCGCGGTGTTCTTGATCCAGTTGCCGCAGGCAAATTGATAGAAGTCAACGCATGGGTCGGCGCTCCGGTCGAGCGCCTGCGAGTCGAGCCCGATCTCGGCGAGGCTCACTGCCTTCACGCGCGGCCCGCCCGATTTCGGCGCTTGTGGGGGTGGGGCGCAGGCGACGAGGAGCGCGGTGGCGCCGAGGGCGACCGAGGAGGACGTGCGTCGTACGAGGGTCATGGCTGGCCGAGGCGTAGCAGAGTCGGCGGCCCCGCGGAACGGTGGGGGGCGTGGGCGGCGCGGCGGCACGAATGACGCTTGCCATGGCCATCCGAAGGAGCAAGAACCGCGAGCGCGATGCTGGTGATGAAGTTCGGCGGGAGCTCGGTCGCGAACCGGGCGCAGATCGAGAAGGTGCGTGAGATCGTCCGGCGCCGGAGCCCGCGTCGGCCGCTCGTCGTCTCCTCGGCGCACAAGGGGATCACCGATGCGCTCGTCGCTGCGGCGCGCGCGGCGGCGGCGGGTCACCATGACCCCGACTCGGTGATCGAGCGGCAGCGCGCGATCTCGCGTGAGCTCGGCTGCGACGACGCGCTCCTCGAGCCGCTCTACGCGGAGCTCAGGGATTTGCTGCGAGGCGTGCACCTCGTGAAGGAGCTCTCGCCACGAAGTCTCGACTACCTGTCGAGCTTCGGCGAGCGGATGAGCGTCCGCTGCATCGCCGACTTCTTCACGCGCACCGGGCTCCCGGCCGACCCTCACGACGTGTTCGATCTCGGCTTCGTCACCGACTCGCGCTTCGGCGGAGCGCGCCCTCTCCCGGGCTTCTCGGAGCGCGCGAAGGCCGCGGTCGCGAAGCTGCCGACGGATCGGATCCCGATCGTCACGGGCTTCATTGGCAAGAACGAGCGCGGCGAGATCACGACGGTGGGGCGCAACGGGAGCGACCTCACGGCGACGCTGCTCGGCGCGGCGCTCGACGCGGAGGAGGTCGAGATCTGGAGCGACACCGACGGCGTCATGACCGCGGACCCGCGCCTCGTGCCGAGCGCGCGGAACATCCCGCACATGCGCTTCGACGAGGCCGCCGAGCTCGCCTACTTCGGGAGTCGCGTCCTGCACCCGTCGACGCTCTTGCCGGCGATGGCGCAGCGCATCCCCGTGCGCGTACTCAACACGAACCGACCCGAACACCCCGGCACGGTCATCGAGGAGGCGACGCCGCCGAACCCGCACCCGGCGACGAGCATCGCGTACACCGAGGACCAGGCGGTCGTGACCATCGCCTCGACGCGCATGTTCGGCGAGGTCGGGTTCCTCGGCGAGGTCTTCGCTGCCTGCGCCCGCCACGAGGTGGTCGTTGACATGGTCGCGACCTCCGAGGTCAGCATTTCGCTCACGGCCAAGCGCACGCCCGCCCTCGAGCGGACGGTGGACGAGCTGCGGGCGCTCGGGGATGTCGAGGTTCGCGACGGGCGCACGGTCCTCGTCGTCGTCGGTCAACACTTGGCGACGCGGCCGGGCGTCGCAGCCGAGATCCTACGCGCCGTCGGAGACGCCGGCGTCAACGTCGAGATGATCGGCTACGCGGCGGGCTCGATCAACCTGTCGATGGTGGTGGCGGACGCCGCCGTCGCGAAGGCCGTTGAGACGCTCCACCGAACGCTCTTCGACGGGTGACCGTCCCCCCGCTCGGATCGCGATCCGATCGGCGAGGCCAATGGCGGATCTCGTTCCGCCATAACTTCAGTTATTTCGTTCATTCCTGAATGGTCTTCGGCTGGCCCGCATCTCGCTTTGGGCATGGCCGAAAGGACCGCTTCAGCCACTGCCTCGACGCGACGCCTCGGGTCTGAGCCTGCCTCGGCTCGCCGCCGACGCCTCGCTCGTCGACCTCTTTCTCGCGGAGGCGCGCTACTCGGCGACGGTGACCCATCCGACATTGGTCTCGGTCGAGGACGTGGTCGAGCTCGAGGGGGCGCGCTCTCGCGTCATGCCCTACGTGCGTGGTGCGAACCTCGCGACGCTGCTCGAGCGGCAGGGGGGAGCCGCGCTGCCTCCCGCGCTGCCTCCCGCGCTGCCTCCCGCGCTGCCTCCCGCGATCGTGACCGCGCTGCTCGTCGAGCTACTCGCGGCGCTCGGCGCCGTCCATGCGGCGCGTGACCCGTTCGGAGCGCGCCTCGAGCTGGTCCACGGAGACGTCGCCGCCGAGAACGTGATCGTGGGGCCCGACATGCGCCCGCGGCTCCTGGATTTCGGCCTCGCAAGCTGCCGTCACGCGCGGCGGGCGCGCCGTGGACCTCGAGGTGGCAGGCCGTCGTCGATGGCGTCGGAGCAGCTGTGTCGCAGGCGCGTCGGTGCTCGCACCGACCTGTTCGCCCTCGGGGTGCTCGGCTGGCGGCTCTACACGGGCGACCTCCCGTTCGAGGGGACGAGCACCGCCGAGCGCCTCGAGAGCATCCGCCGAGGCCCTGCGAGGACGTCTCGAGCGCACCATGAGGCGGCGCTCGACGTCCTCCGTCAAGCCCTCGCGTGGTCGGCGTCGGAGCGGCCAGCCTCCGCACACGAGCTCGCGCGCGCCCTCGCTTGCGTCGCGCCGCCGGCGGACTCGTTCTCGCTCGCTGCCTGGGGCGACGCGCACGTCCGTCGCCGCCTCGCCGCGCCCCGAGTGCTTACCGGATCGAGGTCCTCCGCGCTCGAGACGACGCTCCTCACTCCGCCGCCCGCGTCGCGGCAGCGTCGTTGCGCGTCGATTCGCTCGAACGAGGTGATGAATGGCTGAGGAACGTCGCAAGAAGACCGCTGCGCCGCGCGCGAGCGAGTCGACCCGCCTCTTCGAGGCTCCGAGTCGAGGACAGGACCGCGTCGTCGTCGTGTGGCCGGGCGGCGTCGCGTCGGCCCCTCGAGATAGAGAGCGTTTGCTCATTCTTGGTCGCGACGACTCGTGCGACCTCCAGGTGGACCACCCTTCGGTGTCGCGTCGTCACGTGACGTTGCAGCGTACGCACGCGGGCGTCCTCGTGGAGGAACTCGGGAGTCGCAACGGCACGTACGTCGTAGACGTGCGACTCAAGAAGCGCTCGCCGCGCGAGCTGATGGGTGGACTGCCGCTGCGCCTCGGGGAGGCGCTCGTGCTGGTGCAGCGGGCGCTGCGGTCAGGGCGAACGCGCGAGCGTGGCGCGGCCCTCGACGAGCAGATCGTGCTCCTCGCGGCAGGTGACGTCCCGCTCTTCCTCCAAGGCGAATACGGCGTCAGGAAGTGGAGCCTCGCGACCCGGATCCACGGCGCTTCGCCGCGCCGCGCCCGTCCCCTCATCCGCATCGACTGCGTCGGCATCGACGACCTCGAGCTCCTCAATGCGGTGTCGCTCGCCCTCGAGGACGAGCCCGGCGTGCTCGCCGGGCGGGAGCCTCATGGAGCGCGTGGGCTCGCCGGGACGCTCGTGCTCACCGACGTTCACGAGCGCTCCCTCGCCGCGCAGTCGAGGCTCGTTCGAGCGCTCAACTCCGAGACGTCGCTCGGGCGGGTGCGCGTCATTGCGACATGCTCCTGCGATCTCGAGTCCATGACCCGCACGGGCGCGTTCCGGCTCGACCTCTTTCATCGGCTCGCAGGCCACGTCGCGCGAGTCCTTCCGCTTCGGGACCGCCCCGACGAGGTCGAGGTCCACGCGCGCTCGCTCGCCGCCACGGTCGGTGAGTCGCGGCCAGTCGCCGCCCACGTTCTCGAGCGACGCTCTCGTCGCGCTGAGGCGTCATGCTGGGCCCGGCAACATGCCCGAGCTTCGCAACGCGGTGACCGCCGCCGCCTTGCTCGCTCTCGAGGGCGTCATCCGGCTCGAGCACCTCGGTCCGCGCTTGAAGGAGAGCGCGCCCCGGAGCGCCGCGCGTGTCGATGAACCTGCGTCCTCTGCCACGCGGCTACGCGGAGAGCTCTCGGCGCTCGAGGGTCGTCGCATCCTGGAGGCGCTCGAACGCTGTGCAGGAAGCCAGACGCGCGCGGCGAAGCTCCTCGGGATCGGGCGCCGGACCTTGCTGAAGCGCCTCGACGCTTACGGGATCACTCGGCCGCGTCGCGGGAAGTGACCGTCCTTCAGCGTCGTCAGTGAAAGCGATAGCTGACGCCTGCCGGCGCCACGATCGCGATCCCCTTCGAGCCGGCGAGCACCGACGGCCATACTCCGACGAGCAGCGAACCCGCGAGCGGAGAGGCCTTCGCTTCCGTCACGAGGACGCCGCCGCCGTCGTTCGGGGCTCCGCTCGCGCCACGGGTTCGGAGGAGCGCGACCGCGATCTCGACCGTCCCGCCGCCGACGATGCCCGAGTCGATGTCGATCGTCGCGCCGAGCTTGTCGCCGAGCACAACGGCGACCTCGGCCCCGCCCGCCTTGCCGATCGCTTCCGGTGGCACGGCGCCGTAGGCCCCTACGAGCAGAGCGCGATGCTTCTCGATGCCGACCACGCCGCCGAGCCCGAGCCAGAGCGGGCCGACGACGCGCATCGAAATCGCCGGGCCCCCGGCCGCGACGAAGCCGCCGGGCATGAACGTCCCGCCCAGGGCGCGAAGGCCTGCGTGCAGTCGCGACGCGAGCGACCAGCCCACGAAGAGCTGCCCTCCGAGGACGCCTCCTGAATGCGCGCGAAGTTCGCCGGTGCACGCGCCCGCACCCACGATCGTCTCGGTGTCGCCGCAGGCCGCCTGCACATTCCCGCTCTCTCCAGGGAACGCATACGGGAGCCCGTCGAGGACCGACGTCTCGCTCCGCGTGACGTCACCGTAGCCCAGCCCGCCGAGGAACCCGATTTCGACGACGACGCGTCCTCGATGGCTCGGCTCGGCGGGAGGAGGCGCGCTGTTCGTTCGGGCGGGTGCCGCGATCGCTACCGGTGCCTTGGGCAGGTCTTCGAGCGCGGGGACCTCGACGTGCTCGCGCGCGCCCGCTTGCAGCGCGACCTTCTTCGACCAGGGACGCTTGCCCGGAGTGGTCGCTTCGACCTGATGCTCGCCAGGCTCGAGCGCGATCGGGGTCGCGAGCTCCGTCGCGGTTCGTTCGACGCCGTCGAGCGCGAGCGTGGTGCCCGCGGGCATCGTGATGGAAATCAAGGCAAGCTGCTTCTCGAGCGCTCGTTGTCGCGCACGCGCAGTCTTCTCGGCGAGGCCCTGCTTTTCGCGCTCGGCAGTGGCCGCGGCGCGTTCGAGCGTCTGATGAGCGTTGGTGCGACGCCCTTGCTTCTCGAGGCAGGTCGCGAGGTCGAGGAGCGTGGCGCTCTTGGGGTCGAGCGCGGCGCTCTCGTCGAGCTTCGCGCACGCGACGTCAAACTGGCCCTTGCCGAGGAGCGCCTTGCCCTCGCGGGCGAGCTGCCCCGCGTCTGCGGTCGCCGTTGGAGGCGCGACGGCGGGCGGCTGCTTCGGCAGCGCGGGCTGGGCGCTGGTGCTGCGGGCCTCGGTCGCTGCGAGCAACGAGAAGAGGGCAACCGCGAGGCATCTGGACGCGGACATCTCGGGGACCGTACCGCGATCCTCGAGTCCCGCGAAGGCCCCTCCGCCGCGCGCCGCCTTGTCGCCGCCTTGTCGCCGCCTTGTCGCCGCCTTGTCGCCGCCTTGTCGCGGCTGCCTGCCTGCGACTACTATCCGTCGATGTTCACCCGCCGCAGCATCGGAATGGCGTGTCTCGTCGCGGCCGCATGGTGGTCCTCGACGACCGGCTGCGTCGACGAGAGCCTGCCGCCCGGGGGACCCACGTCGACGGCGCTCGTCGCGACCGGCGCGGGCGGAGCCTCCCCGTGCCACGGCTACCACCCCGACGGCTTCTGCGCGGCCTACGCGGCGAGCCCGGAGACCTGCGAGTGCGCCGACTGCGCCGAGGCTGCGGTGTGCTCGAGTCGGTGCATGGACGACGGCAAGTGCGACTTCGACGCGGGCGAGGACTGCTCGTGCAGCGACTGCTTCTTCAAGTCGACGAAGTGCAACCCGTCGAACGGCGGGTGCAACAACAACGACGGGGGCATCTGCTCGACGTCTGAGAACTGCACCTGCCCCGACTGCACGAACACCGAGTATTGCAAGACGCACTGCGAGGACAACGGCGAGTGCGTGCCCTACTTTGAGGGCTGCACGTGCGCGGACTGCAAGACGAAACCACCGTGCGGGGGGGCTTCCTCGACTGCGGCCTCGAGCAGCGTCGCTGCGAGCAGCACGGGCGCCTCATCGAGCGCGTCGGGCGGCGGCGGCGGCGCGGGCGGTGCGGGCTGACGCGTGAACGCTCGAGGCCGGGTCACGAGCGCGGCCCCCTCTCAGAACGATTCCCTTGCGCGCGAGGCGGGGCTTGGGTTTCCTCTATAGCTGCGCCCCAGCGGAGGAAGTCCGATGAGCCACCTGCCCCTAGGTACCCGTCCCTCGTTCATGTTCGCTGCTGCCGCGCTGGTCGGCGCCGCGGTGCTCGGCGCTAGCGGGTGTAGCGAGGACGCCCCGCCTTGCGAGTCGACCTACGACTACTTTGCGACGAAGGTCTGGCCCGTCATCGGCACGAAGTGCATCTCCTGCCACAACGCGCAGGGCATCGCGAAGGACACGTCGTACGTCCTGAAGGGGCCAGCCGAGGCCGGCTTCCTCGACCACAACCTCGCCGTCTTCTCGGACCTCGCGTCCTTCGAGAAGCACGGCGTCTCGCAGGTGCTGCTGAAGCCGACCATGCAGATCCCGCACGAGGGGCAGCAGATCTTCGCGCAGGACAGCGAGGAGTATCGAGTGCTCGAGGGCTTCGTGGACAAGCTGAAGAGCGGTGAGACCTGCTCGACCGCGGAGGCTGCCCACTACACCGGGGTCGAGCTCCTCGACGACGCTGCCACCCTGCGCAAGGCGTCGCTCCTGCTCGCGGCGCGCCTCCCGACCGCCGATGAGACCGCGAAGGTAAAGGCCGGCGGCCCTGCGGCCCTCGAGGGCGTGCTCGCGACGATGATGACCGAAGAGCCGTTCTTCGAGTTCATCAAGCGCACCTACAACGACCTCTTCCTCACCGACTTCTACCTCGGCAACGTCAACGCGGTGACCGACGCGCTGCCCTACGCCGACGCCGGCTGGTACCAAAAGGTGTCGAAGGATGATCTCGCGAAGTACGGCGCCGCGAACGCGCAGGAGCTCGCAGCCTTCACCAACGCCGCCGTCGCGCGCGAGCCGCTCGCCTTGATCGAGCACGTCGTGCGCGAGGGTCGCCCGTTCACCGACATCCTGACCGCCGACTACATGATGGTGACGCCCCTCTCGGCGCGCTCGTTCGGCGTCGAGGCTACGTTCAAGAACCCGTACGATCCGCGCGAGTGGGCCGAGGGCCGCCTGCCGGACGTCGAGCGGACCGACGCGCAGGGCAAACCGACCGGGGAGGCGGTGCCGTACCCGCACGCCGGCGTCCTGTCGTCGCCGGTGATGCTCGTCCGTCATCCGTCGACGCCGACGAACCGGAACCGCGCTCGCGCGCGAAAGGCGTACCTGTGGTTCCTCGGGACGAACATCCTGCTCACCGCGGAGCAGCCGATCGATCAGACCGTCGTCGACTCGAACAACCCCACCCGCGACAGCGCGACCTGCACGGTGTGTCACGCGAACGTCGATCCGGTGGCGGGGTGCTTTCAGGCCTTCAACGATAGCGGCAAGTTTGTGCCTGACCCGAGGTGGTACACGGAAATGTGGCCCGCGGGCTTTGGTGACGAGAAGCTCCCGCTCGAGAAGTCGGCCACCGGGCTCCCGTGGCTCGGTCGGCGCCTGTCGCAGGACCCGCGCTTCGCCCTCTCGGTCGTCTTCACGATGTACAAGGCGCTGACGGGCCGTGAGCCGCTCATCGCGCCGTCCGACACGACCGACCCCGACTATCAGGCGAAGTTTGCGGCGTTCTACGCTCAAGCCGACACGCTCCGCCGCATCGGTGAGGCCTTCGTCGCGAGCCAGTACGATCTGCGGGTCGTGTTCGCGAGGCTCGTCGAGTCGCCCTACTTCCGGGCCACGAACAGCGTGAAGCTCGATGACTCGGCGCGGGTTCGACTCGGCGAGGTCGGGCGAGCCCAACTGCTCCCACCGGAGCAGCTGCATGACAAGATCCAGGCCGTGCTCGGCATCCCGTGGGCCGATGGGAACCGCAACCCCTACCTGCGCTCGCAGTTCCGGACCCCGGGCAACCTCGGTGGCTTTCAGCTGTTCTACGGCGGCATCGACTCGAACTCGGTGACGAACCGCAGCACCTCGCCGAACGGCGTGCTCGCCTCGGTCGCGGAGCGCATGACCATTCAGATGGCGTGCCGCAGCGTGCCTTACGATTTCGCGCGCGGCCCTGACTCCCGGTTGCTCTTCCCGCTCGTGGAGCTCGACGGCAAGGAGATCGACCCGATGACCTTCGAGCCCGAGACCGAGGCGGGGCTCCCCATCGAGCTCGCTCAGCTCGGTATCCGGAAGTCCCTCGTGCACCTGCACGAGCGTATCCTCGGTGAGTCTCATGCCGTCGACGACCCGGACATCGAGCGCGCGTTCACGCTCTTCGTCGAGGCGTGGCGGCAAGGCAAGGACGGGATGAAGGCGACGGAGAAGCCCGTCCCGGCCGACCTTCCCTACGACTGCCGCGTGACGGCCGATTACTTCTCGGGCGCGGCGTATCCGGAGGAGCGCCGCGTGACGAAGGACGAGACGTACGTCATCCGTGCCTGGATGGCCGTCGTCACCTATCTCCTGGGCGACTATCGGTTCCTTTACGAGTGAGGAGGCACACCATGGATCGACGCGATTTCGTAAAGCTCTGCTCGCTCGCGGGCCTCGGGGTGGTGAGCCTCGGTGCGCCTGGAACCATCGGCTCGGCGCGCGCGGCGGCCCCGAAGTTCTGGGTCTTCGTCAACGCGAACGGCGGCTGGGACCCGACGATGCTCTGCGACCCGAAGGGCAACGAGAAGAACGCCCAGGGATTCAATGTCAACAACTACGCCCCAGACGCGATCCTCACGGCGGGCGCGATCTCGTTCCCGGACATCGGCAACAACAAGGCGTTCTTCGAGCGCTTTAAAGACATCTGCACCGTCCTCAACGGGATCGACTGCGAGACCAACGGCCACGACAGCGGGATTCGCAACGCGATGTCCGGCAGGCTGAACATCAACACGCCGGCGCTCCCGGCGCTGCTGGCGGCCGCGTTGAACCCGGCACTCCCGATGTCGTTCATCACGAACGGCGGCTACGACGAGACCGACGGCAACATCGCGAGCACCCGACTCGGCGGAGCGGACGGCGCGCTCAAGTTGCTCATCCACCCGAACCTCATCTACGTCGATGACAACAACTTCGACGCGAGCCCGCGCTACCTCGACGAGTCGTCGCTCGACCTCGTGAAGAAGGCTCGCGAGGATCGGCTCATGGCGCTTCAGACGGCGCAACAGCTACCGCGCCAGCGACACGCGATGAGCATGCTGTACACCGCGCGCATCGGCATGTCCGACATGAAGAAGATCCAGGAGGAGCTCGACGTCATCCGGACTCAGGTGGGCGATTTCTCCAAGTACGGGAGCGGCCAGAACCTCGCGAGGCAAGCGCACGTCGCGCTCGCAGCCTACAAGGCCGGCCTCACTCAGTCGGTGAACCTCTCCGTCGGCGGCTTCGACACCCACAGCCAGCACGACACGAACCAGCAGAACGCCCTCGACGCGCTCCGGAGCGGCGTGATGGCGCTCTTCGACATCGCGGAGGCGGCGGGGTGCGCGGACGAGATGTTCGTCGTCGTCGGCTCCGACTTCGGTCGCACGCCGAAGTACAACGAGGGCAACGGCAAGGACCACTGGTCGGTCGGGTCGATGCTGCTCCTCTCACCGCACATCAAGGGCAACCGCGTCATCGGCGCGACGGACGAGGCCTTCGCCTACGAGAAGCTCGACCTCGACAGCTTGGAGGTCGGCGGCTCGGGCGTCCTGAAGAACGGCCACGTCCACAAGTGGCTCCGCGGCTTCGCCGGGATCGCCGACCACCCCCTGGTGCGCCGCTATCCGATCAGCGTGAAGGGCGAGATCGACCTCGCCTGAGGGGGTCTCCTCGCGGGGGCTCGTCGCGAGAGGGCTCGCCCTTTACGGGGTGGAGGTGGCGTGGCACGTCATCGGTCGCCGCAGCGCCTTGCCGCCGCTCGACGACCGGCGTGCGCGCGGCGCTCGCTGGCCTCGCTGTTGGCCCGGGTGCTGGAGCGCGCTCGGCCCGGTGGGTGACTACAATTCCGACCAGTCGGCGGCGCCTGCGACGCGGATTGGCGGAAAAGAAGCTGAATTTGCGTGTCTCTTCCGGCCTCGACGTTGGTACGCCGTGTGCTCTGTTGAAATTAGGCCGGCTGGCCGGTTTTCTGTGGTAAGGAGGAAGAGGATGGGCGCTGAAGATCGGTTCGGGGTGATCGCGGTCCTGGTGAGCGGCGTTATCGCCTGCGGAGGCTCGACGGAGGGCGCGAGCGGCGCGGGGGGAGGCTCGAGCGCGGATGAGCTGTCAGCCTCGGCGGCGACCGGCACGAGCGGCAGCGCGAGCGGCAACTCGTCGTCGGTGTCTGGGACCGGGAGCGGCGCCTCTGGCGGTGGCGCACAGTGCACCGCGGCGTCGGTCGACATGAACGATCCATGTGAGGTCTGCGTCGTGACGAGCTGCACGGCGGAGGCGCTCGCCTGCTGCCAGAACGAGGGGTGCCTCGACATCGTCGCGTGCGCGCAGGAGAAGGGGTGCGCGGGCGTCGACTGCTACCAGGAGGACACCTGCAAGCAAGTCATCGACGACGCCGGCGGCGTTCAGATCGCGGTGGGCTTTGCGGCCCCGCTCGGGGAGTGCGCGGTCGAGAACTGCGCGGCTGAGTGCGGGACGGGTGGCTGACGTTCGAGAC
>Ga0194129_10001268_pt1 | contig 42377 bp, 38 predicted proteins | sample TA2KigCa35mmetaG_FD_150862 | JGI IMG/M metagenome (GOLD analysis project Ga0194129, IMG submission 150862) | Freshwater microbial communities from Lake Tanganyika, Tanzania - TA2015038 Kigoma Deep Cast 35m | ecosystem: Environmental > Aquatic > Freshwater > Lake | place: Tanzania: Lake...
TTTTCGTGCAGTCCGTTCAAATAAACTGTGTTCCACATCGTTTTGTTCATATGCCACCCAGGAATAATTTGAGGATATTCATCGCGAAGTGTTGCAGACCATTCCGGGTCACATTTGAGGTTTATACTGTCAAACCGGGCAATATCTCCCAAACAAAACATTTTGCCCGCCACTTTCCATACGTATAAAGCAAAAATATACAAAAGGAATAACCTTTATAATAAAATTGATTCGTTGGCCAGCACATTCTCATCAAACGGGAACGACTCGGTTACCAATGGCAACCCCACGCAGTAGTCTCTGATTTTGTCCAAATGCATGTGGAAAATCGTTTTCGGCAAAGCTAATGCAACCCCGTAATTTTGAAGAATCAAATTATGATTCAATTTGCAAGATCTGGCCTCTTAGTGACCGCAGTGATTTTTGCCTGTCAGGGATTGGCACAGTCGGATAATCCAAGCAGAAAGCCATCCAAAATATTTTTTGAAAATCTGGAAATGCGAAACGGTGTGGCGTATTCGAAAAACAGACCCTTTACTGGTATAAGTGTAAAATTATGGGACAATAAAGTGGTAAATGAAGAGATTTACTGGGTTGATGGCTTCAGAAACGGCAGCTATAAGGAGTTTACGGAGAATAATGTGCTTGTGGCTTCCGAAACTTGGGCGCAGGGCGTAAAACAGGGTTCTTACAGCTATTATTATCCCAACGGCACCATAAAAAACAGCGGCAATTTAAGCAATGGCCAGCTGGATGGTGAAATTACCGGCTATTACCCCGGCGGATCCAAACAGTACACGGCTTTTTACACCAGTGGTGTAAGAAACGGCAATAACCAGACTTGGTTTACCAACGGCACTAAAGAGCAATCAGCCAACTTTGTAAATGATGTTCCCAATGGCGATGTGTTTGCTTGGTATCCCACAGGATTGCCCCGTTATCAAATAACATATAAAATGGGTGTTAAAGACGGAGCGCATTACAAATACCACAAAAGCGGCTGTCCTGCGGAGGAAAGCTATTATAAAAATGGGAAACAAGACAGTATATACAGGCTTTACGATGAAATTGGCTGTAAACTGCTTGCTGAAGAAGCTTACAGCAATGGTGATAAGAACGGGACCTTTGTTAAATATGGCTTTAAAGGCGACACCCTGAGTGTAGAAATCTGGAATGGCGGAAAACGCGATGGACGCTATTCGGAATGGCGCGATCGTGAAACTGAAACAACAGGGTATTACAAAGACGGAGAAAAAACAGGTTACTGGAAACACGGATTTTCATCTCATTACCAGATGCGGGAAGGGAATTACAACAAAGGAATAATGGTGGGAGAATGGAAATTTTATGATGATAAGGGTACTATTCTTGCTGTTCAGTGGTTCAACGATGAGGGCGAAGAGGTGAAGAGTAAATTTTATAAAAAACGCAAAAAGAAATAGATTGAAATCCTTAACGGAAAAGTGGGTAATGGGTATTACCGGACTCAGCGGTTCGGGGAAAACGTATTTTATAGAAAGGATTAAGGAAAAACTGCAGGAAAAAGTAGCCGTCATTAGTTTTGATGATTATTATAAACCGCTTCATGAGCAGGAGAAAGATGAAAATGGCATTACCAATTTTGATTTGCCCGGAGCACTATACCACCAGCAGTTTCATGAGGATTTACTGAAACTTATGGTAGACAAGCCTGTATTGCTGCAAAAGTATAATTTCGAAAACTACGATGCTCCCGAACGGGCTGATATTATTGAGTCCGCACCGGTTATTATCGCTGAAGGTCTTTTTGTGTTTGATTTTCCAGAGATAGACAATTTGCTTTCCTGTCGTATTTTTATTGAAGCTGACATGCAACTTAGCCTGGAAAGAAGGCTCGACAGAGATGTGCGGGAGCGAGGTATTCCGAAAGAGCGCAGCCTTTATCAATGGCATAACCATGTAGTGCCGGCATGGGACAAACATATTGTTCCACACAAAAAAAGATGCGATTTACATATTTTCAATGATGGGCCTGCGGAAGAAAACACCCGCAAAATTATACAGCATATTACCCAAAATGCCCATCCTGAAGTGCTACAGGAGATTTCGGTTAAGTTATAAATCAATTATAGCAGAGTTGCGGCTTACAGCATCGACAATGCCTATGCTGGCATTGCCGAAAACACCCGCTATCTCGCCGGGGTTTAACAACAAGGCATTGCCAAATTTCTGCTTTTCAGCCTGGTGATTGTGCCCATAGAAAACACAATCGTACCAGCCGGTCTTAACCATGGTTTTGGCGTAGAATGGGTAGTGGCTAACGCCAATTTTAAGCCCACCTAAATGCAGCTGTGAATCCATATCTCCGATGTATTCACCGTAAAATATCATATTGTTGTATTCTGTACACATTTTTTGGATGTGAAAACGGTCTCCGTCATTGTTTCCGAAAACCGCATGTACTGGTAAGCCGGATTCGGCGAGCATTTTGGCCGCAAACGGCGAGCAGAAGTCACCGCAAAAGACCAGGGCCTCCGTTTTTTCATTTGAAAAACGCTTCAATGCAGCCTCAAGATGTGGAAGATTATCGTGAATATCGCTGAGCACACCAAAAATCATCGGAATTGTTTTTGTGGATGGGTGTTCAAAAATACGTCAGTGTTGTAATTTTGCAGCAAATTTATGGCAATAATTATCACCAAAGACTGTATCAATTGTGGAGCCTGCGAGCCCGAGTGTCCGAACAATGCCATATACGAAGCGGGTTTGGAGTGGACAATCGCTGAGGGAACAGGTGTTCAGGGTGCATTCACAATGGCCGATGGAAGGACAGTGGATGCGAACGAGAAATTCTCTCCTGTCAGCAGTGAAGTGTATTTTATTGTTCCAGATAAATGCACGGAATGTACCGGGTTTCACGAGGAGCCCCAGTGTGCCGCAGTGTGTCCTGTTGACTGCTGTGTGCCCGATCCGGACCATGTGGAAAGTAAAGAGGTATTACTCGACCGCAAGGAACGCCTGCATCTGTAAATTATTATTTTTTTTCATAACAACTTTGGAGGTTCTTTATCAACTTTGAACCATGCAATTTATCTGTATGCAATCATGGGTGCCATTGCGGTCTGAGCAATCCTCCTCCTCAGAGATGGTAAGCAGTTTGTTGTTTGGAGAAACATGTTTGCTCATTGAAGAAACGGTCGAGTGGATTAACGTGTCATGCGATCACGACGGATATCAGGGATGGATTCCACAGAGTTATGTCAGGCCGGCTTTAGATAATTTCCGGGAATGGAACCGAAAAGTGGCCGTGCATGGTGCCATAATGCAGAATTCTACCGGCCGAATAGATTTATCGCCCGGGTCAATAATTCCAAACGATCTGGAGTGTAACCTGAGCGGAAGTGTTTTTCGCTATTCAGATGCCCGTGTTTTTGAGCCTGAAAATGCAGACGCTGCAGGTCTGGCCAATTTGTTTTTGCATACCCCCTATTTGTGGGGAGGCCGCAGTGTCTGGGGCATAGATTGCAGTGGTCTGGTTCAGGTTGTTTATGGTATATTGGGAAAACCATTGCCCCGTGATGCTTCACAACAGGTGAACACCGGTAGCGCAGTTTCTTTCGCTGAGCAGCAAAGCGGTGATCTCGCTTTTTTTGAAAAAGACGAAAGAATTACGCATGTTGGCATTGTGCTGTCTGATAATCGTATCATCCATGCCAGCGGTAAGGTGAGAATAGATTTTTTAACCGAATCTGGCATAATAAACAGCGAAACAGGACAAAATACACACGCATTGTCTTGCATTAAACGGGTATAAGTTCCGAAATTCGCCCCTTGTATGCAAAAGTTACAGGAACTTTTAGGCGAGATACGTAAAGAATTCCATTTGCGTCATGGACATGAGTTTGGTTTTTCTGGAAGCCAGAGTGAAGCCCATTTTGATATCACCACACAGGCTGCCATAGCCTATATTCAAGGTTTGGCAATGAGTGGTAAGATACAGCAAATGCAGGAGATGGTAAAAGGGGGAGAAGAGGCATTGCGTGATAGCCTGTATTATGATGAATTAATTCAAAAATGCGCCGATAGTTATTATGCACTCAACTGGGACTCAGAGCGCAAGAAGCACCTTGCTGTAATTGCTCTGACATGCGCACTGCAGGGTTTGCGCGAGCGCTTTATTGCAGGTGGCTACAGCAATGACACATCAGGTATACTCAAGTTTTTAGGTCTAGATAGCGGCATGCTTGGCCTCATGGGAAAGACGAGCGGCATGTTCAATATGTTTAAGAAGAAATAGTATGCTCAATCCACAAACGTCACCTTAATCGTATTGGTGCGCTGCTTCTTGTGAATAGGCATGCTTGCACAGTTGATTATACAATCTCCCGGTCTCACCATACCTTCTTCTTTCAGTATTTCAGTAACATCCTGAAATGTCTGATCAGTGCTCACATATTTGTCGTAATAAAAACCGCGAACACCCCACACCAGACTCAGTCTGGTGAGCAGGCTGTCATTATCTGTAAAAATAAAAACATTGGCTTTTGGCCTGTAACTGGCAACCCTGAAACCCGTATATCCGGACCGGGTCATAGCCACAATGGCTTTGGCTTCCAGGTGGTCGCTCATTCTTACAGCAGTAAAGCAAACCTCATCGCTTGCAAATGATGGTGAGGAATTGTTGGGTTTCTCCCCTTTGAAATAAACACGTTTGTCTTTTTCTACGTCGGTAATGATGCTGCTCATCACTTCAACTACCCTTACCGGATATTTACCAATACTGGTTTCAGCACTCAGCATAACAGCATCGGCACCATCCAAAACAGCGTTTGCAACATCATTAATCTCAGCGCGCGTGGGCATGCTGTCGTGTATCATGCTTTCCATCATCTGTGTAGCGATGATAACCGGTTTGGATGCCTGAATACATTTTTCAACAATATCTTTTTGTATGAGCGGAATCCTCTGTAGGGGCAGCTCCACGCCCAAATCACCGCGTGCTAACATTATGGCATCAGCAACTTTCATAATTTCCTTGATGTTTTCGACCGCTTCAGGTTTTTCAATTTTGGCAACAACCCGGATGTCTTTTTCATGCATGTCGATAATTTTTTTTAATTCCAGAATATCCTCAGGCTTGCGAACAAAGGACAATGCCACCCAGTCTACATTTTGCTTCAGGCCGAACTCAAGGTCTTTAAGGTCTTTTTCAGTCAGGCTCGGAACCGTAAGTTGTGTTTCGGGTAAATTAAATCCCTTGTTGGAGGTGAGTACCCCTCCTAACACGACTGCAGCCCGCAACTTAGTTTCATTCACTATTTCCGTGACCTTCAGTTCCACTTTGCCGTCATTCAGCAGAATGCGTTCTCCGGGTTTTGCATCCTGCGTCAGTCGGGCATAGTTTACAAACAGCAAATCCGCAGTTGATACACATTCCTCAGTGGTAACCGTGATGATTTGTCCGTCGATCAGTTGTATTTCCCCATCAACCTTCCCAATTCTGAGTTTAGGGCCTTGGAGATCCATTAGAATGGATACGTGGGTCCCCAGTTCTTTGTTGATTTTGCAAATGCGCTCTATAACTGCAAGATGACCTTCATGGGTACCATGAGAAAAATTTAACCGGCACACATCCACACCTGCTTCAATAATGCGTTTAAGAACATCCTCTTCTTGGCTTGCAGATCCTATTGTGGCTACAATTTTAGTCTTGTTAGACGGTTCTCTATTCATAATTTTCCTTTATCGTTGTTTTCCGGGTTATCTTTTCTCTTCCAGACAGGTTATCCAGGTTAGTTTCTTTTTTTCTGTTTCACTTACGGCATACACCAGCGTCATGCCTTGAAGGGTTTCTAATTTCTCAGGCCAGTCAAGGCCTGCGTCCTCGTCTTCACCGCCCCGTCCTATCAAAAGCATGTCGGGTATAGGCTTCACATTCATCAGCAATCCAAAGGTTCCCTGATTTTCCATAAGCCACCACTCGGTTCCAGATTCTTCTTCGCGAAAATAATACTGCGTATGTTCTGAAATACCTTTTTTAACTTTTAACAGAAAAGAATCAGGGAGAAGGGAAAACTTTGTCCCCAGAATTCTGTCTGTATGCCATGCCAGTAGAGCAGGCGGTAATGCAGTGTGTACGGCTATTGCCCGGAATGCAATGTCATCAAAATCGAAGTTTAGATATTCCTTTTTGGGCATAAAGCTTCCGCAAAATTAATAACCTGATATCTTGTATATGAAAAATTGTTTTATTTTGCACCGCAAATCCAAACACAAAAAAAATGTCAGCAATCGCAAACAAAGTTAAAGCTATCATCGTGGATAAGCTTAGCGTAGAAGAATCAGAATTAACCAATGAAGCCAGTTTCACCAACGACCTTGGTGCGGATTCACTCGACACTGTTGAGCTGATTATGGAGCTCGAAAAAGAATTCGATATCAGTATCCCCGACGATCAGGCTGAAAAAATTCAGACTGTAGGCGAAGCTATTCGTTACATCGAAGAAAACAAAAAGTAAAATTCATGCAACTCAGAAGGGTTGTTGTAACTGGCATGGGCGCATTGACGCCTCTTGGCAATACGCTTAACGAGTATTGGAATGGTCTTTTGAACGGCGTTTCAGGGGCAGTTCCGATTACCCGTTTTGATACCACTTTGTTCAAAGTTCGCTTCGCCTGCGAAGTAAAAAACTTTGATATCACCCAGTTTATGGACAAAAAGGAAGCCAGAAAAATGGATCCTTTTACCCATTATGGTGTTGTGGTAGCCGATGAGGCTATTCAGGATTCAGGCCTGTTACAACAATCCTTTAATCCCGATCGTGTCGGGGTTATCTGGGGATCAGGAATTGGCGGCCTCACCACCTTTTTCAACGAGGTTGTTGATTTTGCCAAGGGAGACGGCACACCGAGGTTTTCGCCATTTTTTATTCCCAAAATGATTATTGATATTGCCTCGGGCTATATCAGTATCAAGCACGGGTTCCGCGGACCCAACTATGCCACAGTTTCAGCTTGCGCTACCGGCACACACAGCATCATTGATGCGTTTAACCTCATTCGCCTTGGCAAGGCGGATGTTATGGTAACGGGCGGCAGTGAGGCCTGTGTAAACGAGCCTGCCATGGGAGGTTTCAGCAATATGAAAGCCCTGTCTGAAAGGAATGATGAATACGCTACTGCCTCATGTCCGTTTGACAAAAACCGCGATGGCTTTGTTCTTGGTGAAGGGGGTGCCGCCGTCATTCTCGAAGATCTTGAGCATGCGAAAGCCCGTGGTGCAAGAATTTATGCTGAACTGGTTGGCGGCGGAATGACCGCAGATGCCTATCATATTACAGCGCCTCATCCTGAAGGTCTGGGAGCGAGAAATGTCATGAAACAAGCCTTGGAAGATGCCGGAATGTCGGTCGATGAGGTTGATTATATCAATGTTCACGGAACCAGTACACCACTGGGTGATATCGCCGAAACAAAAGCCATTTTGGGTGTTTTTGGTAAACATGCCTATAACCTTAACATCAGCAGTACCAAAAGTATGACCGGTCATCTTCTGGGTGGCGCTGGTGCCATCGAAGCAGTGGCGTCTATTCTTGCTGTAAAAGAAGGAGTTGTTCCTCCCACCATCAACCATTTTACCGATGATCCCGACATTGATCCCGGTCTCAATTTTACCTTTCATAAGCCCCAGAAGCGCAATGTAAGAGCCGCTCTGAGCAATACATTTGGTTTCGGCGGACACAATGCTTCCGTCATCTTCAAACACTACGAAGCCTAATAAAAGATTGGCAGTTCGGCTATTTTTATCCTCAGCCTCCAAAAGATTTTCAGATCAGATTTACCGGTTAACCGGACTGAAACCACGACGACTTGCTATTTACCGCGAGGCTTTCAGGCATTCATCCGTAAACATTGCAGATAAAACAGACAAAAGTTTGGCGGATAATGAGCGCCTAGAGTTTCTGGGTGATGCCATACTGGATGCTGTAGTGGCTGAAATGCTTTTCATGCGCTATCCCCTAAAGCAGGAAGGCTTTCTCACAGAAATGCGCATGCGTGTGGTGAACCGCGAGCAGATGAGTTACCTTGCCAATAGGCTGGGGCTTGTGCAAATGATGGATCTGAAGCCTGAACTGCTTAAACAGCCTTTTGCCGTTAAATCAATTGCAGGAAATGCACTTGAGGCGCTTATTGGCGCCGTTTACCTTGACCATGGTTATATTAAAGCAAGATCATTCATCACACGCCGTCTGATTGGGCAGTATCTGGATCTTGAAAAACTGATGTCTACTACCATCAGCTATAAAGCAGTATTGCTAAAATGGTCTCAACAACAAAAAAAGATAATTTCTTGGGCACACAAAACAGAAACACACGGCAGGAGAGACCTGCACGTGGTTTCTGTTTTAGTAGATGAGCAATTAATAGCTACCGATAAAAATTTAAGCCGTAAAAAGGCAGAAGAATTATGCTGTGAAAAAGCCTGCAGGATCCTGAATATTCAGGGTTAATCTTCTTCTTCAGCCGCTGTTTCCGGAAGTAAGGCTTGCCCTGTTGATTTAGCAAACTGGCACCATTCACAGTCTTCACTGCCGCAACCTCTTAAGAACTCCAGACTTCTCAGTTTTTGATTTCCCAATACAAGATAATCCTTCAACAATGCAAGATCCTCGCTGTTGTAGTATTGTGTGAATGTGGGGAATTCTTTTTTCTCATCCTTTTCTACCGAATCAATTTTGGCTGCAATGCCATTCCAGTTTCTATCTGTGTAATGGTTTACAATCAACATGTAAATGCCTAGCTGAAACCAGTATTTGGGAGGTAATTTCCCCTTGTCGAGGCTTTCTTGTGTGGGAGGGCTAAAAGACGCATCGGCATTTTCAGGCTTTCCTGTTTTGTAATCTACAATCGTAACATCGCCCTCATCTACAATTATTTTATCGGCCTTTCCCCCGATTTTTATACCATCAATGCTGGACTCCAGCCATTTTTCAAGGATGATTTCCTTGCCTTTATGCGATTGCCAGATGGGTAGTCTTGCGCTGTAATACTGGGGCAGTCTTTCGCGTCCCTGATCCATTTTCAATTGAAAACCAGCCGGTGTGAATGCCCCCCTTTGTTTGTATAGTTCTGTTTCAAACAATGCCAGAAAGTCATTTTCATCCATCCAGCGCTCCTTTGCATGACCCATGTCTACCGTTTTCCAAAGGGTGTTGTGGACAGCAGATCCATAACCCAGCGCAGCACTCGGCGCTGAAGGTACCCGTACCATACGGCCGAAATAAAACCGCAATCCACATTCGAGAATGTCATAGAGCGTAGATGGAGAAAATGTAAACTCAAGTAATTGCTGATTTAACCAATCGGAGTCCTCAATCTTTAATATGGGTGATGCAACCCTTGCCAGAAGCTGTGATTCTGCCAGAACCAAATCATCTTTACCAAGTTCGGTTTCGGCTATTTCATCCTTTCCAATAAGTTCCTGCAGAAACTTACTTTTTTTCTGTATGGCTGTCTTTGCACTGATTTTTTCATTACCCCAGCTAAGGCGAAGGGTTTCTTTGGCTCGGGTCATGGCCACATAAAACAACCTGCGTCTTTCTTCCTTGTCTGCTTCCTCTTCATTCTGGTCTATTACATTATGTTTCAGTCCCTGGAAGAAAGATTTTATTTTGTATGGCAGTGCATTATATTTGTCTCTGTCCCAGGATTCTTCCTCACATCCAATTATAAATACATGCTTATACTCAAGACCTTTGCTGCTGTGTGCAGTTGATAACACCACGCCCGATTTACTTCCGATTCTTTTTTCGAGTCGAACAGCAATTTCATTCCGTTTCATTTTTTCCAAAGATTCCATGTATTGGGTAATGGTGAGGTAGGGATTCTTCTGATTTGCGCTTATGGCATGGTTTAAAAATGTGTGAAGTTGTTCCATATACCATTCCCTCTGTTGACTTTGCATGGCCATCTTTAAAAAACCACCCTGGGAGATCACATCCTGTATAAGCTGAGGAACCGTCATACCGGCAGCTTTTTTAAGCCATTCCTCTACCTGAAACCACAAAACCCGCAATGCTTCCCTGCTTTGAACACCGGCGGGTAAAGGTTCAGGATTTTGTTGTATGTACTCATGCAAGAAGTCACGCCATTTCAATTTATCGTGACGTCTGGCGTAAATTTCTGTGGCAATTTTTGATATCTCAAAAGGTGTAATTTCGTATATCGGATAGTGCAGCAGGCTATAAATAAGATGCTCTCCTTTGTGAGGCACTTCAAGTTCCCAGGCAAGATATTGTAACCAGTTTTGCAATTGTATTATCAGCGGTTCCTGAAGAATATCTGCGCTGTGAGCCAGTGTAAAAGGTATTTCGCGCTGTAAAAGCATATCAGCCAGCTCATTCACAATTTTGTGTTTGGGATAGATAACGGCTATTTCATCCGGCGGGCAGCCGGAATCTCTCAGTTCCACAATCTGATTACAGACTGCAAGCGCTTCATGAAACCGATTTTTATACGCATTATACTCAAGGGGTATCGGTGCATAATACCGGTTAGCTCCCGAGGCTGTGAGTTCCTTGCTCAGTTCCTCAAATGAATTTACAAGTCGCCTTTTGTTGTTTTCTATCAGTTTTTTTGCACCATCCAACACTATTTGGGTGCTTCGGTAATTTTTAGTAAGAACTATTTTGGTAATTTTATCCTCGTATCTGCGGGCAAAATCCATCATATTGCTGAACCTTGCTCCCTGAAATGCGTAAATACTCTGATCGTCATCTCCCACAACAAAGCAATTGGGATTGTCTTCCCAAAATGAAATAAGTTTGTACAGCAATTCGTTCTGAATTCCGGAGGTGTCCTGATACTCATCTACCAGCACATACTGATATTTTTCTTGGTAAGACAACAATAAATCAGGATTGGCTTTAAACGCATTAAATACCCATTGAAGCATATCGCTGAATTCGTAAAGCCCGGCTTCTTTTTTCATTTCTTGGTATTTGGGGAATAATGCTGCCACCTCTTGCAGTTTTAACCATTCCAGCAAATTTTTTTCATAATCTTTGCGCTTGACTTCACCTTTGTTTCCACCAGCTACTGTTTTCTGGTATACAAAATCAGGAAATGCTTTTTTGAATTCCTCTTCATCTGAAAGTCTGGATATTCCACGCTCAAAAAAAGCGGCATCCAGATTTTCACTCTGCATCAGGTTAAATACTTTTTCTAGCGATTTTCTGAGATAATAGGGCTGTTCCTGAAAATTTTGAAGCACTGAACCTTTCGGGATGGTTCTTATCAAACTGTCCATAAGTTCCAGCTTGTCAAGATCGTCCATTACGCGGAGATTACCCTTTGAAAATAATTCGGGATTATCCTTGATGATAGTGTTGCAAAGCCCGTGAAATGTGTGGATGTTGACATTGTAGGCATCGGCGCCCATAAATTTACTCAAGCGGTTCAGCATTGCCGATGAACCTGCATCGGTGTATGTTAAACACAAAATTTCCTGTGGTTTCGTGTCGGGCTGATTTAAGATGTTAAGAATCCTGACGGCAAGAATTTGCGTTTTACCTGTACCCGGTCCGGCAATTACCATTACGGGGCCATCAATGGTGTCGACAGCCAGTTGCTGTTCAATGTTTAAAGATTGATAAAGTGAATTAAAATCTGTTGTCATAAGTAAAAAAAACTGAATGGATAATGAATATAATACAAAAAATGGACAAAAGCAAATTTTTTGGCAAAAACAGGTAAATTTTTACGTGTGAATAAATTGGTCTGATAATTGAATACCAAAACAGAATCTCCATTCGTAATTTCGCACACTACAATGCAAGTAGTAAAAACCCGGGATCAGTACAATGCCATTCTGCAGGTTTGCAGAAATATATTTGAGCGTAAAAACTCCGATTATGGTACATCCTGGCGTGTTTTTCGCCCGCAAAGCATTACCGATCAGATTTTTATTAAGGCTCAGCGTATCAGAAATATTGAAACCAGCAGTAAAAATTTAGTGGGAGAGGATATTGAAATCGAATTTATGGGCATTATTAATTATAGCATTATTGCCCTTATTCAGTTGCAGTTGATTGACGAAACCCGCGAAACCGGCGATGTGAATGAGATTCTTGCTCTGTATGATTATCATGCACAACTTACCCGCGATTTAATGCTCATGAAAAATACCGATTATGGCGAAGCATGGCGCGACATGCGGATTAGCAGTTTTACCGATCTGATACTTGTGAAGATTGCCCGTATCAAACAAATAGAAGACAACGCCGGAAAAACCATTGCCAGTGAAGGGATTTCAGCAAATTATCAAGATATTATCAATTACGCTATTTTTGCTCTGATCAGAATGTAGGGAAAATGAAAATAGCCGTTCAGATATCACGCGTATTTACTGCTTTGCTGTTTGTTTTCTCAGGCATGGTCAAACTTAACGATCCCAGTGGTTTTGCCATTAAACTCAATGAGTATTTCGATGTTTTTGCCTCAGATGTTGCCCAGAAACAAGACTCTATCCATGTGCAGCTTATGGATGGCGGAAAGGTTATCCAGCAAACAAGCTTCCAGTTGTTTAGTTCCGACCGGGTTCAGCCCCTCAACATCCTTGTTAGCAGTGAGTCTGTTAATACCATTGACACAACCTCAGGTTTGGATACAGCAGAAAAGAAAACCGGATCATCAAAAACAGACAGAAAAAAGAAAAAACAGCCTCCGCGCAAATTATACAACCTGAAATTGAACGCCATTTTTAAGCAACTTCCGGCAGGGTCAATGCAGTTTAATACCCAGGATTCGGGTACCAAAGCCATGGCTGTTGTACGATGTGTAGTTGCTGGCAAAACTATTTATCAAAAAGACATTCACTTTGTAAGCAGCAACGACGCGGAATTTACGACCAATCTGCAGTTAGAACCCTACGTAAAAAAAGAAGGTGCCCTCCACGGATTTTACCTTGCCATGAAGAAATACAGCCTGTATTTTTCAGTGGGTTTCTGCGCTCTTGAGGTAATTCTCGGTTTTGCACTGCTTGTGGGTTGGAGTATTACTTTTACTGCCGCCTCAATGCTGCTGCTCATTGTATTTTTCACCTTCCTTACAGGCTATTCGTGGGTTTACAATAAGGTTACGGATTGCGGGTGTTTCGGCGATTTTATCAAACTTAAGCCCAAGGAGTCTTTTATAAAAGATCTGGTTCTTACCGGGCTTATACTGATAATCTTTTTTGGACGCTCCTACATAAAACCTTGGTTTAGCAAGGGTTTTGGATGGAAGTTTATGGGTGTCATTTCTTTGCTGTCTGTCGCTTTTGGGTGGCTGTGCTTTCTTTATTTGCCAGTGTGGGATTTTCTACCTTACAAGCAGGGAAACGACATACACAAAATCATGACTGAAGTACCCAAAGGCATGCGCTCAACAGACAGTATTCAGATGCTTTTTGTTCTCGAAAAGGGTAAAGACAGCCTTAGCGTTACAACCAAAGAATATACAGATGGGTATGAGAAGTTTGAAAAAGAAGGTTGGAATTTCCGACGCAGAATAGATAAGGTAATAATAGAAGGCTATAAAAGCCCTATTTCTGATTTTGCAATTACCGATCCCCGCACAGGCATCGATTTAAAGGATAGTTTTATCCATAGTAAAGGTTATAAGCTACTCTGGATTTTTACCTACACGGACAAAGGCTACAATGGAGCCAATCCGGAAATTAGTGAAATTTACAAATGGTCTCAGCAAAATAAGATGGCATTTTATCCCGTTACGGCCAGCAGCCCTGAACCCTCAGCAGCTTATGTTAAAAAGCACAAACTGCCGTTTTTGTTTCTTTCAGGCGACCAGAAAATGCTGATGACGCTGGCGCGTTATAATCCCACACTCTATCTGTTTAGGGATGCAGTAGTGATTGATAAATGGAGCGGACGTAATCTTCCATCCACCCAAAAATTGCAAAAGCTGACCTCGAAATGAGGGCTTTCGTCAATGGGAAAATCAAGTTTCTGCTGGCGGTTTTGCTGGGCCTGATTTTCTTTATTTTCGCCTTGTTCATGGCTCTGCCGTCTCCTGAACAAATTCTGACTGGACAGCGCAGTGATAAAGCAACTACAGAGGCAATTGTCAAGGATCTTGGCTTGGATAAACCCAAATGGAAGCAGTTGATTTATTATACAAATGATCTTTCCCCGCTTTCCTGGTATCCGGCAGAAAGCGAAAGGCCGAAACTGACAGGTGGTATAGCATTGGTTAACCTGCAGTCGGGTTCTGTGTGGCTGAAAGCGCCATACCTGCGCACCAGTTTTCAAAGCAAGAAGCCTGTTTCAGGTATTATCGCAGATGCGTTCACGGGTACAATGGTTTTGGCTTTTTCAGCATTAATGTTCGCTCTTTTGCTCGGAATACCGCTGGGGGTTCTTTCTGCTATTCAAAAAGGTTCCACATTCGACAATACTATCGTGGCTTTTTCAGCCGCCGGAATTTCCCTGCCTGCATTCTTCAGTTCCATGCTTATTGCCTGGCTTTTTGGATTTGTTTGGAAGCAATATACAGGACTAGAAATGACAGGTAGCCTCTGGGAGGTGGATCCCATGGGCGAGGGGCGTTATCTTGCCTGGAAAAACCTTGTTTTACCTGCCATTGCACTTGGATTGAGACCTCTGGCAGTTTTTGTGCAACTCACCCGAAATACTATGGTGGATGTACTCTACCAGGATTATATCCGTACCGCGCGTGCCAAAGGTTTGCCGGAATGGAAAGTGATTTGGAGACACGCATTCCCTAATGCCGTAAACCCCCTTGTTACATCCATTGGTGGCTGGTTAAGCAGTTTGCTGGCAGGCTCTTTTTTTACAGAGTATATCTTCAACTGGAAAGGTCTGGGTAAAGTGGCCATAGATGCGCTTCAAAATTCAGACCTGCCCGTAATCATGGGAACTGTGCTATTTACGGCAATTATTTTCTTTTTTGTCAATGTTCTCACGGAGATGTGCTATATTTGGCTCGATCCCCGTTTGCGTCATGGATAAAATTTATCTAGTAGGATTACCCGGATCGGGCAAAAGCCACACAGGAAAATGGCTGTCTCATAGAATGGGATGGGATTTTGTGGATTTAGACGAACTCATTGAAAAAAATGAGGGAAAAAATATTGCTGAAATTTTTGGTGAACTTGGCGAAAAGGGGTTCAGAAAGATTGAGCAGAAATATTTGAACGTTACTTTTTCCTACAAACAATGCGTTGTCAGCTGTGGGGGAGGAACTCCGGTTTGGGGGAATAATATGGAGAAAATGTCCAGAAACGGTCTCACAGTTTATCTGAATACTGAACTTACAGAGATAGAGAGAAGATTGGAAGAAAGCCATGTGGAACGCCCATTGTTTTCTCAAGAGCAGAGCCTGCACAAGCATATTTCAGACCTCAACGAAAAAAGAAGGCCTTACTATAGCAGAGCCAAGGTAATTTGGAACCGCAATGAGCCCACCGAGCAGTTTTTCCGCTCACTGGATCGCCTGCTTTCCATTTACTAACAGCTGGTTTTCATGCCGCACATCGGTAATCGACAGTATTTTTTACAACATCTTGCCCAGACAAGCGACGCTCCGCTGTTGCTTGAGATTGAACGCGCGGAAGGCCATTATCTGTATGATTCTGCAGGTAAGAAATACCTGGATTTAATTTCAGGGGTATCAGTTTCCTCTCTCGGACACCGGCATCCCAAAGTGATTGAGGCTATTTACACCCAACTGGATAAGTACATGCACCTGATGGTGTACGGGGAAGTGGTGCAGTCACCGCAGGTGCAGCTGGCACAAGCCCTTGGCAGTGTTTTGCCGTCGCAACTGGATAATTTCTATTTTGTGAATTCAGGCAGTGAAGCCATAGAAGGTGCTATGAAACTGGCCAGGCGATACACCGGAAGATCAGCATTTGTAGCTCAAATCAATGCCTACCATGGTGGAACCCAAGGCGCACTCAGCCTTATGAGCAATGAATATTACAGCGGTCCTTACCGACCATTGTTGTCTTATATTCACTTTATATGTGCCGGTAATATTGATGCATTGCAAAACTTAGCGGTTCACCCCGCAGCGGTTGTGCTTGAGCTTATACAGGCCGAATGTGGCTCAATTGTGCTTTCAAAGGAATATGTGCATGCGGTGCGTGAATTTTGCAACCGTACGGGAGCCCTGATGATTGTAGACGAGATTCAGACTGGCATGGGGAGAACAGGTACGATGTTTGCTTTTGAGCAATTCGGTATTGTTCCGGACGTGCTGGTCCTCGGCAAGGCACTGGGTGGTGGCATGCCGATGGGTGCTTTTATTGCATCTAAGGATGTAATGCAATGTCTCTCTGAAAACCCGGCATTGGGGCATATAACCACATTTGGAGGTAATCCGGTTTGCTGCGCCGCCGCCTCTGCCGCCATTATTACTACATCTGGGAAACTCCGGGATTTCAAGGTGGAAGAGAAAGAAAAATTATTCAGGGAATACCTCGTTCATCCAAAAATAAAAAAGATAACAGGAAAAGGTCTGTTGCTCGCTGCACATCTTGATAGTGAAAAAACCTGCAAGGATTTAATTCGCAGGGCAATGCATGAAGGTGTATTTACCGATTGGTTTCTCTATGCACCGGACGCTTTGCGCATTGCACCACCATTGAGTATTACGAATGAAGAAATACAGCATACCTGTTGTGTATTAATCCATTTATTGAATGATTAAAACAATTTTGGGGAAAAGCTTTTTTATTTTGTATAAGTAGTAGCCAAGAAATTTAAAAGATGTAAAAGATAGGATTATTTCGAACAATTGCCCTGTGTGAATTGGTTTTACTTTCGGGATTAACATCCTGCAGCAAATTCAAGAAAGATCGCGATAACATAACCAGTGCCGAAGACTTTGCAGCCTCAAAAACAGAAGCCGCAGGATGATTTGATGTATCGGATGATGAAAATGAAAACAACCTACAGGGAACCATAGCACCGGCAGGTGCCACATTCAAATGGGTTGATTCTACAAGCGCTGTAAAGGTTAATGAACTTGATTTCGGCCCACTGGGTACCACAGCTCCAGAAGGTAAATTGTGCGGCGACGGATGCTACCGCGCTGGTAAAGTTCGCATCTCTATTTCTGATTCCTACAACAACGCAGTCTTCGACCCTACCGCAAAAGCCATTGTCGGTAACCACAACATCATTTTCACGGTGCGCTAATATTAGCAACAAAAACTGCGATCAAAGTGTATCTTTGTCCAATGCGTCTTCTGTATTTATTGTCTGCAGTTGTCTGCATGCTTCAGGGTTGTCGTAAGACAGAAGAAATTGGCAAAACCATGCAACCGGCTATTGACAATGCACAAGCTTTTCAGGCTATTGCAGCCCATTCATTTGTTCCAGTTGCATTTGTTTTGTGGGATTGGCGCAATTCAAAAGCAATACCTTTTATTTTAAATACAGACAGCGGGGTCTGGTTTGATTACAAGAATGGTCTTTTATGCCCTGATGGCTTGATTAGAAAAGGAAAATGTCTGGTAAATACAAATATCGGATTTTCAATGAATGGTTTTAATGATACCATTTTATTTTCTGCTTCACCCGCAGACAGTTTTGCAGTTATGTCGTCTAATGGTCCGGTTTATTTTTCAGGTAAACTCAAATTTATCAGTTTTTCAGCCTATTCGATATTGATAAACGGCAAGGCAGATATAAGGACCTTGAATAAGCAATCATCTATCGGCATAGATGGTTTAATCGAACTTTATCCGAAAGGTCAGACAACCCGAAGTGCAAAGTTTAAAACCCGCTGGAATGCTTATGCATTTATTACCGGGGGTGAAGTGTATCATTATGATGTTACGCGGGACAGCTTTTGTTTTCCATGCTTTTCTATTGGTAAAGGCAATAATTTCACTCATTCGGTTTCGGTAGATTTTAATCCTTTCGGTAACGCAGCCTGCGATCCGGTGGTGAAGTTTACCTATGGCAGGGAAGAGTGGCTCGAGGATTTATGGTAGGCCGCAAAGATTTTCGGGTGCCTCAACAGGTTTAAGGGTGCCGTTTTCAATCAGCAACCATGCATGCTGAAAACCATTGGTTACCCACAGCCACGGACAATTGTATGATTTATTATAAACAGCAGCCTGCAGTATGGTTTCTGTGGTAAGTTTCACATCAGGTGCTTTCACTTCCACCAAACAGGCAAATGGCCTGTTGCTGCAGGAGACCATTACATCAAATCGTTTTTTCAACCCGTTGAAGTGGAGTTCCCTCTCTACGGAAATGAGCGAAAAAACTATCCCATAATGATGATGAAGGTGCGTGATTACATTTTGTCTTACCCATTCTTCAGGGGTTAGGGGGATAAATTTTTTTCTTACAGGATCAAAAATCTGCTTTTTTTGTCCTTCGGTTTGGATCCTAAACTCGTAATGGGGAAAATGAAGTGTCTCCAACGCCGTGAAATTAGTACAAAATGGCAAAACAGTCCGGAACAATTGATCAATTTCTCAGCCTAAGCAAAAGATTTGCCGCGAAAGACTGGGTTCCGCTGATTTTACTTCAGGGCGAAGAAACTTGGTTTGTAGATGCCCTTACCTCAATTATCGAAGATGGAGTGCTCACTGAGGCAGAAAAAAGTTTCAACCAGACCATTTTGTATGGCAAGGATACCAAGCCCAATGAGCTGGTAAGTATTGTAAGACGCTATCCTATGATGAGTAACTACCAGCTTGTGGTGGTGCGTGAAGCACAGCAAATGGAAAGCTTGGATATTTTATTGCCCTATTTTGAAACACCCTTGCCCAGCACTATCCTGGTTTTGGCATTTAAGGATTCCAAAATGGACAGCCGAACCAAAATCTATAAAGCCATTGCCAAGGGAGTTGTTTACACTGCAGATAAATTGCGCGACTATCAGATAAAAGGCTGGATTCCCCAGTTTTGTCACCTTAAAGGCCGCAGTATCGATAATGCTGCGGTGGATATGCTAGTAGATCTGCTGGGCGCCGATTTAACCCTGATTCACAATGAACTCGAAAAAATGTTCATCACGGTAAAAGATGAATTTATTCGTCAGCATCATATAGAGCAGCAGGTTGGTTTTAATCGGGAATACAATGTTTTTGAATTGCAGTCAGCTTTGGGAATGAAAGATTTTAACCGAAGTATTCAAATCGCCCATCAGATGGGTGTCAGGGCAGAGAGGGGTGAAATTCACCGAATGGTTCCCGTACTTTTCGGTTTTTTCAACAAGGTTATGTTTGCTCACTATCTCGCCGGTAAAACCGATCAGGAGATGGCAACGGAACTGGGGGTTAATCCATACTTTGTCAAAGATTATCGCCTTGCGGCACTTAATTACAACATGAATGATCTCGAAAAAGCACTCGGACAGATTAAGTATCTCGATCTTCGTCTCAAGGGCGTGCACCGCGGCAGCGCTGAAGATGGCGATCTGCTCGTGGAAACAGTTTTAGGAATTTTGAAAAATTGATTCATTACATCCATAAATATGTATTGATATGAAAAAAAAATGTTAAATTGCACGGATTATTAACTACTACATATGAAGAAACTATACTTTCTTACCGTATTCACCGGGGCTTTCTTAACCTTAAATGCCCAAGGTGTCAGAACAAGCGTTCAACCCAACTCGTCTGTTCAGCAAAGCTCAGTCAATATCAATGTTTATCACGATATATTGAGCAATGGCGGACACAACACCGGGAAAAAGGTGAATGCACGCGGTGTCAATTACAGCAATTTTATCAAAATTGGATCATCCTATTACGACTTGCAGAGTAACTATGCCATGCCCCACCGTTTGGTGATGCATTCCGATGGGTCTGTTGCGGCAACCTGGACCACTAGTGCAAATGATTTTTCGGGGTTTCCCCAGCGTGGTTCCGGTTATAACTTCCGAAACCCAACCGGCAGCTGGCTAAGATCAGATAGCAGCAGGGTAGAGCCTTCAACCCGTACAGGCTGGCCCAATATTGGGATACTCCGCAATGGTTCGGAGTTTGTTATTGGCCATGAAGCTACTAACGGAGGATTTGTTATGACCAAAAACAATGGTCGCGGAAAGCGTCCTTCCACCAGTACAAACATCCTGTCTGAACCTCCATACAAGCCCATCTGGGGCCGCGCTGCCAATGATGGTGATACCATTCATTTTATTTGCAGCTATAGCGATTCAGCGCAGCCCGGTGAAAAACGTGCCCCCCTCAGAAAAGGTATTTTCGCTCCCATGGTATACAGCCGCAGTATTAATGCCGGTGCTGCTTGGGATATTCAGCACCAGATGCTGCCCAACTATGATAGCACACTAACCAACAGCGGCGGTGCTGACCAATATGCAATCGATACCAAAGGCAAAACAGTGGCCATTGTGAATGCTGACAAGTTTCAGGGTGTAATTCTTTGGAAATCAACCGATGCAGGAGCTACTTTCAAACGCGTCATTGTTGATACATTTAAATATGCTCCATACTCAGCCAAAAAATTGATGCTGGATACCCCATTTACCAACGATGGTACCTGCGATGTTATCATTGACAAAAACGGCAAAGTACACGTGTTCTGGGGGTTTGCCCGTGTTGGTGATCAGGATACTTCAGATGAATTCTATACCGATTATTTTGCAACACAAGGTATCGGATATTGGAACGAAACCATCGGTGTGGGACAGTCCATTGTGGATCCGGTCGCTTTTGACCGCGATGGAAGCGGAACGATCAGCCTGGATGCAGCAACATTATATGGTTTACAGAGCGGTAATCTGCCAACTGTTAACGGCGTCACTTTGTCACACTGTGCCCGATTAACCAATACCAACCCCATGCGTCAGCCCAATGCGGCTATTGATGACAATGGCAATATTTTTTGTGTATTTTCAGTACCAATCGAAGGTGATGTATATGACTTGGGTGCCAATTACCGCGACGTTGCCGTAGTAAGCAGCAAAGATGGCGGTTTGAACTGGAGCGCACCCCAGGACCTTACCCAAGTGCTTTCCCGTGAAGATGACTTCCCATCTGTAGCACGCAGGGCCAATGGATTCCTGCACCTTATTTGGCAGCAGGACGCAATAACCGGTAACAACCTTAGCAACAATAATGCCAATGCCCAAAACCACCCTGTAGTGTTAAATGATATCCTGTATCAAGCCATTCCTGTGGGTGATATTCTTAACAACAAAATCGGTATGATTTGGGGTGTAAATGTAGACAAACCCAATACCGGTGAGTTAATGCTGGTAAATCAGAACTATCCCAATCCGTTTAACGGCATTTCAAACGTGCTGATTTGGATGTCTGCTCCAGGTGATATCAATCTGGAAGTTCGCAATACAACAGGTATGTTGGTTCGCAACACTACGTTCTCAGGTATGAACCGTGGTAACCATATCCTGCCTATTGATGCAGCCGGATTGTCTGCAGGTGTTTATACCTATAGCCTTATCAGCGGTGGAAGCAAAGTGAGCCAAACTATGATGGTTCATTGATAAAAAGAATTTTTCAAACTAAGAAAGGCCTTCATTGTAAGGCCTTTCTTTATTGCCTATTTTTGTAAATATGTTCAAAACCGGTCATTTTTATCACTTTTTTACTGCGGCTGTTTTTATTGGTATGGGTTGTTATTTTTGGTTTCTCAATCCCGATATGTTATCGGTTAAAGGAATAAATCCTGCTTGGTTTGGCGGAATTATGTTCTTGTGGGGTATGTTTCGCGGTATTAATGCTTATTTGATACTCCGAAGAAAAAGGGAATCCTCTGATGAAAATTAAGATTGTCTTTCTGTCTTCACTTATCCTAAATGCCTGCTCCAATTTTGACTATCAGGGCAAAGGAAAGGATGTACCAACCGCAGGAAAAGTTATTATATGGGCTGATTTTGCCGATTCCCTTATGCTTACTCAAATTAAATATGTATTTGAATCTAAATACCCCAGAGCCTCCCTGCAGTTTACGTTTGCCTCAGAAACGGATATCCTTAAAGCAATAGATGCAGGAAAATGCAGAATCTGCATTTTGCACCGTGATTTTTTTTCACACGAAAAAGAGGCAATTGAGAACAGAAACTTCAAGGTGCGCAGTGTGAAATTTGCAAAATCTTCCATCGCGCTAGTTGCAAGCAGACAGGCCAATATAGCTATAGTTAAAGAAACAGACCTTAAAAACTGTTTTTTGAATTCACAAAACAACAACCTGAAATTCTGTTTTGACAGAAAAGGAGGCAACAATTACATGTACTTGTTCCGTCGTTTTAACCTCACCGAAAAGTCGAATTCAAATTTGATCACACTCCCGGGTCCATATCCGGTCATAGACTGGGTGGCCACTCATCCCGATTACATAGGATTTGTGGGAGTTAATACCATTGCAGACAGATCCGATACAATGGCTGCTCATTACCAGAAGAAAGTAAAAATTTTACAGGTGCAAACTGATACTACAGTTGCATCCTATCCTTTTCAATCTCAAATCCATACAGGGCAGTACCCGTTCATTCAGGATGTGTATTTCCATGATTTACAAGGTTATTCAGGTTTGGGTAGTGGTTTTGCTGCATGGATTTGCTCACAGCCGGGACAGATTCTGGTCAAGAAAAGTGGTTTGCTGCCCTGTTTTGATGCTGGAAGAACCATAGAAGTTGATACAGATTAATAAATTTGGATTAATTTTTGATTTATTCTTCGTAAAAGAGTTCGACTTATATTTTTTTTGCATAGAAATGAAAACACTGTTATTTACACTGGCGGCCGCAGGATTTTCTCTGCTTCAGGCCCAAAGCATTGATCAGGGTAGAAGACAAACCCGCAATGAGCAGTATGAAGATGCTGCAAAAACGTTCGATGCCATTATTGCTAAAAAGCCCAAGGTGGGTGAACCCTATTACTGGGCAGGTATCAATTTACTGGAGTCCGGAGATACTGCTTCTGCAAAGGCTATGTTTGAGAAAGGGTTGCAGATTATGCCTAAATATACCCTCAATAACATTGGATTGGGACATATCGCCCTGAGACAAGGGGATTCAGCAGAGGCAGAAAATAAGTTTGCATTGGCTACAAAGTCAGGTAAAAAACTTATGCCACTGGTTAACCGGGAAATAGGCCGTGCATATCTGATGGTGCAGTTTGCTGCACCTGCTGTGCTTAAGGATAATGCCAATAAGGCTGTCGCACGCTTAAAAATGGCTTTGGAAACAGATTTTGAAGCTCAGCTTCTGCTGGGTGATGCTTACCTTGTCATAAACAAGGGAGATGCCTCACTTTCTATCGAGCAATATACCGTTTCAAGCTACCTGAATGAATCAGATCCACGTTCAAAACTAAGACAGGGTATGGTTTATCAGCGTGTTGGCAATTACGATGTTGCCTTGAATCAGGTGAATGATGCTCTTAAAATTGACAAAGACTTTGCACCTGCCTACAGGCAAAAGGCGGATATTTTCAACCTGATGAAAAAGCGCGACAGCACAGTGTTTTATTATAAAGAATACCTGAAGCGCAACAATAATATTTCAGCCCGTAAAATGTATTCTCAAGCCCTGTTCATGGCAGGTGAATATGATGAATCCATTGCTGAAGCAAAAAGCATCCTTGAACTTCAGGAAAAAACCGGTGCCAAGCTGTTTACCAATCTTTATGGCGTGATAGCTTACTCCTACGCTCAAAAAAATGATACAGCAAGGGTTATAAATCAGGCTGGTCTGGAATATTTTGAGCTTTATGAAGCCAAACACTTGAAAAACCTGAACCGTCCGCTGTCACTTCAGGAGAAATTTATTAAAGCCAATCTGTTGAGATATCTTGGTCAAAGTGATGTGGCTTATGATATCCATATCAGCGTTATAAGTGACACTGCCCGATGCCCAGTTGTTTGGTACCAGCAACTTCAGGATTTTTATACCGGCAGAAGACAATGGGAGCGTGCCGTTGCCGTGATTGAATGGAAGCGTGTAAAAAATAATGGGCTTGAAAATAAGGATGTTTTTTACCTGGGCAATGCTCAACTCAATGCCGGACAGTATGAAAAGGCTATTGCCATCTACACAGAACTCGTAGGCAAGGATTCTACAGTAGTACAGGGATATTATAAAATTGCCCAGGCATACGATCAAATTGATCCCACAGATTCTACAGGCAAGGCAACAGAAGCTTATCTGGTTTGGATGAAGCGCCTGAATGTGGAGCAAAAAAATAAATACAAGCAAACCATGCTGGTTGCATACAACCGTATGCAAACCATTGCGCGCGGAAGAAAACAGTGGGACAAATGCTCAGAATTTTTAGGCAAGATGATTGAGCTGGCACCTGAAGATGAGAACTTCAAAAAAGATAAAGAGGCGGTTGACAACTATATCAAAAAACAAGCCGCAAGACAGCAGAAAAAACCTGCAAAGCCAGGTACTAAGCCGTAATTCATAAAATAGCCATATTTTTGATGTCTGCTAGGAAATAGCAGGTCTTTTTATTAGCTTTGATAGGATTGTACAGACAGAAATTATATCTATTTTTATACTTCCTGGCAGGCATTTTTGGCTTTTCCCTTGCGCAATCACCTAGGATGCTTATAAAAATTGAGCCTGTGATGACAGAATCTTTTAAGGCTCAGTTTCCCGCCGGGACATCGTTGCGTTGCCTGGATGCCGCTTTTGGTTTGTATCAGATTCAAGCACCGTCGGAAAGGATTGCACAGGAATTATTCAGGACTATCAGCGCTATTCAGGGTGTTCAGTTTGTGCAAAAAGCACGTTCGGTTAAACGCAGAAAAGTGCCCAATGATCCACTTTTTACAGCCCAGAATTATCTCAACACGATTCATGCACCCCAGTTTTGGGACAGATGTACCGGCGGCATAAACAGGAGAGGAGACACCTTGGTTGTGGCACTGATAGATGATGGCATGGATACCGTGCATCCCGACCTTAAGCCAAATATGTGGTTTAACCGGAATGAAATTCCTTGGAATAGTGTTGATGATGATGCTAATGGTTATATAGATGATTACCGGGGCTGGAATGGGGGTGACTCCAATAACAGAACATTTACCACCCAAAGCCTATATGCGCATGGCACGGAAGTAGCCGGTATTGTAGGAGCTGCGGGTAATAACGCAAAAGGTATTTCCGGTATAAACTGGCAGGTAAAACTGATGCCACTGCTGTGCTACCCGCTGAATGGCGTGGATGGCAACCTTGGCGTAATCCGCAGTATGCTTTATGTATTGCGTATGAAACAACTTTACATGAAGTCAAATGGCGAAAAAGGTGCATGCATTATGGCAGTGAATATGTCTGTTGGCATTGACGGTGCTTTTCCAGACGAGGAGCCAATATGGTGCAGTATGTATGACTCACTGGGAAATGCCGGAATAATCAGCAGTATCGCAACCATCAATAGCAATGCGGATGTGGGCGTGGCTGGTGATATTCCAAGTTTGTGCCCCAGCGATTTCACCATCGTGGTTAATAGTACTGACGCCAATGACAACCGGGTGAGTTCCGGATACAGTGCAGAACACGTTGATATGGCCGCTCCGGGTCAGGGGGTCTACACCACACAGTTAAACACCTACAACGGACCCAACGGACCCTATGCTGCCGTCAGTGGAACTTCTTTTGCCGCACCCCAGGTGGGCGCTGCTGCTGCCTTGTTATGCGCTGAGGTTTGCGATTCATTTTGGACACTCCATAAAAACCGGCCTGATTCTGCCGCCAGGCTCCTCAAACACTGGATATTGCAAAGTGTGGATGTGATTCCTGCACTAAGCGGAAAATGCGTTACAGGAGGACGTTTGAATATTGAAAAGGCAAGAACAGGAATGAATGTCTGGTGCACGGCTGTAAACCAAAATCTGAAAAGAAAATCCGTTGTTTACCCTAATCCAGCTTTACCCGGACAGGTTATTGTATGGGATGGTTTAATGCCCGCACTGAAGTCTGTGACTATACACAGCATGGACGGCAGGCAGGTGGCCGGAGAATTGAGTTTTGCAGGCAATAAGATCCTGCTTCCAGATGTTTCAACGGGTTTTTATCTCTTGCAGGGAAATTCAGTAAACGGCGTTGTCCGTACCCGTATTTTTATATCGGAAATGTCTAAGTAACCGGTTTGAAAGCCTCAAAAGCATTGTGGCAGTTTTTACAGTAATGCATGCTGCGGCATAAGGTGGGTCCAAATGGTGTTTGCATGGTCGTATTACGGCTATCGCAAAGCGGACAGGCAATATCACTCAGTACATCAAGTTCGATGTATCCTGCGTGTTTGGGTGGGGGGGCAAGACCATGTTTTTTTAACGCAGTCAGACCCTTTTCTGAAATCATGTTGGTGTTCCAGACCACTTCAAAACTTGTACTTACTTTCGGAGTCTCATAGCCCGTTTCAGTCAGTTTTTCGTGTACCATTTGCTCCATAATGCGCAAGGCCGGACAGCCCGAAAATGTGGGTGTCAGTTTTACGTGTGGGATATCATTTTCCCATTCAACACCGGTCACAATACCTAAATCCACCAGCGAAATAGTGGGAATCTCAGGGTCCATGATGGTTTCCAGAATCCTGTATATGTCAGCGGTGCGGTTATCCATTTATTTTACCAGTCGGCACCCGGATCTATCTGAAACACTTCACTCATCTCATTGAGCAAGGGCTGAAGGTGTTCGGTGTGAAAACCTTTTCTGCCGCCTAAAGTAGGCGTAACATCATTAGTATCCGGTAGGTTGTATCCGTGTTTTTGAAGCTCACTTATGACCATTTTCAGCCAAAGACTCTTCAAAGCTGCTTCTCCTTCAAAAATGCCAGCTTCCTTAAGCTCGGCTTCGTAATTGCCTTCTTCAAAAATACCCAGTGCCAGCGGAAATGCAGCATTTAAGGCAGACTGCATGCGGGCTTTGCTTTCCTCAGTCCCCTGACTCAGTTGTTTCATCCATGCTTCTGCATGCATCGTGTGATACTTGATTTCTCCCCTGAATTTTCTGGAAATCATGGATAAACCTTCGAAAGAAGAGTTTTCCAGCATGGCAAAACGAATGGCGTCTGCATGGTCGAAAAGGTAATGACGGGCCAGACTGAAATCATATTCGCCGATAGGCATCTCTACCAGGTGGCAGTTGTGAAACTGTTTGTCATTGCGGGTAAATGCCACAATATCCGGAATATTTTCACCCAGCTCATGAAGCAATTCAAAGAGCGCAAGACTCTGTCCCAGTTTATCCTGTGCCATACTGCTGAAAGCAATATCTTCCTCCAGCACCGGTCCAAGTCCTGTCCATTCGCTATTTCTATGGCCCATTATTAATAGATCATCGGCCATTTTATAGAGCAGCTCTTTCAGCCCCTCAATGTGTCTTTCTGTCAGTTCCATTGTTTAGCTGTTTTGTTTGGCTTTAAAAGCCTGAATTCTGTCCATTACCTTGTAAACCTCAGGCTCCCTATATTTCTTTTCCGGTGTGGTGGCAAAAATGTCCTCGTCTTCGTATTCGGTAGCAGAAACATCTGCTGTTTTCACAACCCATAGGTTCACACATTGTCCTCTGCGGGCATATTGCTCTTTGGCAAACAATATGGCCAGTTCGGCATCGGGGGCATGCAGGCTCCCAACATGCACATGGTGTGTGCCGCGCTTTTTTTGCTGAAATACTTCATAAGTGAGCCACTGATCCATGGGTTGCTGTGCCCCGTCTTTGGATTCATCGTCCAATGCGGCGCGTGTTATTCTTGGGTCTAATGATTTAATAATCATGGTTGGATTATGAATTTTTGTGTGATGCCTGTTTCGGGCGAAGCCAGCAAATATATGCCGGCCGACAAACCACCCAGCGATAATACCTGGCCATCGAATGTACCGGGGAAATTGCGAACGATTCTGCCTTCAGCATTCATCAAAAACAGGTTTGTTTTTTCGACTCCGGAGACTTTTACGCGCACTTGATTTATAGCTGGATTAGGGCAGATACCTAGGGATGATGACTTTTTATTGGCAGTGGTTTTTACCCCAAAATTCCCAAATTCTAGATTATCAATCCAGACTTGGCTTTCGGGGCTAACCATTTTGGAGCCGCTGGTGTCAGTAATGTAGAAAGCTAGGTTGCTTTATCACAATTGCCTGGGTAAGTGGGCAGCCAGTTGATGTCTTTTTCAAAGCGAGAGTATTTACCATTGGTGCTGTCAATAATTATGATGGTAGAACCCACAATGGTGTCTGCATTAAACAGATAAACAAAACCCATCAGTCGGTCTCCTTTTGCCATTTGGGTTTTGGTGTAGCCACGGAAAGACTGGGGACGGCCCGCATAGCTGAATGAGGGTTTATCCAAATCCGGAGTAATTAAATCTACCATATTCCTGCTGCGTGTAGTTATGGCAAATGCAGGTAAGGAATCATTTTTAGCATTGGGTTCAGTATAAATAAAACCCTTAAGCCACAAAGAGGATGAGCCTGTATGTGACTCCGTACTGCGGGAGGTAAAATTGCCGTTAAAACCTGCATTAAACGCCAGTATGTGGTGCGTAGTCCAGTCGCCGGGAAAGGTAACACCGGTGCTGTTCCAGGCAGAAAAATTATGATTGGGAATGTTGTTTACGGGTGTTTCCTGGTTAAATAACTGTAATCCTGAAATATTGATTGAGCCGTTTCCGAAAGGTCCATTCACAGGATTGGCAGAATAAATAATAATGTAGGCGGTATCGCACACCACACCGCCATCAGGATGTATGTAATCCAGGGCAAAGCTCAGGGTTTTAGGTGTGTGCGTTCCATAAATCATAATTTCCTGAAATACTGCAGGGGCAGAGTCACCTGATTTCATGGCATAGAAGAAAATGAAAGCTGTGTCTTTATCCAGGGCAGATTCAAATGTAACTTTCAATGAATCGGGTGTACCGCTGATTTTGAATGCCGGTGCCTGTCTGCCCAGGTTATCAAATTTCACCAAAGCGGCCGACGAATACTGATCTGTAGCTTTGTTGTTGGATAATTTTATTCCTTTTTCTTTAGAACACAGTCCCAATGTACTCCAGGTTGCCGGAGTTTCTCTGTTTTTACTGTCAAACCATTCAAAATAAGGGTTGGGAATGTTTTGGCCTAAAAGTTTAACATTATCCGCAAATAAAATAAAGATAACGGTTGCTCTGGATAATATAGTTTTCATAGGGGAGTTGGGTATTAAGCGAGGGGAGCTACATAATGGGCATCTTTTTTCAAAATAGCGTTACGCACCCAGCGGCCTTTTTCTTCCGCCATGCGTCTAACAGCCAGACGCTCTTTGTTGCAGGGGCCGTCGCCGTTGATGACGCGCTTGAATTCTTCCCAGTCGGGCTCGGTGTAATCCCATTTGCCCTTGGCTTCATTCTTCTTCAGATTGGCATCGGGGACGGTGAGCCCTAAATCCCATATTTTGGGAACGTACATGTCCAGAAACTGCTGACGCATATCGTCGTTGCTGGCCATTTTAACCTTCCATTTCATCAAAGTTTCGGTATGCTGAGAAATCTTGTCACTTGGACCAAAAAAATGCATGAGCGGGGTCCACCAGCGGTTGAGGGCTTCCTGCACCATCTGCCTTTGTTTGGGTGTGCCGGTTGCCAGAAACACTACATTGTCGTGGCCGTATTTAAGGTGGAATGATTCTTCGGCGCAAATCCGGTCAAGGGCGCGGCAATAGGGACCGTAGCTGCCTTTGCTGTTGGTGAGCTGGTTGATGATGGCACCTGCATCCACAAGCCAGGCAATAACGGCGCTGTCTGCCCAGGTAACAGCCGGATAGTTGAAAATGTTGCTGTATTTACTTTTGCCGTTGATAAGGTCATTAATCATGTCCTCACGGCTTTTGCCCAGGGTTTCGCATGCCGAATAGAGCAACTGGGCGTGTCCTACTTCATCCTGAACCTTTGCCATCAGCGCAAGTTTTCTGCGAAAACCGGGGGCACGAGTAATCCAGGTGCCTTCCGGCAATGCACCAATAATTTCTGAATGGGCATGCTGTTCAATCATACGTATCAACTGTCTTCTATATTCCTTGGGCATCCAGTCCCGGGGTTCGATTTTTTCGCCGGCAGCAATGCGAGCTTCGAATTCGGCCAGTTTTACAGGATCTTCACCTGCAGTAAGGCTGTTTTGGTTTCCGGTGTTTTCTACGTAAGCGTTTCCGTACATGGTATAATTTTTTTAATTGTTTTCTTTTTTTAGTCCGCTGAGAATGAACTCTGTTAATTTTTCAGCAATTTGCTCAGGTGTCATGTCTCCCTGTGGTTTGTACCATTCCACCACCCAGTTTAATGTAGCCAGAATGGTAAGCACCGCAAATTTGTTGTTCACGTCCTGAAACACGCCCTCATCTTCACCCTGTTTTAATATGGTGGTAAATCCCTTTTCATAATCATCGCGCAGTGCCACAAAATGCAGGCGGTTTTCTTCACTCAAATGCCTCCACTCATGCACAAAAACCCATCCGGCATGGGTGTATTCGGTAAGGACTTTAACATGGTTTTTTACCGCAAGAGACAATTTTTCAGTGGGATTGAAATAAATATCATTTACCTCGGCAAGGCCTTGAAGCAATCGCTCGGCCATCTGAAAACAAGTTTCAGACAAAATAACTTCCTTGCCGGAAATGTGGTTATACAAGCTGGCGGCTTCCATCTTTACCGCAGAAGCAATGTCGCGCATGGATGTTCCCTGATAACCCAGTTTACGCATCAATTCCAGTGAAACGCCCATTATCTGGGCTTTTCGGGCTGATGTTTTGGGCGTTGATTTGACGCTAACTAACATTTGTTAGTTGCAAACTTAATAGGATTCATTTACAATAGCAAGTTTTTTATTTGAACATTTGTCATCTTTTTAAAATCACGCTAACTTCGTCTTGTGTTTAATCGATCTTGGGTGGTGCTGTTTCCGGGATTTTTTTTTGCTGTTTCAGCCGGCCGGTCCTGGGCGCAGTCTGCTGTAACGTTGCATTTTTCAGTAACCTGGGGCAATGAAGCAGTATCAAGTAAAAAGGCCTTTACAAACGAATCCGGCAGCCAGAATTATCGATTTACCAAAGTAAAACAATACGTCTCAGGAATCACCGGGTTCCGGTGTGGCTTGGTTTGATGTAAGGACGTTTTACAGCGGAACCTATGTAGTACGCGCTGTTAGCGGTGAATCGGTTAGCAGTCGCAAGGTTGTTTCGGTGAAATAAACCCTACCGACCCTATCTTCGCAACCATGCGATTGATACTTACGGGATTTCTATTTATTGCTTCTTCATCCCGGGCACAGATTGATTCAGCTTTTTTTAGAAAAGTTTTCAATGAGGCACTGGAAAACGGTCAGGCTTATGCGCGACTGGGTGAGTTGTGCAAAACCATTGGCTCCCGCCTTTCAGGAAGCCCACAGGCTGAAATGGCCGTAGCATGGGGCAAACAGATGCTTTTTGGCTATGGTTTTGACTCCGTTTATACACAGCCGGTAATGGTTCCGAGGTGGGAGCGCAGCAAAACAGAATCTCTGGTCTTTTCGTCATCTGTTTTCAATACCGCCATCAAGGGCGAAAAACTACAGGATTACAATTGCGAATCCTTTGAGGAATTGCCCTTAAAACCCTCAAAACAACACAGAATACCGGCAGTAGCGCTTGGAGGCTCAGTGGGGACTTTCGGAAAACTGCAGGCCGGCCTTGTGAGTATACATAACGATGCCCAACTTGACAGTCTGGGTAAGGCCGGAGCCTTGAAAGGCAAGATGGTACTGCTGAACAGGCCGTTTCCGGAAACAACCCTAAATACGTTCAAGTCTTATGGGGTCTGCGTGGGTCAGCGTGTTAACGGAGCGTCCAAAGCGGCGGCACACGGTGCTGTGGCTGTGCTTGTGCGCAGCATGAGCAACCGCTGTGATTTGCACGCCCATACAGGTGTGATGATTTACGATGATAAACAACGTAAAATTCCGACTATGGCGGTGGCCACGGCGGTGGCAAATCTGCTGGATAGACTATCACAACAGGATCCCAATCTTCGTATTAACATGCAACTGGGCTGCCAGACCTTGCCGGATGTTCCTTCGGCCAATGTGGTTGCCGAAACCCGCGGCAGTCAATATCCGCAGTCTATCATTGCTTTTGGCGGGCATTTCGACAGCTGGGATCAGGGGGAGGGTGCTCATGATGACGGAGCGGGCTGCATGCACGCATTTGAAGCCCTGCGCTTGTTGAAGACCATTGGATACACGCCGCGGCATACCCTACGCTGTGTGTGGTGGATGAATGAAGAAAACGGACTGCGTGGCGCTACGGAATATGCCGCTATTGCAGGAAAAATGAACGAAAAGCATGTTGCTGCGCTGGAAAGCGACAGGGGTGGTTTCACCCCCAGGGGATTTGGAGTTGATAGCGCATTTCTTCCCAAAGTCTTGAAATATAAAACCCTGTTGGATGCTTATGGCATCGGTGAAATTGAAAAAGGCGGCGGTGGTGCGGATATCGGTCCCATTAGTAAAAACAATCCCAATGCAGTGCTGGTGGGCTTTATTCCTGATTCACAAAGATATTTTGACGTGCATCACTCGGAAACCGACGTTTTTGAAAGTGTGAACAAAAGAGAATTGCATCTTGGCGCTGCTTCCGTTGCCGTGATGATTGTTATACTTGATCAGGAACTGAATTAGTTCCTGTAAATTTAATAATGTCGCTGAAATTTCGTATATTAAATCTTTAGCAGACGCTCTAAAATCAGATTTCCCCAGCCATCTGTGTATTCCACCCAATACATGCCGTCGGGTAGGTTTGCGATATTCAGCTGACCATAGTAATCGGGAAATTCAGATGTGACGAGTTTGCCATCCGCTCTGTATATGCCGCAGCCACTGCCCGGCAATATATTTTTGAGTTTAAAGCGATCTCTGGCAGGATTAGGTAAAAGACCATGGCCCTTGGGTTGAATTTGTTTTGTTTTAGCTGAAGGTAAAATCAATTCAAAAACAGCCGCACTATCTCCGCTGTAGGCTTCACCACTGAAAATAATACTGCCTGTTGATGATAGACAAACGGTTTCAACCTGCTTGGTTCCTGTGTAATGAAGGCTGTAAGGGCTTCCGGTTCCATGCTGAATGCGTCCGTTTTTCATTTCGCAGGTATATAACAGTGGAGTAAGCGAGAACATTACGTTGGGAACGTAGCCACAAAGCATCAGCCGATTTTTGTTAAGATGCGCGCCCGTTACCCAGAAGGGCGGCTGCACGGTATCGCTGATTTTTGCGATATGGGTTCCGGCTGCCATAGGCAATGAATACACCCTGCAAATACCCGATGCTTTGCTTTTGCTAAAAAGGTATAAGGAATCTGCGTGGGCAACCATGGCTTCGCAGTCGTAATTGGTGAATGTGCCGGATGTAAAGTCGGCTTGATCGGCATAGCTAAATGAAATTACTTCGGGCATTACATGGCTTTTACCCAGGCTTTCTGCGGGGAATTTCAGGATTTTAAGGTCTTTTCGGATCCCGTTGTTGTTACCAAAATCACCCACAAAAAAATGTGTTGCATCGGCAGTCATGTCTTCCCAGTCATTATTGGGTTGCAGCAGGGTAGTGGAACCGATGATTTTTCCAGATGTATCTAGTTCGAATATTTTGGCAGGAGAGCCTCCGTCGCCATGGACAAAATAACGGTTTTGCCACAGAGTCATACCGCTGATTTCGCTGAGTGGAGTAGACAGATTATACCATTTTTTGATGGATTGTGCAGACAAGGCCTTTACTGCCAGCAACGATGCAATGATGGTTAATTTTCTCATGGCTGATATACCATTTTTCCGCCAATTACCGTATTTTTTACTTTGGCTTTTTTCAGGGCTTTCTCAGGGGCAATCATCAAATCGGTGTCCAGTACCACGAAATCTGCGTATTTATTGACTTCCAGCGACCCTTTGTCATTCTCTTCATGGTTGGCATAAGCCGCCCACAACGTCATCCCCAACAGTGCCTGTTTGCGGGTCAGTGCACCTTCCGGCTGAAACGGGGTCTTGATTTTTTCTTCTGTATCCTTGCGGGTTACAGCACTGTAAAAAGTTTTGATGGGTGAAATATCCTCAACTGGAAAATCAGTGCCCAGGGCCACCAGGCCTGCCTGTTTGCAGAGCTCTGCGTAGTTGTAGGCGCCCTGCAATCGGTTTTCGCAGATGCGCGAGGGTACCCAGGGCGCATCGCTGGTGGCATGGGTGGGTTGTACACTGGGTACGACGCCATATTGTCCAAACAGTTTAAAATCTTTGGGATCCAGAATCTGAGCATGTTCTATGCGCCATCTCAAACCTTTATTCTGGTTTTGAAATTTACCAAATATTTGCAAGGCAAGCGCATTGGCACTGTCGCCTATGGCGTGCACGCAAACCTGCCAGCTCCTTTGGGCAAGAAAGTAGCTGTAATTTTCAAATTCACGGAGGTTGTTCAGCAGCAATCCTTTGTGTCCCAGTCTATCGCAATAGTCTTTTTTCAAGAGCGCACCCCTGGAGCCCAACGCGCCATCCAGGTAAAATTTCACAGCCCCAACGTGCATCATTCCGTTGTTGGTAAGACCCTTTTCCGCTACCCAGGCAAAACTTGCTGGGGCTGCGCTCAGCATGGCATAAATTCTCAAGTTAAGTTTACCACCCTGCTGCAGTTTATCCAGATAGTTAATTTCTTCAGTCGCCAGCCCTGCTTCATCGAGTGTGGTAAGTCCTGCGGCATAGCATTTCTCTGCTCCCAGAGTAACTGCTGCATTTTGCTCGTCTTCGGGAAGCGGGGGAACTGAACCCGAAACCATATCTACCGCGTTGTCTATGAGTATACCCGTAAATGTGCCATTTTTAAAAATAAGTTCACCACCACTTATTTTTTGGTTTACATCCAGTTTCAGGGCGTTAATAGCCGCAGTGTTAATCCATACGGCATGGCCATCGATACGTTTGAGTAATACCGGGGTTTTGGGAAATGCTTTATCCAGTGAGGCAAGGGTTGGATAGTTCTTTTTTTTCCAGTCATTCTGATCCCATCCTCGTCCTACGATCCAGCTGCGTTTGGTGGTTTTGGCAAACTTTTGCAGTCGTTTTATTACCTCTTTTTCACTTTTTGTTCCTACCAGATCAGCTTCTTTCAATCCTTTGCACCAGGCGAGGAAATGACAGTGGGCATCAATAAAACCCGGATAAATGAACTGATTTTTGAAATCGACAGATTTTGCTTTTGGGTGTAAGGCACGCGCAAGATCGGCAGGCCCGGTAAACACAATTTTATTATTATCGCAAACCATGGATTCTACTGCCGTCATAGCAGTGTCTCCCACATAGATTTTTTTTGCCGTGTAAAGGGTTTCTTGCTGGGCAATGAGTTCTGTTGCTGGAATAAAAATCCAAAGTAAAATCAGTATATATTCAATGGCACGAAGCATGCTATTTGTTTGTTGTAATTAAACAATGCAAATTTGAATAAAAAATCGGCATTGGCCGCGCACAAGCACCAACATTTTCTTTATTCAGGCGTTAATTGATAAATATGACCATAAAACACTTTCAGATTATTAGTTTGTGGACAGCCGCTGTGCTGTCATCCCTTTTGGTACTTCTCTCAGAAAATACACTCTTCGGCGACACTTTGATACGTGCTTTAATGGGATTTTTTGCCTTTGATATTGTGATTTTTGCCGCAGTTTCATCTTCATTGTTGCTAAAAGGCTCAAGACCCTCCTTCTACAATATTTTCAGGATTCTGGGTGCCACAGGGGGTCTTGCCAATTTAATCATTGTGTTAAATGCGGCTTTTTCTGTTGATGAATATTGGACAGAGGGAATAAACGGAATCTTCTTTGTTTGTGCAGGTGTTTCTTTCGTGTTCGTGTTGTTCAATTATCTGGTAACATCAGAACGTGCCCTGGAGGATAAAAGACGCTCACAAAAACCCGAAGTCTTGGACTGGATTTTCATCACAGTGGTTCCTATGCTGATTGCTGGTTATGGGATTTTTTCACTGTATAACCAAAAAACAGCCTCAAGCAGCGTGGGTGAGCCGGACTATATTTTGAAGCCTTCGGGATTAATGGAGGCGTTTGAAAAAGATGCTGCCGCGGCGAATCAAAAATATATTGGTAAAGTGATTCGCTTTTCCGGTTCAGTGGCAGAAATTGGGGGAGATTCCTCTATTCTTCTCACGTTAAATGCCTGGAAAGAAGGTTACAGTATTAACTGTGATTTTGATATCGCGCTCAAAGATAAATTGTCGGCTGTCTTGCAGGGCGATTCGGTTTTACTTCAGTGCTCTTGCAGTGGCCTGAGTGCGCCGGAAGAAGGAATGTCGTTGTTGTCGGAAACTTTTTTGGAAATGACACGCTGTGCCTTGATTGAAAACTATAAAAACACCCCCAACCTTGGCACGGATGTTGAACATCCCAGTGAAACATCTAAAAAGAATCAAAAATGAAGTATTTTTTTTGCATAATTGTGGTGTTAGGTTTGCTGCAACACAGCGAAGCCCAGGTTTATTCTACTTCTTCAGGAACCATTAAGTTTTTCAGCAAAACCACAGCCGAAAATATTGATGCTACCAATAACCAGGTGAAAGCTGCGCTGGACGCCAAAACCGGAAATATTGAGTTTGCGGTTTCTGTTAATAGTTTTTTGTTTAAAAAAGCCCTGATGCAGAAGCATTTTCAGGAGAATTACATGGAAACTATAAAGTTTCCGAAAAGCACTTTTATAGGCAGTATTACAGATAACACTGCCGTAAATTATGGCAAAGATGGCACCTATCCCGTGAGTGTTAAAGGTAAACTGACAATGCACGGCGTAAACAGAGAAGTTACTATTCCAGGAAAAGTTTCTATTTCAAGCAAAAAAGCCCTATTGTCAGCTGATTTTAATGTGCTGCTGGAGGAATACAAGATTAAGGTTCCGGCCAATAATGCTTCACAAATCGCTAAAAGCATTAAAGTGAGCGTGGATTGCTCATTGCAAAAGAAATGAGTTCAATAAAACTGCGCATACTATTTATTTTTACCGCGGTTTTAAGTCCTGCGTTTTTGTCAGCGCAGCAGGATTCGGGGTTTTCTTTGCTAGGTGATGAGCCCGCCGAGAGCTCGAAGGTTGAAAACACCTTTAAAACAACCCGCGTAATCAATCTGCAAAGCCTTGAGCTGACGGATGCCGGCGTGATGGATGTGAAAATTAACCACCGTTTTGGTGCCGTGGGACTTGGATCTTATGAGGCTTTTGGGCTTGATAATGCTTCCGTGAGAATCGGTGCTGAGTATGGTATTGTGCCTAACTTGGCTGTAAATATTGGCAGAAGTAGCCTGGGAAGAATGGTAGATGCGGGATTGAAATACAGACTTATGCATCAAACCAGTGACAATGCTAGGCCATTGAGCCTGCTAATCTATGGAGGCGCTGCAAGAACAGCACTGACCATGATGGGCTCTGAATTTGTGTATACGGCGCAGCTCATTGCAGGAAGAAAAGAAACAGATCGTTTTTCTTGGCAGATTGCACCTTCGCTGTTAAGTGGAGGTACAGGTCAGGTGATCGCAATGGGAGTTGGTTTTCGTGAGAAGATAACACCACGTACTACTTTTAATGCCGAATATATTCCGGTGTTTTCAAGGCCTGAGGGCAGAGGCAACACAGGTTTTTACAATTCATTTTCGGTGGGCTTGGATGTGGAAACCGGTGGACATGTTTTTCAACTGCATTTTACCAACAGTGCAGGCATGGCCGAACCACAGTTTATTGCCCAAACCAATGGTTCATGGATGAGCAGAGGATTCCGCTTTGGTTTCAACATCAGCCGTGTGTTTACGGTGGTGAATCCTGATAAGTTTCGTTAAGTTATTAACTGATTTTTAGCCCCAATCACCGGCATTTATCAGTGACCGCCTTCTACCTTGCCAAATTCTATACCGTGATTACGCAGCTCGCGCTGAATTTTCAGGGCGAAGTAGGCTAGGTACCCAAAACAAACCACACCCACGCAGTAGGAATACTGAATGCCCAGCATTTTATCGTCGGCAAGAGCTCCCTGTGCCACTGAAACAAAACCGCCACCCATTATCATCATAATCAGTAAACTGGAGGCAGTGTTGGTTTTGTTGCCTAATCCCGCTATGCTGAGGGTGAAAATACAGGGCCAGAGTGTGCTGCAAAACAATCCCACCGAAATGAACGCAAATACACTGATGATACCATGGGCAAATATGCCGGTAATCAATGCAGCCATTCCAAGCAGGGAGTAAATGAACAACTGTCTGGGAGGATTCCCATCGCTAATGGTATCGGCGGTTACAAGCAGTATCACAATAAACAGGTAAGGGTAGAATTGTGAAATATCATAACCGGCTATAAAATTCACCAGTGCAAAAATGCTAAATGCCGCAAAGGGAAGTAGGATACTTAGTTTTTGTTTTGCACCTGCGTCCAGATCGAAAGCACCGGCAGCACTGGTCCATCTACCTATCATCAGGCTGGCCCAAAACAGCGACACAAATGGTGCGATGTCGTGTTCTTGTGTGCCCAGTTTTTGCTTCATGAATTCCGGTAAATTGCTGGCCGTTGATACTTCGACTCCTACATAAACAAATATGGCAATCATACCCATAAACACCTGAGGCATCTTCAGAATATCCATGATGGATGCCTTCGATTTCTCTTCTTCCATACCGGCTTTATCAGGTATATTGGAGAATTTAAATATCGCGGCAACCAGCAGAAATGCGGCACCCAGAATAAGATAGGGTGTTTGAACTGTCTGCAGATTCAGTGTGATTTTATCGGAGGAAACTTTACCAAATATGGCAAAAGCTACAATCACCGGACCAATGGTGGTCCCAATGTTGTTTATTCCGCCTGCGAGACTCAATCGCATATTGCCTTCTTTGGGATTTCCCAGATTCACCGCCAGCGGATTGGCCGCTATTTGCTGCAGCGAAAAACCGAGGCCCACGATAAATAATCCTGAAATCAATAGTGGAAATGAAGATGAATTGGCCGCAGGAATAAACAGCAGCGTTCCAGCCGCCGAAATGCACAAACCCAGCGCCAGACCGTTTCGGTAGCCTATCGATTGAAGTATATCTTCCTTGCGCAGAGAAGAAATGATGAAATATGCCAGAGAGCCTACTGTGTAGGCAATGTAGAAGGCAAAAGATATCAATTGAGACTGAAGTTGACTCAGATTCAGTGCCTTTTTAAACACCGGAATCAATATATCGTTACTGGCCGCAACAAAACCCCAGAAGAAGAAAACAGTGATTAAGGTTACAAAAGCGCCGGTATTGTTTCTCTGCATGACATTTTGTTCAAATGTATCATCGTTTTTCTAGTTTTTCAAAGCGTTCTTCCAGATTTTTTATTCGTGTTTCCTGCTCCTTTATGATACTCAGCAAGTAAACAGGCAGACGATCGTAATGAACAGAGTAGGGAACCATCTTGTTATGATTCAGAATTTCTTTTCCGGTTGCATCTGTCTCTGCTATGCCTGTGTTGCCTTTCCACTTCCTTTCCGGCCCAAAAACTACCAGTTCAGGTATAAATTCGGCAACTTCCTCAGCGATAAGGCCTATTTCGTGGTTGCCGCCCAGCGCAGGTTTCAGGTTGTAGGAAACGGGCCTGAGCGCAAACAATTTTTCTTTGGTTAAATGGAGGTTTTTAATATTTTCTTTTACATATATGGTTGAAGATGTGGGTCTTAATTCACCTCCGGAAGTTCGGATTACGGTTGTGCCTGTACCTGTTGTGCTGGAATTCATGATATACCGTGCATTGGTTTCAATAATGCCGTTAGCTATAATTCCGCCTGTAGCCGGGGTTGTTGTGGTTCCCACACGCAAATTCCCCGTCATATAGCCATTTCCGTCTACTTGAAGATCATACGAGGTTGTGGAAGTGCTCCCAATACGAACCCTGCCCGCAAAATTTGAAGTGGTTGTACTTCCATTTACCAGCAACCCGGATGTTCCTACCGATAAATCGAAGGATGAAGATGGGGAAGTAGTGCCAATTCCTACGTTCTTTGTAGTGTTGATCCAGATTGCATCGGTGCATTCCCAACCGCCGCTTCCTGTTCCGCGAACCGTATAACTGGTATTGGACGACGTGCCGCAACTGATGGTGCTGCCGCCACTTCCTCCCGTACTCGGGGCCCAGCTGCTTCCATTCCATTTTAAAACATCGTTGGTAGCAGGTGCCGTTGTGGAAACGCTTCGGCCTTGCAGAAGATTGGCATTCCACATGGCAGTGTTGTTTAAGGCATACAACGTATCAACATTTTTTATCAGTCCTGTTCCTGCATATACGTTCATACCCTTTAGCACAGCAGGAGTCCACACAGAGCCATTATACTGCAGGACTTCATCGGTTTTGGGTTTCGAAGCTGAAACAGCGTTATCCTGCAAATATGCCGCATTCCATAAAGCAAAGTTTGCCCTTGCAGTCAAAGTGTCCCCGCTTTTGGAAAGTCCGTAGCCTGCCACCACCGGCTTGCTTCCGCCACCACTGCCTCCGTCAACAGCGGCCGGTACCCACGCAGATCCATTCCAACGCAAGACATCATCTTTGGCAGGCGCAGTTGCAGCGAGCTTGCGCCCTTGTAAATCATCTGCACTCCATATAGTCTGTTTATTCATAGCGTGTAAGGTATCACCACTTTTTTTCATTCCGTTGCCGGCCACAATGTTGAGCGTTCCACCGCCACCACCGGTGCTGATTTTGGCGGGTGCCCATTCTGTGCCGTTCCACTGTAAAACATCGTCTTTGGCCGGTGCTGTGCCCGAAACAGGTTTTCCTTTAATTTTTCCGGCATTCCATACATCCGTCTCGTTTTGTGCATGCAGGGTGTCGCCACTTTTCTTCATTCCTTGTCCGGCAATAACGTTGGTAGCGGTTACATTTCCCGATTTTGCCGCGTACAATGCATACGGAACTGACAGCAGTTGCGTTGTGCCCTTGATGGTATGATTGCTCCCACCGGCAGGATCTGTGTTATTCTCCAGAAAATACGGGCCTTTACTCCAATCAATGGTGCTGATATTGCCACTGACCACATTTCCGGCACCAATCTGGGCCGTCACAAGTCCATTGGCATTGCTGTTTTGCTTTTGTGTTTAGCTTTATACAATATTTCCCGTGGAGCTCCCCTGCCTTATTTTCAGTTCAAGTCCAATGCTTGAATTTGTCACCAGTGCACCGCTGCCATCACGTATTACGGCCTGATAAGAGAATAAGTTGGGAGCTTGTGCCTGAAGATATACAATGTATCCAACAGCTGCAGTTATAGCTGTAAGAATTCGCTTTTTCATCGTTTCAAGAAAACGAATATAGTAATTTTATGATTAACAGATAAAAAGACAGCAATTAACTTTCTAATTCCTTTTTTAAAAATCTTCCCGTGTGACTGTCTTTTGCTTTGGCAATTTGCTCCGGGGTGCCGGTCGCAAGTATCCTTCCACCACCGGTGCCACCTTCCGGCCCCAGGTCAATAACATGGTCTGCCACCTTAATCACATCCATATTGTGCTCAATTACCAAAACTGTATTGCCTCTATCAGTAAGTTCTTGCAAAACCGACAGAAGTTGCCTGATATCATCAAAGTGCAGACCTGTTGTGGGTTCATCCAGAATGTAAACTGTTTTTCCGGTGTCTTTTTTGCTAAGTTCTGTTGCGAGTTTCACCCGCTGTGCCTCACCGCCACTCAGTGTAGTACTGCTTTGTCCCAGCGTTATATATCCAAGTCCCACATCCACCATGGTTTTTATCCTACGGTAAATAAGCGGTATATGTTCAAAAAAGTTGACCGCATGTGAAATAGGCATTTCCAGAACATCATAAATACTTTTTCCTCGGTAGCGCACTTCCAGAGTTTCACGATTGTAGCGTTTACCCTGGCAAACATCACATTTTACTTCCACATTGGGTAAAAAGTTCATTTCGATTACTTTCTTGCCACCGCCGCCGCAACCCTCACAGCGCCCGCCCTTCACATTAAAACTGAATCTGCCGGGTTTGTAGCCTCTGATTTTTGCTTCTGGCAACTCCGCAAACAAATTCCGAATTTCGGTAAATACGCCAACGTATGTTGCAGGGTTACTTCGGGGTGTTCTGCCAATCGGGCTTTGGTCGATGCGGATAACCTTGTCTACATGCTCAAGTCCTTTTATGGATGCGTGCTCCAACGGTCTGTAGTGCGCACTATATACATGATTGTGAAGAATGGGGAAGAGGGTTTCATTGATCAACGATGATTTTCCGCTGCCGCTTACACCGCTTATACAGACCAGCACCCCCAGCGGAATTTCAACGTCCACATCTTTCAGGTTATGGCCGTTGCAGCCTTTCAGTAAAAGTTTTTCCTTTCCTGGTTTTCTTCTTTTTGCAGGAACCGGAATGCTC
>Ga0194129_10001270_pt1 | contig 42358 bp, 41 predicted proteins | sample TA2KigCa35mmetaG_FD_150862 | JGI IMG/M metagenome (GOLD analysis project Ga0194129, IMG submission 150862) | Freshwater microbial communities from Lake Tanganyika, Tanzania - TA2015038 Kigoma Deep Cast 35m | ecosystem: Environmental > Aquatic > Freshwater > Lake | place: Tanzania: Lake...
CGAATCCTTCTCGGCCGTCGGCAACTCGTGGGTCGCCGTCGGGGTCGGGGTCGGGGCCGCAGTGTGTGTCCACACCATGAGTGACAATGGCGGAGCCGAGTCGACGTCGTGGACCTGTGGCTTCGTTACCGTTCCGGCGCCGACGCCGGCGAACGTCGGCTGTGAGTCGGCCTCAGGCAGCGGTCGTGCACCGGCTGTGCTGAATTGGGCTCTCGATTCCGCAGAGCTGACGAGTGAGACGGCGACGATTGTCTTCACCAACAGTTACCCAGCTCCGGTGAAGCCCAACTTCACCGGCTGAGCGACCGCCGGACTGCCGGACCGCCAGGCGTCGGCGATGCTCGAGACTCGGACGCAACGACACCGGACCGCGGCAGCGGTGCGGTCGGGGCCAGCGGTGAGCGCAGCCCAGCGGTAGAGCAGATCGCGCTCGACCGCCGTGCGGTGGGACTCGCTCTCGGTCTCGCGCGCCATCCGCCCGCGGCGGGTCCGTCAGACCAGGTGGCCCGGTCATCCGACGTCGTGGCGGATGCGCCGGGCCCGGCCGACGAGGCGGGCCCGGACCCGGGCCGCGCGACCCGGCGGTGGGCCGACGGGCGCCACCGGTGGCCGTGCCGATGCCTCGATCAGCCGGGCGTAGCGCTCGGCCTGCCCGGCGAACACGCGATCGGCGAAGGCGGCGGCGGCGTCTGCGTCCACACCGAAGGCGTGGGCGACGGCCCCGAGGTAGATCACCCGATCGGCTGCCGTCCGCTCGGCGAGCAACGCCAGCGTCTCGGAGTCGAGTTGCGCGTCACGGAACGGAAGCGTGCCGGCGGCTGGGTCGGTGACGTTCTCGTGCCACGCGGGCGTGTCGGCGCCGATGAACGCCGACACGTCGTTCCAGAACGTCGGGGCCTCGACGAACGTCGTGCAGCCGAGCGTTCCCAGGTTCCGGTGGGCGGGCGCAACCAGGTCATGTCGTTCCGTGGTCGTGAGCGGACGGGTCGGATCGAGCGTGACCCCGGCGAGCATCCGGGCCTGCAGGTTGTCGGTCTGGTGCGACACCACCGGATCGGAGAGGAAGCGCTTCAGCCCGCCGATGGCCGATCGGTACGCGCGGTAGGACCCGAACTCGGCCGTGTCGTGGTCGGTCCGGGCGCCCCAGAACAAGTGGTGTGAGAGCAGGCGGGCTCTCGGCTCTCGGAGGACGGTGAACACGTCTTCGGGATCGACGAGTGCGGTGATCGACCGGTAGGAGAGATGGCCGGGGACGACGCTGGACGAGCGGTTGTGGGCGGTGGTCGGACGACCGGGGTGGAACACCGCAGTGCGGACGGCGGGCGCCAGCGTGTCCCATTCCGTGAAGCTCCCGAAGGACTCTTCGTCGAACCGGAACCGGGAGACGCCTGCGTCGCCGTAGGTCTGCAGGAGCGCCCGGTGCACGCTGGTGCCGGCGGTCTTCGGGATGTGGAGGAAACCGCAGCGCCGGCGCGGCGCGCCACGGGGGTCGGACACGAGCACCACGGTATCGACCGGTCCGTCCTTCCCGCCGCCGGGCGGGGCCGCGGCTCAGTCGTCGGTGAGCGCCGACCACATGTCAGTTCTCCTCGTCGGGCAGCAGCACCGAGGCATCGACGTCCTCATCTGACTTGTGGGCCATCGCCTTCAGGTAGCCGGTCAGGCCGAGCTGGGTGATCTGGTTGGCGAACCGGCCGAGGAACTCGGCCACCTCGTCGAGCTCGTCGCCGGAGGTGCGGGCCATCTCGGCGAGGCGCTCCTTGCGCCAGGTGCGGTAGTGGGTGTGCCAGTTCTGCGCGGCCGCGTCCTTGCTCCCGAACAGAGCGGCGGCCGCGTCGTCGACCTCGTCGGGATTCGTGAGGTTGAGGTCGGCCAGGCGCGCGTCGAGTTCCTCGAGCTGATCCTCACGGCCGAGCACCGAGACGTACAACTCGGAGACCGGGCGACCCGTGTCGGCCAGCTCGCGCATCCTCGTGTCGGGTGGCGGCATGAAGAAGTAGACGATCGGGACGCCGAAGACCGTCGACAGCAGGTAGAGCTCGTGGGCGTCGAAGCGGCGCCGGCGGTCGCCGTCGTAACCCCGCTCCATCGCCGAGATCGAAGCCTGCGGCAGACGGTGACCCGTGAGCTGGGCAAGGCCGGCGGCGACGTCCTCTTGGGTCCAACCCCGGCGCTCTCGGATCGCCTTGAGGTTGTACGAGACGACCGCGTTCACGTCCATGCCCGCATCGGCGGCGGGCGGCTGCGGCCCCTTGGGCTGGTCAGCGGTCTTGGCTCGGCTCCGGACCACGGCTCCTCCATCACGTCACAGTTGTGCTTGACAACAGTACGCCATGGCACGATAAATGCCACATTGTTGTAAACCACAACAGAGAAGCGTCATCCATGCTGGAGGACCTCCCTCCCTTCCTGACCGTCGAGCAGGCCGCCAAGGTCGTGCAGCTCGGGCGGTCGAAGGCCTACGAGCTGCCCGTCGAGTGGGAGACCACGGGCGGTGCGAGTGGCCTTCCCTTCGTCTGGTTCGGTCGGCAGAAGCGCGTCCCTCGGGCTGCCCTCGAGCAGTTCATCGACCGCACCCTGCGACCTCCCGCCGCCTGACCAGTGGGCCCGAGAACGCCAGCCGTCGACGGCGAGTACACCCCCGCTGAATCGCCTCCGGGCGGATCGACAACCTCCACACCCACACGGTCTGCATCAGCCTTCGCCCTGCGCCATCGAAGCGCCGAGAGGATTCTTCCGATCAACGTAACTGCCTCGAACCGTCGGGAATCCCCGCGTCCAGTGGCCGTGTTACAGCAAGGGCAGCTTGCGGCGACCGAAGGGATGCGAGCCATGGCTGATCTGACCATCGACATCGGTATCGAAGAAGCCGATCGCGAGGCGATCACCGAAGGTCTGTCGCGGCTGCTCGCCGACAGCTACACGCTGTACCTCAAGACGCACAACTACCACTGGAACGTCACGGGGCCAATGTTCCAGACGCTGCACCTCATGTTCGAGACGCAGTACAGCGAGCTCGCGCTCGCCGCCGATCTCATCGCTGAGCGTATCCGTGCGCTCGGGGCACCGGCACCGGGCAGCTATCACGAGTTCTCGCGCTTGTCGTCGGTCCCGGAGGACGACGACCGTCCTGACGCCACCGAGATGATCCGACGCCTCGTTGCCGGCCAGGAGACCGTCGCGCGCACCGCACGCTCGGTCTACCCGATGGTCGAGAAGGCCCACGACGAACCGACCGCCGATCTGCTCACCCAGCGGCTCCAGGTCCACGAGAAGACGGCCTGGATGCTCCGCAGCCTCCTCGCCTGACCCAGACGGTGAGGATTCTCCTGACCGGAGCAACGGGTTTCATCGGCAGCGAACTCGTGCGACAGCTGGCGGTGACGGAACACCACCTTCGGGTGATGGTGCACCGACCGGCCCGTGCCGCGCTGCTGGCGGGGGTCGACGTCGAGCCGGTGTACGGCGACCTGCGCTCGGTCCCTTCGCTGAGGAGTGCGGTCGAGGGGATCGACGTCGTGATCCACCTCGGGGCCCGAGCGACCTTCGAGTCACTCTCGCGTCTGTCGCCCACGATCGTCGAGGGGACGGCGCAACTGGCCCGGGTGGGAGCGGAGGCCGGCGTCGAACACATCGTCTACGGGTCGAGCATGTTCGTCTACGACGGTACGACGGCGGTGGACGACGACACCGTCGCAAACCCGACGATCGATTACGGACGAGCCAAGCTCTCGGCCGAATCGGCGATCTCCCGCATCGCCGATGCCGGTGGGCCAACGGTTGCCAACGTCCGGCTCCCGCACGTGTACGGGCCGCAGAGCCTCCTGTTCGGTCTGGTGCGCCACGGAAGGGTGCTGTTCCCTGGCTCCGGGAAGAATCCCTTTGCTCAGCTGCACGTGGAGGACGCGGCGAGGGTGTTGATCGCCGCGGCGACCCAGCGGTGGTCGGGCACCGCACCCGTCGCGGACGATGCCATCGTCACCTGGAACGACTTCTTCGACGTCCTCGGGATCTTCGCACCGGATGTTCGCGTGTTGCGGGTCCCTCAGCCCCTGGCCACGGGGACAGCCGCGCTCGGCGGTGCGCTCCTGGGTCGGCTGGGACCGACCATGGTTTCCGCCGACACGGTGAGAGGTTGGAATCTCTCGTTGCCGCTCACGTCTCGAACTCTGTGGTCCGAATTGGGTCTGGACCCTCGGTATCCCAGCGTGGTCCAGGGAATTCCGGCGACACTCGACGGGTACGTCGCCTTCCGTTGGCGGCACCCGCTGTTCGACCGCTCGTGACCGGAAGCGAACCTGTGAGCCCTGACGACATCTCGAACCGGGTCGGCGTCTCGTCGACGTCGTTGCGAGTGCTCGTCACGGGTGCGTCGGGCTACGTCGGCGGTCGCCTCGTGCCCGCACTCCTCGAGCGTGGGCACGCGGTGAGGTGCGTCGTGCGCGACCCGCGCAAGCTCGAACCGGCAACGTGGCGGGGCCAGGTCGATGTCATGCAAGCCGACGTGGCCGAGGATCTCAGCGAGGCGATGGCCGGGATCGACATCGCCGTCTTCCTCGTGCACAGCATCGGTGAGGGCAAGGACTGGGCCGCCCGTGAGCGCGACATCGCCGAGAACTTTCGCCGAGCGGCCGAAGATGCCGGTGTCCGTCGAATCGTCTATCTCGGCGGGCTCGGGGACGACCACAGTGAGCTCAGCGTGCACCTGCGCAGCCGCCACGATGTGGGTGCGGTCCTGGCCGCGGGGACGATCGAGGTGGTCGAGCTCCGTGCGGCGGTCGTCATCGGCGCCGGTTCGGCGAGCTTCGAGATGCTGCGCTACCTCACCGAGGTCCTCCCCGTCATGGTCACCCCGAAGTGGGTCGACACCCTGTGCCAGCCGATCTCCATCCGCGACGTGCTCGGCTACCTCATCGCGGTGATCGAAGCGCCCGATGCGCTCGGCGGGATTCTGGAGATCGGGGGCCCCGACGTCGTCTCCTACGCGGAGATGATGGCGATCTTCGCGCGGGAGGCCGGGCTCAGGCGTCGCTGGCTCATCCCCGTTCCCGTGCTCACGCCGCGGCTGTCGTCGCTGTGGGTCGGGCTCGTCACCCCGGTGCCCGCGCAGATCGCCCGCCCGCTGGTCGACTCGCTCGTCAACTCGGTGACCGTCACCGACCACCGGGCCGAGATTCTCTTCCCGTTCGAGCTCGTTCCCCTCGCCGAGGCTATTCGCAATGCGATCGGGCGGACGGCAGTGGGCGACGTCCCGACGAAGTTCGATGATGCGTCCTCGCCCATCTGGCAAGCGACGGCAACCGACCCGAGCTGGACGGGCGGTACCGAGTTCACCGACGTGCGCTCGGCGGTGGTGCCCGCTGACCCTCATCGCACCTGGCAGGCCGTGTGCCGGGTCGGCGGTGAGGAAGGCTGGTACCGAGGTGAGGTGCTCTGGAAGGCGCGTGGTCTGGTGGACCGGATCGCGGGCGGGCCCGGACTTCGACGCGGCCGTCGCCATCCCGACCGCCTCTCGGTCGGGGAGCCCGTGGACTTCTGGCGGGTCGAGGACCTCGAACCTGATCGACTGCTGGTGCTCTTCGCCGAGATGCGGCTCCCCGGGCAGGCATGGCTCCAATGGACGGTCGAACCCGTCGCCGGGGGGTCGCGTCTCACGCAGACCGCCCGCTTCCGTCCCCGCGGACTCCTCGGTCGCGTCTACTGGTTCGCAGTCGCACCGTTCCACCGCCTCGTGTTCCCGGGACTCATCGATGGGATCGCGCGTCACGCGGTTGGCGAGCCCACCGGGGTCTTGTCCGGACCCAACCCAACCGAGGCGCCGTGAGCTCCGGCGCTCCGCTGCTCGCCGATGGGTCTCGATGATTCGAGTCGCCGTGATCGGGGCGGGGATGGCCGGGCTCACCGCCGCCCGGTCGATCGCGGCCGGAGGCGCTTCTCCTTGGCGGTGACGACCCAGTAGTAGTGGGCGCTCGAGCCCTTGGAGTACGCAACCTTCTTGCCCCGGAGATCCTTGACCGAGTCGATCCCGGTGCCCGTCTGCACGTAGATGCCCACGCCGCCCTCGACCGGGGGGAGCGCCGCGGCGATCGCGCGGAACGGCGCCGTCTTGCGGGTCCACGGGGTCTTGGCGTTGGCCTGGGCGAACAGCGGGGCGGTCGACTGGATGTCCACTGCGAGATCGAGTGCGTCGGCGTTGAGCGCCTCGAGCACACCGGTCGAGGTGGGGAACGCCGCCCACTCGATCCGGTACGGCGTGCGCTCGAACGCCTTCGAGGCGAGCCGGATGTCCTGCGTTGCGGTGCTCGTGGGCGACGCCACCCCGACCCGCAGCACGACCCTGGAGAGGTCGGGACGCGCAGCGCCGGTCGCCGCGGCCTCGGCCCCGCCGGCCGGGAGCAGCATGGTGGAGACGACTGCGGCCCCGAGCAGGCGATCGACCGCACCCGCACGCCGCCGCGAGCGCGACGCAGGGGTGGTCGTGGCCGACAGTGGGCGCTGCGCATCCCGGGATCCTGCCAATGGCGGCCGTCGCCGTCGGTGGGTGCGGAGCGCGTGACAACGGCCGGTCGGGAGGGTGGATCAGCGCGTGCCGATCAGCGGAAGGTCCAGCGCACCCGGATCCCGGCGTTGTCGGTGGGCACCTCGACCAGCTCACCGGTGACGTCGCTGACCGCACCTTCGCGGAGGAAGCGCTCGGTGCCGTCGGAGTCGACGACCGCGACCTGCCAGGTCTCGAGCACCGGGGGAACGCCGTCGCCCTGACGCGCGGCGACGAGCACCGGGCTGACCACCCGGTCGTCGATCTCGACCACGAGGCCCTGGAGGCTGTCGACGACGGCGTCGGGTGCGCGAGCGGCGCAGGGTTGCCCGGCGACGAGCACGGTGGTGTCGATCGTCCCGGCGGTGTCGAGCTCGACCGCGACGGTGGACCGGGGTCGGAAGGCACCGAAGTGCTGCGCCGACACCATGCAGACCATCGACAGGACGAAGGCCAGCGCCGCGATGGTGCGCGGGAGGGGATCCTCGTACACGGCGACCGCGTACACGCCGCTGACGATCGCGTAGGCGCCGAAGAGGGCCCACAACGCACCGACCCGGGTGCGCCCGGGCGCCCCGCGGCGCTCGGCCTGCACCCGCATGGCCAGGCCCAGGAGCACGGGCAGCACCCCGCCCAGGAACATGATCGTGGCGATCGCCAACAGCGAGAGCAGGTCGGCGAACCCGAACGCGGCCGCGATGCAGGCGAGGGTGATCGCGATGCCGATGAGCACGGGCAGCACCCGGACGGCGTGGCGCACCCACTCGATCTGGAGGTACCGGGTGAGGGCGGCCTCGGTCGGGGTCTCGCCCGGTGCCGATGCTCCCGCGGTCTCGGGGTCGGGGTCGGGTTCGGGCGGGGGTGCGGGGGTCGACGCCTCCGCCGGCTCGGGCTCCCCGAGCCCGGCCAGCGCATCGAGTCGCGACGACGCCCGGCGGGGCCGGGCCCCGGAGGTGCCACCCGCCGTGCCACCGGTCCCGCCCCCACCGCCGAGGAGCGCGTCGAGTCCGGCGGCGGCGTCACGGGCCCGGGCGGCGCCGGCGGTCTCGCGCGCCGACCCGTCGTCGTCGAAGAGGGCGTCGAGGCGCGAGGCGGTGCTGGTGGACCGCATCCGGCGCTTGATGCCGAGCACGGCCCGCAGCCGACCCTCCTCGTCGACGCGCACCGATCCCTGGCCGACCAGCCGATCGGTGATCGGCGTGAGCACGTCGAGGGTGAGCCCGAGGCGGTCGGCGAGGGTCGGGAGGTCGGCGGGCTGGCGGGTGACCGCCCGCATGACCGCGATCTCGTTCTGCTCGGGCGCCCGGTGCCACCACGGCTCGGCCCCGATCGGGTGCTGGGTCAGCGGCAGGGTCGCGTCGACCCGCACGAGGATCCCGTCGGCGAGCGTCCCCTCGGTGGTGACCCGGAGCCAGTGCCGCCGGGGCATGCCGCCCACCCGATCGACCAGCGCGCGCGCATCCCACTCGGCGTCGGTGATGTCGACGTTCGCGGTCTGCTCGCCCCGCCGGGCGCGTCCGGTGAGCACATGGCGGCCGTCGCGCTCGACCACCGTGACGATGATGCGGGTCGCCGTGGTCGGCTCGTCGGTCTCGATCGAGACGCCGGGTCGGAGCAGGGCGACGAAGCGCTCGCGGTCGGGGAGCAACTCGGCGACCACGTCGGTGAGCGCGAACGCGGAGTTCGCCGCGCCTCCGCCGATGGCCAGGATGACGAAGAGCGTCGCGAGCACGGTGAACGGGCCGCCGACGGTGCGGGCGATCACGGTCACGCCGGTCGACTCGTTCTCCAGCAGCGAGCCACCGGGGATCGAGCCCAGCACCACGACCACCCAGGTGACGTTGATCAGCGTCGCCGCGACCATCGCGGCGACGGAACCACGCACCAGTGCCCGACCCGATGGCTCGGACCGCAGCACCTCGGGCGCGATGGCGAAGATCGCGGTGTGACCGAAGTAGGCCCACAGCACCGCGCCGAACACCAGGCGCAGCGCATTGCGCCACTCGGCCCAGCCCTCCAGGTTGCCGGTCACCCGGGTCGGACTCACCAGGTCGGGATCGACCTTGAAGGCAACCAGGACGATCAGCACGAGCAGCAGTGTGAGGTTGACCGCCGCGATCACCGTCGACGAGGCCACGAACACCCGCCGGGCCTGCAGCAGGATCAGCAGGGCGGCGACGAGCCCGACCCCGATCGCCCACACCGCCGGAGCACCGCCGAGGACCGCGGCGAGGGTGCCGGCGAGGCCGAGGAAGTACACCACCAGGTGGCCGAGCCAGTTGACGACCGAGACGGCGGTGGTGGAACGGGTCGTCACCGGCCCGAGGTGCTCGGAGGTCATGGTCACCAGACGCCCCCGCCCGGTGGCCACCGTCGCCGACCGGGTCGCGGCCCGGGCGATCGCCCCCATCGTGAACATGGAGAGCAGGCCCATCGCGGCGACCACCACGCCGGCGAGCAGCGGCCCGAACTCGGCCAGCGCGATCGGGAGGGCGAGCACGCCGCCGCCGACGATCGCGACGAGCATCACCGCGAAGGTCGCGAGCACGGGCGAGCGCTGGATCATCGGGGCCCTGGTCGTCGGGGGTGGCGGACCGACGGCAGGTCGGGCGCCGTCGGTCGCAGGATACCGAACGTTCGGGTGGCGATCCCGTCCCCGCAGGGCGACCGTAGGCCACGCGGTGCGCGTGATGACCCGGGTCCGGTCGGCGGTGTGGCGGGCCGGACAGATCACCCGGGTCCGGGCCGGTCGGGTCGCCGGGCGCATCGGGCGGCCCGAGCCCACGACGACGGGGGTGCACTGCGACGATGTCGCAGCCTGGGCGTCGCGCCACCAGGGTGCCCGACCCCGGCGCCTGTCGGAGGCGCGGGAGGTCGTGCGTCGCCCGCCCCGGACCCTCGATCCGGTCGCGTCGGAGTTCTTCGCGCGGCGGGCCCCCGAGCACCACCGGGCCCGCGACCTGGTTCCCGTCACCGGCCTGGTGATGCTCGAGCTCGGCACGCTCCACCACGTCGGGTAGGGCACGGTGCCCGGCTTGCACGAGGCCGCCGCCGAGCGCTGGCTGTCGGACCGGTTCAAGGTGGCCACGGGATGCGCGACGGCCCGCACCGGGCGTCGACGCAGCTCCGGACCGGGCTCGACGTGGACGCGGAGCAGGCCGTCGCGCTCGCCGCCGCCGCCGTGCTCGCCTACCTCGCCGACCTCGACGCGCGCCTCGGGACCGTCGACACCCTGCTCGACGACGCCCGCGGGCTCGTGCACCTCGCGGCGGCGTCGGCGGGCGACACGGCGCCCGATCTCGTGGCGTCCGAGCTCAGCGAGGTCGCTCGGGCACTGGCTGCGGCCGCCCCGACCGCCACCGGCGACGACCCCGTCGCGACGGACCACCGTGCTGCGGTGACGATCGCGTTGCGGGGGCTCGACCACGCCTTCGCCGACGTGCGCCACCGGCTCGGGACGGTCGGCCACTCGACCGAGGAGCTGGCCCGGCTGCTCTCGGTCATGCGCCGGGTGCACGGGATCGGCACCGCGCTCACCGAGGGTGGTCCGCCCCCGACCGGGTGACGGCTCACCGCCCGGGTGACGGGATGTCCGGACGCCGGGATCAGCGGCCCTCGAACCGCGGCTCGCGTCGCTCGAAGAACGCGGTCATCGCCTCGTGCATGTCGGCGGTGCCGATGGTGACGGTCTGGGCCAGCGCCTCGGTCTCGAGCATCTGCGTGAGCGACGCCGAACCGGCGTGATCGATCTCACGCTTGATGAGGGAGAGCGCGACCGGTGGTCCCGCGGCGATCGTGGTTGTCAGCGCCGCAACCGCGTCGTCGAGCTCGTCGGCCGGGACCACTTCGTTGACGAACCGGTAGTGCGCGTACGCGCGCGCCGCCGGGATCATCTCGGCGGTCAGGGTCATCTGCTTCGCGAGGTGGACGCCGATCCGCTGGCGCAGGAGCCACGACGTGCCGAAGTCGAGGCTCAGGCCCCGCCGGGCGAAGATCGCCGAGAACCGGGCCCGGTCGCTGCACCACAGGAGATCGGCGGCGAGGGCGAGCCCGAGCCCGGCGCCCACGCACGCACCGTCGACCTTGGCGATCACCGGGACGGGGCAACGGTGGACCGCGGCCATGGCCTCCCCGAGCACCCGCATCGCGGCGAGGGCCCCGGCGCCGGTCAGATCGGCACTCCCTGCCGTCCCGCCACCCCCGCCACCCCCGCCACCCCCGCCACTCAGGTCGGCCCCGGCGCAGAAGTCGTCGCCCGCTCCGGTGAGGACCACCACCCGGGCGCCCGAGTAGCCGACCCGGGTGAAGACCTCGCCGAGGTGGACCCACATGTCGCCGGTGCACGCGTTCTTGCGCTCGGGTCGGTCGATGGTGACCGTCACGACGTCGCCGCCGCGGTCGCCGCCACGGTCGACGCGGATGTGGGGATGGGGCCGGGTCTCGGTCACCGCAGGACTCCTCGGTCGGCCCGACTCGGGGGAGCCGGTGGGGCACGGGTGCGCTCCGAGGTCTACCGGAAACCGGCCCGGCCCGGCACCTGCGTGAGCCCGGACGGGTCGGGCTAGCGTCTGCCCGTGGCGGACGAGCCCCGGTACGAGCCGGTCGCAGGACTCGGGGTGGTGCTCGACGGGCCGGTGCTGCGGTGCACGCTCGACCGGCCCGAGACCCGTAACGCGCTCGACGACACCATGGTCGCCGGCCTGGTGCGGGCCCTCGAGGCCGCCGGGACCGACGAGCGGGTGCGGGTCGTGGTGCTGCGGGGCACCGGCGGCACGTTCTGCGCCGGGGCCGACCTGGTCGCCCGCAACGCGCCGGGCGGGCACCGGCCCCGGGCCGGGAGCATCCAGCGCCGCCTGCCGGTCCAGGTCCACCGCCTCATGACGCTGCTGTGCACCGTGCAGGTGCCGGTCGTGGTCGAGGTCGAGGGCGCAGCGGTCGGGCTCGGCTTCCACCTCGTGCTCGCCGCCGACTTCTGCGTCGCCACCGACGGGGCCGAGTTCTGGGAGCCCTTCGTCGCCCGCGGCTTCACTCCCGACAGCGGTGGGTCGTGGTTCCTGCCGCGGCTGGTGGGCGCGGCCCGGGCCCGCGAGCTCGTGATGCTGGGCCGCCGGATCACCGGTGCCGAGGCGGTCGGGCTCGGCCTGATCCACCGCGCGGTCCCGCCGGAGGAGCTGCACGCCACGACCGACGCGCTGGTCGCCGAGCTGGCGGGCGGCCCGACGGTCGCGCTCGGACTCGCCAAGTGGCTGCTGTTCCAGGGTGCCGGGGTCCCGTTCGAGCAGCAGCTCGCCAACGAGGCGTTCGCGCTCGAGCTGTCGGCCCGCAGCGAGGACTTCCGTGAGGGGCTTGCGGCGTGGCGCGACCGACGTCCGCCCGACTTCACGGGTCGCTGAGCGGGGCCCGGGCCGGCGGGGCCGCATGGCCGTCGGCGGGCGGGATGCGGTAGGAATCGCCTGTGCGCATCGCCGTCCTGGTCAAGCAGATCCCCGCGTTCGAGGAGATGGAGCTGGGCCCCGACGGGCGCCTCCGACGCGAGGGCCACGACCTCGAGATGAACCCGTACTGCCGGCGTGCGGTCGCGCAGGCGGTCGAGCTGGCCGCCACCCTGCCCGGGGACCACGAGTGCATCGTCATCACCCTCGGGCCGCCCGCCGCCGACGACGTCCTGCGCGAGGCGCTCGCCTGGGCCTTCGACCGGGGGGTCGAGGCCACCGGCGTCCACGTCACCGATCCGGCCTTCGCGGGCTCCGACACGTTGGCCACGGCCCGCGCGCTCACGGCTGCGGTGGTGCGGGTCGGACCGTTCGACCTGGTGCTGACCGGCCGGAACTCCGTCGACGCCGACACCGGCCAGGTCGGGCCGCAGCTCGCACAGCTGCTCGGGCTGCCCTTCCTCACCGGGGTCAAGGAGCTGCGCATCGACGACGATCTCGTGCGCGCGCGGTGCGAGCACGACGACGGCGAGGTGGTCGCCGAGCTCCGGTTCCCCGTGGTCCTGTCGACCGCCGAGCGCCTGATCGACCCCTGCAAGGTCGACCCTCCGGGTCGCGCGCAGGTCCCGGCCACACGCATCCGGCGCATCACCGCGACCGAGCTCGGCCCGGGGCCGTGGGGCCAGGCCGCGTCGCCGACGTGGGTGGGCGAGGTGCGGACGATCGCGAGCGCCCGGGCGGGCGAGGTGCTCACGGGCGACCCCGCTGCGGTCGCGCACGCCGCCGTGGCGCGGTTGGTGGCCCGGGGCGCGTTCGCCTCCGGGCCGAGCGGTCCGGCCTCGACGGTCGCAGCGGGACGCGGCGCGACGGGCCCGGCGGTGGCCGTGCTGGTCGAGCCGGGTCGGCCCCACGACACCCGTGAGCTCCTCGGCGCAGCGGCCACGCTGGCCACCGCGGTCGCGGGGCACGCGGTGGCGCTCTGCCCCGACCCCGCCGACGCCGCCACCCCCGACCGGCTCGCCGCGTGGGGTGCCGACGCCGTGGTGGCGATCACCGGCGTCACCACCGAGGAGGACGTCGCCGCGGCGGTCGCCGCGTGGGCCGAGGCCGCGCCCTGGGCGGTGCTCGCCCCGAGCACGGCGTGGGGCCGTGAGGTCGCCGGGCGGGTCGCGGCGGCGATCGGGGCCGGGCTCACCGGCGACGCCGTGGAGCTCGACGTCCGCGACGGGCGGCTCGTGGCGTGGAAGCCCGCGTTCGGGGGGCAGCTGGTGGCGGCGATCCACTGCGAGTCGCCGACGCAGATGGCGACGGTGCGGGTGGGCGTGCTCCCGCTGCTGGAGCCGCGCGCTGCGGGGACGCCGGTCGTGACCGGGCTCGCGGGCACGTCGCGCAGTCGTGTCTGCGTCCTCGCCCGGACCCGCGACGACGATCTCGACGTGCTCGCCGAGGCGACCGCCGTGGTCGGGGTGGGTCGGGGGGTGGATCCCGCCGACTATCCCGAGCTCGACCCGCTCCTCGCGGCGCTCGGGGCCGAGCTCGGCGCGACCCGCAAGGTCACCGACAACGGTTGGCTGCCCCGGGCGCGTCAGATCGGGATCACCGGCCGGTCGATCGCACCGCGCCTGTTCGTGTCGATCGGGTCGAGCGGCAAGTTCAACCACATGGTGGGCGTGCGAGCCGCGGGCACCGTGCTCGCGGTCAACCCCGACCCGGACGCACCGGTGTTCGGCGTGGCCGACGTCGGCATCGTGGGTGACTGGCGCACCGTGGCGCCCCACCTCGTGGCCGCGATCGCCGCCGCCACGACCGGGGTGCCGGCACTCCCCGCGGAGTAGATCGCCTCAGGCGAGGGCGGCCTGCACGGCCTCGGCGATGCGCCGGCCGTCGGTGCCGGCCCCGGCCCGGGCCCGCACCGCCTTGATGACCACCCCGGTCGCGGCCTTGCCCTCGTGCCCGGCGGCCCGGGCCGCCGCGACCTCCTCGGCCACCACGGTCGCGAGCTCGGCGTCGGACAGCGCGGCGGGCAGGTAGCGCTCGAGCACGACCTGCTCGGCGCGCTCGGCGTCGGCCCGGTCGGGACGACCGGCATCGGAGTAGGTCGTGGCGGCCTCGATCCGGCGCTTGACCTCGGCGCTGATCACCGCGAGCACGGCGTCGTCGTCGAGCTCGGAGTGCGCGGTGCCGGCCGTCTCGGCCCGCGTGACCGCGGTGAGCACGAGCCGCAGGGTCGACACCGTGGTGGAGTCCTGGGCCCGGATCGCCTCGGTGAGGTCGGCCTGGATGCGGTCCTTCAGTGGGCTCGCCACGGCGTGCGCTCCTTGTCGTGTCGCCCGATGCTACGAGGCGGCACGGTCGGGGCGGGTGGCAACGGCGCGGACCCGGGGTCGGGCGAGGCGGGCGAGCTCCTCGTAGGCCGCACCCCGGGGACTCGAGCTCCGCCACACGAAGCCGATCGTGCGGGCGACCGGCTCGCGGAAGCGCCGGACCGCGATGCCGTTGCCGGGGCGGGCCTCGACCGCGGCCGCGGTGGCGGGCAGGAGCGTGACGCCCGCCGAGGAGACCTTCGTCGGTCGGGACCGGGTCACCGGCGCCGACCGGTGGACCGCCACCCGGGTCGACCTGGTCTTCGGGTCGAACTCCGTGCTGCGGGCGTTGTCCGAGGTCTACGCGGCCGACGACGGGGTCGAGAAGCTCGTCCGGGACTTCGTGGCGGCCTGGGCCAAGGTCATGGACCTCGACCGCTTCGACGTCCGGTAGCGGCCCGGCGCGGGTGGCGGGGCCACGGCGGCGTCAGTCGTCGTCCCCGTCGCCCGCGCGGCCCCGCTTCCAGTAGCCGCGGACCGTCGCCCGGGCCCGGGGGAACCCCCGCTCGGTGAACAGGTGCACCCGGATGCGCTGCACCGACGCGGCCTCACCCGCCACCCACACCCGCTCGTCGTCGGCGAGGTCGAGCGCGGCGATCGCAGCAGCGAGGCGCGATCCCGGGTCGGTGGGGTCGTCGAGGTCGTGCCACGTGACCTTGGCGCGGGGATGGGCCGGGAGGGCGATCCGGCCCCCGGCCGCGGCGACCTCCACGTGCACGCGTACCGGGATCGAGGCCGGGACGACTTCGAGCAGCTGGCCGATCGCTGGGAGCGCGCTCTCGTCGCCGGCGAGCACGTACCCGCGGGCGTCGGGATCGACCGCGTGCCCGCGGCCCGGTCCCGAGACCGCGCAGGGTGCCCCGGCCGTCGCGGCATCGACCCAGGCCGACGCGGCGCCGCGGCCGTGTCGGACCACGGCGAGGTCCAGCGTGCCCCGTTCGGCGTCGCCGGTGAGCGGGGTGAAGGTCCGCAGCACCGGCCGGGAGCCGTCGGGGCGCAGGAACTCGTTCCCGGTCCAGTCGGGCAGCACCAGCCCGGGGTCGCCCGGCGACGGCAGGAGCAGCCGCACGCTTGCGCCGGGCTCGGCCGCGGGGAATCCGACGAGCCCGGGACCGGTGAGGGTGACCCGGGTCAGGCGGGGGCCGATGGGCGCGGTCCCCGCCACCGTGACCACCCGGAAGGGCGGCGGCGGCCGGCGCATCCGGGCGACGCCGGTCACGGGCCGCTCCCGGCGGCGGCCTCCGACCCGACCCCGTCGCCCTCGGCATCGGCGTCGCCATCGGCATCGCCCTCGCCCTCGCCTGCCGGGACCACGGGGATGGCCCGCAGGAAGAACAGCGCGAGCAGGCAGCAGAGGCCGAGCACCCCGAGCCCGGCCCGCAGTCCCGTGATCCGGGCGTCGGCGTTGGTCTCGACGATCGCATCGGCCGCGGCAGGGGGGACGTCGGCGTCCTCGAGGGCCATCCGCACGTCGTCGTCCGACACGAACGGCACGCCTGCGCTCAGCTCGACCGCGGCCCGGTCGCTCAGGGTCGCGGGCACGTCGGTGCGTGCGCTCAGTCCGCCGAGGAACGAGGCGGTCAGGGCCGAGATCAGCACCGCGCCGGCGAGCGCGGTGCCGACCGACGAGCCGAGGTTGATCGCGGTGTTCTCCAGCCCGCCGACCTCGGCGCTGCGGGCCTCCGCCACCGACGACACGGTGACGCTCCCGAGCTGCGAGGCCAACGCCCCGGCCCCGAGCCCCCCGAGCAGCAGGGGCCAGGTCACGATCTCGGGCCCGGAGCCGACCTCGAGCAAGGCGATGAGCACGACGATCGCCCCGAACAGCATCAGGAACCCGGTCCGGATCACCGCGCGCGGCGAGGCGTTCGGGAGCAGTCGCGGGATCCCGACCGCAGCGACGAGCAGCGCGACCGAGAGCGGCAGCAGGCGCACGCCGGTGGCGACGGCGGAGAGGCCGAGGGCCACCGACAGGTACAGCGGGATCGCGAAGAACATGCCCATCTGCACGAGGTACTGGAAGAAGAAGGCGACGAGCCCGCTGCGCAGCGGCGCCACCCGCAGCAGCTCGGGATCGACCAGGGCCGAGCCACCCTGGTCGAGGCGACGCCGTTCCCACCCGGCGAAGGCGAGCAGCACGACCCCACCACCGAGGAACAGCCAGAGCACGGGGGACAGCCCGAACCACGCCGGCGCCCCGGGGACGGGCCGGACGACGCCCCAGCTCCCGGAGCGCAGGATGCCGTAGACCACGAGTGTGAGACCAAGGGCGGAGAGCGCGGTGCCCACCGGGTCGAGCCGGTGCCCCGACTCGACCGGGCTCTCGGCCATGCGGCGCGCGAGGAGGTAGATCACGCCACCGAGCACGACCTCGCCCGCGAACACGTACCGCCACGACGCGTACGTGGTGAGGATGCCCCCCACCAACGGCCCGACCGCGATTGCGATCGCGCTGGCCGACGCGACGAGCCCGTAGGCGCGTCGGCGCTCCACCGGGTCGAAGTTGACGGCGACCAGTCCCACGATCGCGGGGAGGATGAGGGCGGCGCCGAGTCCTTCGAGCACCGACCAGCCGAGGATGAGCACGGTCAGGTTGGGGGCCACCGCGGTGACCGCCGACCCCGAGCAGTAGACGATGAGCCCGATCGTGAAGGCGCGCTTGCGGCCCCAGATGGTCCCCAGCTTGCCGCCGGTGATGGTGAACGCGGCCATGACCAGCGCGTAGAGGGTGATCGCGGTCTGCACGCCGGTCACGGTGGTACCGACGTCCTCGGCCACGGTGGCGATCGACACGTTGAGCACCGAAGTGTCGAGGGTCATCAGGAACTGGGCGGCCATGAGGCTGGCCAGGACGACCCCGGCCGCGGCCGCCCGGGAGCCCGGCGGGCCCGGCGGGGTGGGCGTGGTGGCGGTCACCCGCGCATCGTAGGGTGCAGTCGGACCGAGCGACCGGGGGGAGGACCATGACCGGAGTGCAGCACCACCGGGTGGGGATCATCGGTGCGGGTGCGGGCGGGATCGCGGCCGGGGTCCGGCTCCGCGAGGCGGGCGTCGAGGACTTCGTGGTCCTGGAGAAGGCCGGTGGCGTCGGGGGGACATGGTTCCACAACCGCTATCCGGGCCTGCAGTGCGACATCGCGTCGCACCTCTACTCCTTCTCGTTCGAGCCGATCTGGCCGTGGAGCCGCCCGTACGGCGACGGGCCCGAGATCCGCGCCTACCTCGAGCACGTGGTCGACCAGTACGGGCTCGCGCCCCACATCCGGTTCGGGACTGCGGTGACCGGCGCCGCCTGGGACGACGCCGCGCGGGTGTGGCGGGTCACCACCGCCGGGGGCGAGGAGTTCGCTTTCCGCGCCCTGATCGCCGGCCTCGGCATGTTCAACGAGCTCAACTGGCCCGACATCCCCGGGCGCGACGAGTTCACCGGCCACGCCTTCCATTCCGCCCGGTGGGACTGGGACCACCCGCTCGCAGGGAAGCGGGTGGGGGTGATCGGCAGCGCCGCCAGCGCAGTGCAGTTCGTGCCCGAGATCGCCGAGGAGGTCGCGCGGCTCCACCTGTTCCAGCGCGCCGCGAACTGGGTGCTGCCCAAGATCGACACGCCGTACACCGACGAGGAGCGCGAGCACCTCTGGGCCAACCCCGACGAGGTCCTGGCCCGCCGGCAGCAGATCTTCGATCAGGTCGACCCGCGCATCACCTTCCAGGACCCCGAGGCGGTCGCGATGCAGACCCGCATCGGTCTGCAGGCGCTCGAGGTGGTCGAGGACCCCGAGGTTCGGCGCAAGCTCACTCCCTCGGTCCCCTACGGATGCCAGCGCCCGCTGGTGTCGAACCGCTACTACCCGACCTTCAACCGTCCCGACGTGGAGCTGGTGACCGATGCGATCGAGCGCATCACCCCCATGGGCATCCGCACCGTCGACGGGACCGAGCGCACCTGCGACACCATCGTGTTCGCCACCGGGTTCCGGACCACGCAGTACCTGTCGGCGATCTCGGTCACCGGGCGCGACGGCCGCCGGCTCAACGACGCCTGGGCCGACGGAGCGCACGCCTACCTCGGGATGACCACCGCCGGGTTCCCGAACCTGTTCATGCTCTACGGGCCCAACACCAACAACGGGTCGATCATCTACATGCTCGAGGCCCAGGTGGAGTACGTCGTGCGCCACCTGCGCTGGATGGACGACGCCGGTCTGGCCTGGATCGACGTCGTGCCCGAGGTCGAGACGGCCTACAACGACGCCCTCCAGGCCGACATGGCCCGGGTGGGGCCGTGGTCGGCCGGGAACTGCCACAACTACTACTGGGCGGGTGGGCGCATCGTCACGCAGTGGCCGCACTCGATGAGCGAGTACCGCCGCCGGACCGAGGTCGACGACCGCAACGCGTTCGTGTTCGGTTCCTGATCAGGGAGCGACCGACCGGGTCGCCGAGCCATTGCGTCGATCGACGGGCTAACGGGTTCGGTAGACATCCAATCGATGGTCGATACGGAGAACGTCGATGAACCTCTGGTCGACGTCGATCTCGCAGACGACACGGTAGGCACCGCGTCGGGCAGACCAGAGGCCGGCGAGATCACGCTGGAGCGGGTGCCCAACCCGCTGAGGGTTCTCGCTCAGGGGGCCGACCAGGAACTCGACGACTGCAGCGGCGATGCGTTCCGGAAGTCGCGCAAGCTGCCGTTCCGCGGATGTCGCAACTCGCAGGGTCCACGGCTCGTCGTTCACTCGCCCAGGAATCGGGCCCGCAACACATCGGCGGAGACGACCCGCCCAGCGCGGACCTCGAGCCGGGCCGCTTCGATCTCGGCCACCGCCGAGGGGTCCGACAGGAGCACCAGCGTGTCCTCGAGGGCCTCCAGCTCCTGCGCGCTCATCAGCACCGCTGCGGGCCTGCCGTTGCGGGTGACGGTGATCCGCTCGTGCTGCTGCTCGACCCGATCGACCATCTCGGAGAACTTGGCCTTGACCTCTGCCAGCGGGAGCACGTCCGTCATGACCAGAATCATAGTCAGATCTGATCGGGACGCAAGGTCCTGGGTTGCCCGCCCGGCCCGCCACTCGGTGGACCGGTCCCGGCCGCGGCGCGGGTCCGTCCAGGGCCGGTTCAGAGGCCGAGGTTGAAGACCCGGTTGGCGTTCTCGCGCAGGAACTTGGGCCAGACGCCGTCCCGCAACGGCACGTCGCGCATCTCGGTCATGATCCGGTCCATCGACAGGCCCATGGGGAAGTACCCGGCGTACATGATCTTGTCGGCGCCGCGGGTGTTCGCGTAGTCGATGATCGCCTTCGGGTAGTACTTCGGGGCGAATGCCGACGTGCAGTAGTAGAGGCCCGGCCACTTCAGCATCAGCTTGACCGCGAGGTCCTCCCACGGCTCGGCGCCGTGCCGCATGACGATCCGCAGCTCGGGGAAGTCGTAGCAGACCCGGTCGAAGCGCTCGACGTGCTGGCAGTCCGACGGGAACCGTGGCCCGGCGATGCCCGCGTTGACGATGATCGGGATGTCGAGATCGATGCAGGTCGCGTAGATCGGGTACACCAGTGCCGCATCCACGTTGACCTGCGGGAAGCAGCCGGACGGGAAGAACGTGACCGCGGTGAGGTCGTCCTCGGCCTTGGCCGTGCGGATCTTGCGCACGGTCCCCATCACGTCGTTGGGATCGATCTCGAGCGACGAGAACACGCGTCCGGGGTACCGCTCCTTGGCGGTGCGGGTGTCGGGCCCGAGCCCGAAGAGCCCGGCCTGGATCCCGTACTCGTCCATCTTGGCGAAGGTCGCCTCGATCGGGTCGGCACCCGCCTCGTTCTCGTCGGGCACCTCCTTGAACATGTACTCGGCCGGGAAGGTGAAGTCTTCCTTCGTCTGGTCGTCGCGGATGCCCCGCATCAGGTACTCGTAGACCTTCTTCTTGTCGCGCATCGGAAAGCCGATCATCAGATCGACGATGCCGACGTCCTGGGGCATGGCCACGGGGATCCCTCCGTCTCGGGTGTGCGCGGCATTCTGCCGGGGGACGCCCGGCCTGCGCACATCTCGGTGGGCCCGACGATCCCGGGTCCCGGGGGTCCGGCGAGCGAATAGCGTGCGGGCATGCGGCTGGAGCCGACCGAGGACGAGCGCACGATCGCCGAGGTGTTCGGCGGCTTCTTCCGCAACGAGTGCCCGCCTGCGGTGGTGCGGGCCGCCGAGCCGCTGGGGTTCGACATCGGCCTCTGGGCCCGCCTGGTCGGGACCGGCGCCCCCGACATGGGTCGGGCCGAGGCGGTCGGCGGCGGGGGCGCGGCCCTGACCGACCTCGCCGTGGTCGCCGAGCAGGTCGGGCGCACCGTCGCCCCGGTCCCCTTCGTCGAGCACGCCGTGGCCTGCCGCCTGCTGGACCGGCTCGGGGTCTCCCCGCCCGTCGGGGCCACCGAGGTGGCCACCCTCGCGCTCCGCCCGGCCGGCGCCGCCGGGGATTGGACCCTGGTCCCGGCCGGCGCGGTGGCGGGCACCGTCGTGGGTCTCGTCGGCGACGACCTCGTGTGCGTGCACGGACCGCCGCCCGGGGGCGCCCCGGCCAACCACGCCGCGATGCCCGTGGCCGACCGGGCCTCCGGTGGCGGCACGGTGCTCGCCTCCGCTGCCGCCGCGCGCGAAGCGTTCGCCGTCGCCCGGGCCGAGTGGCAGACCCTCACGGCGTCGGCGTGCGTCGGGATCATCACCACCGCGCTCGATCTCGCCATCGCCTACGTGACCGAGCGCCACCAGTTCGACCGGCCGATCGGGTCGTTCCAGGCGATCCAGCAGCAGCTCGCCGACCTGCCGATCGTGCTCGAGGGTGCGACGCTGCTCACCGCGAAGGCGGCCTGGGCCGGTGATCGCCCGGGACGAGGGACGGTCGACGTCGACCGCGCCGACATCACCGACTTCCCCGTCCTTGCGGGCATGGCGTTCCTCCACGCAGCCGAGGCGGCGGCGCTCGCCACCGACCGGGCGCTGCACGCGCACGGCGGGTACGGCTACTCGGAGGAGTACGACATCCAGCTCCTCTACCGGCGGGCACGCGGCTGGGCGCTCGTGGCGGGCGATCCGGCCCGGGAGTGTCGTCGCCTCGCCGACGCGATGTTCGGCCCGGTGGAGGAGGTGGCCTGAGGTGGACTTCTCCTTGACGCCGGCCCAGGTGGAGTACCGGGAGCGGATCCGCACCCTGATCCGTGAGGTCCACCGCCCCGAGCACACCGAGCGACAGCACCGCACCGGCACCTTCGACAGTCCCGAGATCAACCGTGCGCTCGCCGCGGGCGGCTTCCTCGAGCGCGCGATCCCGGGCTACGGCGACGGTGACCCGATCGAGCTGTGGATGCTGTTCAACGAGTTGGAGAAGGCCGCGGTCCCCGCGGACGGGATCGCGATGGCGCTGATGGTCGCGGGGGTGATCGCATACGTCGGTACCGAGGCCCAGAAGGCGGAGTTCCTGCCCCAGGTGCTGGCCGGTGACACGCTGGTCTCGCTCGGCTACAGCGAGCCCGAGTGCGGCAGCGACGTCGCCTCGGCACAGACCCGCGCGGTGCGCGACGGCGACGACTGGGTCGTCAACGGCGCCAAGATGTGGACCACGATGGCCCACGTCGCCAAGTGGGTGCTCCTGCTCACACGCACCGACCCCGACGTCCCCAAGCACCGGGGATTGACGTTCTTCCTCATCCCGCTCGACCTGCCCGGGATCACGATCGATGCCGTCTACACGATGGGCACCGAGCGCACCAACGCGACCTTCTACGACGACGTGCGCGTGCCCGACCGCTACCGGGTCGGCGAGGTCGACGGGGGTTGGCGGGTGATGGCGGTCGCGCTCGCGTTCGAGCGTGGGCTCATGGGTGGCACGGCTGCCGGGGTCCCGTTGCTGCGCCACTTCCACCACTGGGCCGCGAACGTGCGCGACGACGACGGCCGCCGCCTGGTCGACGACCCCCTCGTGCGCGAGCGGATGGTGCGGGTCGCCGTCGACAACGAGGTCGCTGCGCTCATGACCCTGCGCACCGCCTACATCGCGGCCACCGGCGGTCTGCCCGGCCTCGAGGGGTCGATGGTCAAGGTCCACGCGACCGAGGCCTACCAACGGGCGGCCCGGTGGTTCTCCGAGGCGGCCGCCCCGGCCGCGCTGCTGCAGTTCGACCAGCCCGGAGCCGCGGCCGAGGGCTGGATCGAGTACGACCTGCGCCACTCGCCGGTGACCACGATCTACGGCGGCACCAGTGAGATCAACCGCAACAACATCGCCGAGCGCCACCTCGGCCTGCCCAAGGCCCGCTGACCGCCCCGCTGACCGCCGAGCGGGCAGACTTGGGCCTCGTGCCCACCCGTGCCCCCGCGCTCCGGACCCCCCACCGGGTGGTCGTCCCCGCCCTGGTCGCGGCCGCGGTCCTGCTCGTGACCCCGTTCGCCGGCGCCACGGCCCGGACCCAGACCCCGGGCCCGACCCCGGCCGCTCCGGCGACGTCCCCGACCACGGCGCCGCCCACGACCGCCACCACGGCCCCGGCCCGCCCGGCGCCCGGCGGCTCGGTCGCCTGGCGGCCCGAGGGTCGCACCGCCGCCGGGCGACCCCTCGTCCACCGGGGCAACGCCAACGGGGTCGAGCTCGCCTGGATCGATCCGCAGCTGACCCGGCTGGTGTTCGCCCCGGGCACCCGCGACCCGGGGGGCCCGTGGTCGTGGGGCGGACAGATCCCCGACGCCGTGCGGCCCCTGCTCGTGGCCGGGTTCAACGGCGGGTTCCAGATGCAGGACATCCCCGGCGGCTTCTACCACGAGGGCCGCACGGTCAAGTCGCTGGTGCCCGGCCAGGGCTCGCTCGTGATCTACAACGACGGCCGGGCCACCGTGGGCGAGTGGGGGCGCGACGTCTCGCTCACCCCCGACGTCGTCTCGGTGCGCCAGAACCTCGGCCTGCTCGTCGACAACGGGGCCCCGGTGGCGTCGGCGGGGAACCCGGGGGCGTGGGGCACCTCGGTCGCGGGGACGGCCACGGCGCGGTCGGCCATCGGGGTCGACGCCAACGGCGGGATCATCGTCGGCATGGCCCGGGTCGTGCCCCAGGGTCTGGCCCAGGCCATGATCGCAGCTGGGGCGGTGCGGGCCATGCAGATGGACATCAACCCCGACTGGGTCACGTTCGGCTTCTTCGGCACCAACCCCGACGGATCGGTTTCGGGCGCGCGGGTCATGGGGACCGGCGGTCCGAGCAACCTCTTCCTCACGCCGCACACCCGGGACTTCTTCGCGGTCGTGCTCGAGCCGCACGTGGTGCCGGGTGGCTCGAAGGTGGTCGGTGCTCCACCGGTCGGCGCGCCGGCCAAGGTCAAGGTCCGTAAGTAGTCCCGAGGTCGGGAACTCCGAGCGAAACGAGGAGCCATGGGTGACGTCGAGTCCGTCGAGCGGGTCATCGCCGCGCCGCCCGAGGTGATCTTCGCGATCATCGCCGACCCGACCCGCCACCATGAGTTCGACGGATCGGGCACCGTCCGGGAGGCCAAGGACCAGCCCGAGCGCCTCACGCTCGGGTCGACCTTCGGGATGTCGATGCACCTCGGCGTCGGCTACTCGATGGTGAACACGATCATCGAGTTCGAGGAGAACCGCCGCATCGCGTGGCAGACCCGTCCGCCGGCCGGTCTCGTGCGGAAACTCGTGGGTGGTCGGATCTGGCGCTACGAGCTCGAGCCGACCGACGCTGGGACCCGGGTGCGCGAGTCGTGGGACCTCTCCCAGGAGCCGGGCAAGGCCGTCGTCGGGCTCTTGCTGCGGGGCAAGACCCGCAGGAACATGGAGGCGACCCTGGCCCGGCTCGACGAGGTCGCGACCCGCGCCTGAGGGCTCGGGGTCCCGGGACCTACGGGGCGTTGCCGACCGAGGTGATGGTCACGTTCCCGAGGGCGTCGATCACCGTGAGCGTCGCCTGTTGGCCGGTCCCGTCGGCGAACTTGGCCGTGCAGGTGAAGGTCTCCCCGGGCAACCGGACGACGTAGGGCGCGGGCCCGCAGTCGACCTTGGCGGGCAGCGTGACGTTCTCCCCCACGAAGGCCTCGACCGCGCCCTTCGGGATCACCGCCTGGGTCGATGCGATGGTGACGTTCCCCCGGGCGTCGACGACGGTCACCTGGAGCTGCAGGTCGAAGGCCCCGGCCCGGACGGAGCAGCGGGCGAGCGTGCCCGGCTTGGCCTTCACCTTCCGCGGGCAGCGCACGCGGGTGACCGGCAGGTCCGGGTAGGCCGCGGTGACGGCCGCGCCCACCGCCTTGCCGAGCGGCTTGGCCTCGATCGTCCGGGCGGCGGCCGCCGGCGCCGCGAGCGCACCGACGGTCACGACCACGACGACGGCGAGCCGGGCGATCACGGTGGGTCGGGGGCCGATCGGCACCGGGTCAGGGTAGAGGGGCGGCCCGTCCCGATGGTGGCGGACGCAGCACGCGCGCCGACCGCGGTGGGCGTCCGGGTCGGTCAGGCCGGGCGCCGCTCGAGGTCGAGCGCGGCCGAGTTCATGCAGTAGCGCTCGCCCCGGGGCCCGGGGCCGTCGGGGAACACGTGTCCGAGATGTCCGCCGCAGGTCCGGCAGCGCACCTCGATGCGCACCATGCCGTGGCTGCGGTCCTCGAGCAGCTCCAGCACGTCCATGACCAGCGGCTCGGTGAAGCTGGGCCAGCCGGTGCCGGAGTCGAACTTCGTCGTCGAGTCGAACAGCGCGGTGCCGCATCCGGCGCAGCGGTAGGTGCCGTCGTCGTGGCAGTCCCAGTACTCGCCGGTGAAGGCCCGCTCGGTGCCGCACTGGCGCAACACCGCGAACTGCTCGAGCGAGAGCTCGGACCGCCACTCCTGCTCGGACTTGTCGACCTCGTGATCCACGGTCCCTCCTCTGCGGGTGCGCCGTCGGAGGACGGCGCGGATCCGGCCCATCAATGATGCCCGCTCGCCGGAGCGTGCACGACCAGCTCGATCTCGACCAGGGCCCCGGCGGGGAGGGCGGCCACGGCCACGGTGCTGCGGGCGGGCCGGTGGTCGCCCACGAAGCCGCCGTAGACCTCGTTCACGGTGGCGAAGTGCTCCATCGAGCCGGCGAGGAACACGGTGGCCTTCACGACGTCGGTCCAGCGGGCCCCGATGTCGCCGAGCACGCCGGTGAGGTTGGTGCAGACCTGGCGGGCCTGGTCAGCGACGTCGCCGGGCACCAGGGCGCCGGTGGCCGGGTCGAGCGGGATCTGCCCGGCCAGGAAGACGAAGTCACCGGCGCGCACCGCCGGGCTGTAGGGGCCGGCGGCGGGCGGGGCGCTCGGGGTGGGGACGGGGGTGGCGGGCATCGGCACCTCGGCTCGGGGACGACCCGTGGTTCGGGTCAGGGCCCCGGATCATGCCAGCCGTGGGGGTCGTCGACGATCGCGTCGGCCTCGGGCGGGCCCCAGGTGCCCGGCGCGTAGAGGTGCGCGGGCCCGTGCCGGTCGAGCACGTCGTCGACCACCCGCCAGGCCGCCTCCACCCCGTCCTCGCGGGCGAAGAGCATCGCCTCGCCGTCGAGCGCGTCGCCGAGGAGCCGCTCGTAGGCCGTCCACTCACCCGGGGTGTCGGCGGCGAGGCGCAGCTCCACCGGACGGCCCACCATCTCCTCGCCCGGGTGCTTGCTCATCGCCCCGATGGCGATGGCGACGTCGGGGCTCAGCCGGAAACGCAGGTAGTTGTTGTCGTGGGGCATCTCCCCGAACGCGCCGAAGACCCGCTGGGGTGGTCGGTGCAGCTCGACCCGGACCTCGGTGACCGTGGCGGGGAGCTCCTTGCCGGTGCGGATGTAGAAGGGCACGTCGGCCCAGCGCCAGGAATCCACGAACAGCCGGAGGGCGGCGAAGGTCTCCACGTCGGAGTCGGCCGCCACCCCGGACTCGTCGCGGTACCCGGCGAACTGGCCCCGCACGAGATCGTCGCGCCCGATCGGGCGGATGGCACGGAACAGCGTCTCCTTCTCGTTGCGCAGCGCCTCGGCCCCGCCGCCCGGGGGCGGCTCCATCGCGAGGAGGGCGACGATCTGGAGCAGGTGGTTCTGCACGACGTCGCGCAGCGCGCCCACCTCCTCGTAGAAGCGACCGCGCCCTTCGACGCCGAACGACTCCGCCATGGTGATCTGGACGAGCCGCACGTAGTTGCGATTCCAGATCGGCTCGAGGAACGAGTTGGCGAAGCGGAAGAACACCAGGTTCTGGATCGCCTCCTTGCCGAGGTAGTGGTCGATCCGGAAGATGTCGGACTCGGAGAACACCTGGTGCACAACGTCGTTCAGCGCGCGCGCCGAGGCGAGGTCGCGCCCGAACGGCTTCTCGATGATCAGCCGGGCGTTGCGGGCGCACCCCGACGTCCCGAGGTTCTCGACCACGGTCGGGAACAGGCTGGGCGGAATCGCGAGGTAGTGCGCCGGGCGCCGCGCGTCGAACCCGCCGAGGACGGCGCGCAGATCGAAGTAGGTCGAGAGGTCGGCGTAGTTGCCCGAGACGTAGGTCATCGAGTCGCTGAGGTGCGCGAAGGCCGCCTCGTCGTCGACCCCGCCGAGGGCCTCCTCCACGCTGGCCCGGGCCCGGGCCCGGAGGTCGTCGACCCCGTACGGCGTGGACGCGACGCCGACCACCGGCACGTCGAGCGCCCGGCGTCGGGCCATCCGGTAGAGCGCGGGGAAGATCTTCTTGTAGGCCAGGTCGCCAGTCATCCCGAAGAACACCAGCGCGTCGGAGCGACCGGACACGGTCGAAGCCTACGGTGCGGGGGTCCGTCGTCCGGGGCGAATGGGTCCGGGGGCGCCCGGGGGTCCCCGGTACGATCTGCGGGTGAACCGGGTCGCCTACCTCGGTCCCCGCGGCACGTTCGCCGAGGAGGCCCTCGTGTCCCAGGCCGACCTCGCGGCCCTGGAGCCGGTGCCGATGCGCGCGGTCCCCCAGGTGATCACCGCGGTCGAGGCCGGCGAGGTCGACCTCGGCCTCGTCCCGCTCGAGAACTCGATCGAGGGCTCGGTCACCGCCACGCTCGACACGCTCGCCTTCGGTACCGAGCTCCTCATCCAGCGTGAGGTCGACCTCCCGGTCACGCTCGGCCTGGGGGTGAAGCCGGGCACCGCCTTCGGCGACGTGGGGGTCGTGATCTCGCACCCGAACCCCCTTGGCCAGACCCGCCAGTGGCTGGCCAAGCACCTCCCCGACGCCGAGACCCGGGTCGCCGACTCCACCGCCGAGGCCGCCCGGCAGGTCGCCATGAGCCCCACCGGGGGCGACGCCGCCATCGCCAACACCCGTGCGCTCGACCTCTACGGCCTCGAGGTGCTCGAGGAGGGCATCGAGGACCACCCGAGCGAGACCCGGTTCGTGGTGGTCGGCCACGGGATCCCCGCCCCGACCGGCCACGACAAGACCTCGCTGGTGTGCATGCAACGCGAGGACCGGCCCGGCACGCTCCTCGCGATCCTCCAGGAGTTCGCGGCCCGGTCGATCAACCTCACCAAGGTGGAGTCGCGCCCGACCAAGCGCGGGCTGGGCCAGTACTGCTTCTTCATCGACTGTCGTGGCCACATCGCCGACGAGCTGGTCGCCGACTGCCTGCGCAACCTCGTGGCCAAACACGCCGACGTGAAGTTCCTCGGATCGTTCGCAGTCGCGGGCGAAGTCGGTTCCGCGGTGCGCACGCAGGTCGCCGAGTCGTGGCGTTCGGCCGAGGCCTGGGTCGGCGACCTCCGGGCCCGGGTGCGCCCCGATGCGTCGCCCTCATGATCGACCTGCGCGCCCTCCGGGAGGATCCTGCGTGCCGCGCCGGGATCGAGCGCAAGCGCGTCGCGCCCGGACTCGTCGACGAGGTGCTCGGAGCCGACGACCACCGTCGCCGGGTCCTCGCCGAGGTCGAGGCGCTCCGCCACCGACAGAACCTCGCGTCGAAGGAGATCGGTCGGGCCGCCCCCGACGAGCGGGCCGACCGCATCGCGGCTGCGGCGGCGCTCAAGGAAGAGCTCCAGCGTCACGAGCAGACCCTCGCCGCCGCCGACACCGCGCTGCGCGATCTCGTGCTGCGGGTCCCCAACCCCGCCGACCCGGCGGTGCCCGACGGCGGTGAGGACGACGGCGTGGTCCTGCGCGAGGTGGGCACCCGCCCGCCCGGCCCGCCACCGCTCGACCACGGCGCCTTCGCCGACCGTATGGGCTTCGTCGAGACCCGGCAGGCGGTGGAGATGAGCGGCTCGCGCTTCGCGTCGATCACCCGCGAAGCCGTGCTGGTCGAGCTGGCGCTGGTCAACTGGGTCGTGGGCCGACTCGTGGCCGAGGGCTTCGTCCCCGTCGTCCCGCCCGTGCTCGTGCGCGAGCAGGCCATGGAGGAGGCGGGGTTCTTCCCGACCGACCGCACCCAGGTCTACGAGGTCGACGGCGGTGAGCTCTTCCTCGTCGGCACCAGCGAGATCCCGTTGTCGGCCCTGCACCGGGGCGAGCACTTCGCCGCCGACGCCCTCCCCGCCCGGTACGCGGGGATCTCGCCGTGCTTCCGGCGCGAGGCGGGGACCTACGGCAAGGACACCACCGGGATCTTCCGGGTCCACCAGTTCGACAAGGTCGAGATGTTCGTCTACGCCGCGCCCGACGGCTCCGACGCCGAGCACGAGCGGATCCTCGCCGTGGAGGAGTCGATCGTCGCCGACCTCGGGCTGCCCTACCGGGTGGTCGACATCGCCACCGGCGACCTCGGAGCCGCCGCCGCCCGCAAGTTCGACCTCGAGGTCTGGCTCCCGTCGGAGGGCCGCTACCGGGAGCTCACCTCGTGCTCGAACTACCGGGACTTCTCGGCCCGGCGCCTCGGGACCCGGGTCCGGGGCGAGTCGGGCAACCACCTCGTCCACACCCTCAACGGCACCGCGTGCGCCGTGGGCCGGACCCTCGTGTTCCTCTGGGAGCATTACCAGGACGGCGACACCTTCGTGGTCCCCGAGGTCCTGCGCCCCTACACCGGGTTCGACGCCGTCACCCGCTGAGCCCGGGATCCGGCCCCGGCCCCGCAACCCGGCCGCCGGGCCCGGTCGGCCCGGTCGGGCCGCGCCTAGGGTGACGGTCCCGGGAGGGATGCCGGAGCGGACGAACGGGACGGTCTTGAAAACCGTTGGGACGCAAGTCCCCGTGGGTTCGAATCCCACTCCCTCCGCATCCAGGTCGGACCGTGGCCCCGCCTAACGTGGTGGCGGCCGAAGGGAGCCCCCACGGGGGCGGACGAAGGGAGCCCCGGTGACCGTCACCCAGCCCACCGCGAACCAGATCGTGATCTCCTCCGACTGCCACGGCGGTGCCTCGGTGACGGAGTACCGCGACTACCTCGACCCGAACTGGCGCGACGAGTTCGACGTCTGGCGCCAGAAGTACTCCAACCCGTTCCGCGACCTGCAGTCCAACGGCAAGGAGCGCAACTGGGACAGCGACTTCCGCATCGCCGAGATGGACGCCGACGGCGTGGTCGCCGAGGTGCTCTTCCCCAACACGGTGCCGCCGTTCTTCCCGACCGGCTCGCTGATCGCCCCGGCGCCCCGACCCGACAACCTCGACCGTCGCTGGGCCGGCCTGCAGGCGCACAACCGCTGGCTCGCCGACTTCTGCACCGCCGCGCCCGCCCGGCGGGCCGGCGTCGCCCAGATCTTCCTCAACGACGTCGACCGGGCCGTGGCCGAGGTCGAGTGGACCGCGCGGCAAAGCCTGCGGGGTGGGATCCTCCTGCCCGGCGTTCCGCCCGACGCCGGCCTGCCGAACCTCTACTCGCGCGTCTACGACCCGCTGTGGGCCGCGTGCCAGGACAACGACGTCATCATCCACCACCACACCGGGAGCGCCCAGCCGCAGTACGGCAAGGAGCCCATCGGCTGGGTGATGTTCGCCTACGAGACGTCGTGGTTCGCGCACCGCACCCTGTGGCACATGATCCTCGGCGGCGTGTTCGAGCGCTTCCCCCGCCTGAAGTTCGTGGTCACCGAGCAGGGCACGGGCTGGATCCCCGAGGTGCTCCAGAGTCTCGACGGGCTCCACCGCCGCATGCAGTCCGGCCGCACCGGCGAGGTCCCCTTCGCCGAGGAAGTGGTCCTGCCCATGAAGCCGAGCGAGTACTGGGCCCGCAACTGCTGGGTCGGCTCGAGCTTCCCGTCGCCGGCCGAGGTGGCCAAGCGCCACGAGATCGGGGTCGACAAGATCATGTGGGGCTCCGACTACCCGCACCACGAGGGCGTATGGCCCCACACCCGGGAGCACCTGCGCCGGTCCTTCCACGACGTGCCCGACGACGAGCTGGTCAAGATGCTGACGACCAACGCGGCCGACGTCTACGGATTCGACCTCGACGCGCTGGCGCCGCTGGCCCAGGGTGTCGGCCCGACGCTCGACGAGATCCACACGCCGCTCGACCGGGTGCCCTACGGTGCGACCAGCATGAGCTTCTACCTGGCCTGATCGGATCCCTGTGCCCGAGATCCGCCGCCTCATCGCGGCCAACGAGGGGTACGCCGCCGCTCGGGCGGGGGTGGCGGACCCGCGGCCGAACCGTCGGCTCGCGATCGTCACCTGCATGGACGCCCGGATCGACGTCTTCGCCGTGCTCGGGCTGAACCTCGGGGAGGCCCTCGTCCTGCGCAACGCCGGTGGTCGGGTGACCGACGACGTCCTGCGCAGCCTGGCTCTCGGCACCCACGTCCTCGGCGTCGACACCGTCGTCGTGATGCAGCACACCAAGTGCGGCATCGCCGGTCGCAGCGACGCGGAGCTGCAGGAGATCACGGGCGCCGACCTCGGCTTCCTGCCGATCATGGACCACGCCGCGGCGCTCCGCGAAGACCTCGACCGGATCCTCGGCACGCCGTTCCTCGATCCGGTGCGGGTGGTCGCCGGGTTCGTCTACGACGTCGAGAGCGGGGAGATCAGCGACGTCGTCCGCGCCGACCGCGACTGACCGTCGCTACTGCGAGCGCTCGAGCCGCAATCCGCCGTCGTTCGCATCGGTGGTGAGGCGGGCGGCGGCCGCCGGGTCCCCGAGGATGTAGGCCCGGAAGAAGTCGTGGGTCAGCCTGACCACGGCGGCGCGCTCGGGGCCGCTCACGAACGGGTCCCAGTGCACGCCACCCGGGATCGACACCAGCATCCTGGTCACCACGGTGTCGGCGTAGAGCTTCTCGCTGTAGCTGTAGGGCACGTCGCGGTCGGCGGTGCCGTGGATGAACAGCTGCGGTGGCGCGCTCGGTTGGAACCACTGGCCGATCCGGAACAGGCTCCCACCCTGGTCGCCGGCGTACGAGGCCGCAGCGCCGATGCGGGGATCGATGCAGCACGAGTTCCCGGTGACCGCGGCGGCGGTGACCCCGCCGTCGGAGTGACCGGCGATGGCCACCTTCACCGGGGCGATGCGGCCCTGGAGCAGCGGTGGCACCGTCGCCGGGTTCGTCATCACGTCGATCACGAAGCTCACGTCGCCGGGCTGGTTGGGGAGGTCGGCCTGACTGGCCGGACCCGGGAACACGAGGCTGGCGATCGGGAAGTCGGGCGCCGCCACCACCCACCCCCCGGCGGCGAGGTCGCGGATCAGGGGCTCGTAGTCGGCCGCGGTGATCGAGTACCCGTGGGCGAAGATCATCAACGGGAACGGACCCGGGGCGGCCGGTGCGTTCTCGACCACGGGCGCGTCGGCCCGGCCCGTGACGGGGTAGTAGATCGTGAGCGGGATCGTGCGGGTGCGCAACGCCGGTGTCGGGCCCCGGGCCATCGTCCCCCGGGTGGAGTCCTCGACGGTCAGCCGGGTGACCCCGAGAGCGAAGGGCGGCCCCGGCGGGACCGTGGTCGTCGTGGTCGGCGGCGCCGTGCTCGCCGGCGTCGTGACCGGGGATCCCGGGCGCACCCCGCGCCCGGTCCCGTCGGCCGCCACCGTGGGGGTGCCGGGATCCCGGGCCACCACCACCCCGACGCCGACGGCGACCGCCACCAGTGCGACCAGGACGCTGCCGACGAGCAGTCGCCGCCGCCGACGCGACGAGCGGCGGGCCTGCCGTCCGGGTCGGGACGCGGTCGCTCCCATGGCGGTCATCATGCCGCGTGGGTCGGGGCTGCGGGGCGCGTCCGGTTCGTGGGGCGGGCGGGACGCCGGTCAGGCGTGGCAGGCTCCGGCCGACGGCGGGAGGTCGAGCGCGGGGTTGCGGTCGAAGAACCCGTAGGGCGAGCACAGGAAGCCCGTGTACTCGACCGGCATCACCGGCCAGTCCTCCGGGCGGACGAAGTGCGTGACCCCGAACGTGTACCAGACGACCACGTCGGTGTCGACGATCGACCGGTCGGCGGCGGTCCAGTCGGGGAGGCCACCGCCGACCGACTGGTTCGGGTACTCGCCCGCGGCCCGCCGCTCGTCGGGTGCGTAGGGCGTGACCCAGAGGTTGTGGCGGGCGAAGCCGGCCCGGCGACCCACGCTGGAGTCGGGGTCGGCGAGCATCGTCGGGGTCGACATGGTCGGGATGAGCTTGTAGGCGACGGGCTTGCCGAGGCGGTTGCGGGAGTGTTCGTTCACGATGCGCCACGAGCGACTCGTCGCTGCGTTCATGTCGCGCTTCGCCGCCGACTCGGTGTCGAGCCGGGTGGCCTTCGGTCGGAACGCGTTCTTCCAGGGATTGTCGGGGCCGGGTGGCACCACCTCGGCTTCGACCTCGTACACCGAGTTGGGTGCGCCGTCGACGTCGAAGTCGAGGCGGGCGCTGAACAGGTGCTGGTGGTGGGGCGCGGCCAGGCCGGGAGCGATCATGTTCGCGTACTCCGGCTCGTCGCCGGGCGCCACCGCCATCGGCGACACGATCCCGGTCAGCTTCGCCTCGAGCTGGATGTTCCCGTCGAGGTAGAGGTACCAGTAGAAGCCGTACTCGTAGTTGCCCACCGTGGCGATGAAGCTGATCACGAGTCGCCGCGAGCGACGGGTCTCGTTGGTCCCACCCTGCAGGTCGTGGTGCTTCCAGAGGATCCCGTAGTCCTCCTCGTGCATGCAGATCGCGTGCTCCAGCGTGTAGGGGTCACCCGCCTCGGTGGCCATCTGCACGTCGAAGTAGTGGATCTCGCCGAGGCAGTCGCAGCCGAGCTTCAGTGAGTTGGCCATGCGGCCGAGGCCCCACTCCCCGGCGTCGAACGCGTTCTTCCACCCGTGGAGCGGCCCGGGGTCGCCGTAGGGGACGACCATCTCGGTGACCGAGGCCCGGTGCAGCACCGGGCGGTCGCGGTCGTGGTCGTGGTACGTGACCTGGTGGAGCACCAGGCCCTCGTAGGGGTCGAAGCCGACTCGCACCGACCAGCGACCCCACCGCACGAGGTTGCCCTCCACCGTGAAGCTCGGGCCCTCGGGCTGCACGATCTGGAGCGGCCTGAGGTCGGTGCGCAGGGGCTCGTGGTCCGCTGGGAGGTACGAGCCCCGCTCGGGCGGCATCGACACCACCCCGTGGTCGGCGACCTCGAGCATGCACTGGTTGGTCATGTCCCAGAAGGCGACCACGCCCTCGACCGGGCGGGCGTAGCCGTTGTCGTCGGGCGACTCCCGCACGAACATGATGCAGCGGGCGATGCGGCGCCCCTCCTCGTGGGGTGACCCGAACGTGCCGGCCGGCCAGGGGTCGATCTGGACCAGGTCGAGGTCCTCGATCCCCCGTCGGCGCATCGCCGCCTGCCACTCGGCGTCCTCCCGGCACCCGATGATCGCGTGCATCGACTCGGTGAACAGCAGGCCCGGACGCTCGCCTTCGTGCTCGACCCAGTCGGTCACCGTGCCGGCGGCCACGTCGACGAGCGCCTCGATCACCGCGTTCCGGCCCGCCGGGACCACCTGCACCTCGGCCACCCGTGCGACTGGGTCGCCGGGTGACCAGGCCGCGAGCGCGGCCTTGGTCGGCTCGTGGAGGCGCACGTGGGCGAGGAGCGACCCCTCGGTGCAGCGGGGGTCGGCCTTCACGGCCGCCGCGGCGGTCCGGATCTCCTCACCCGTGATCAGGCCGAGGGGGTGGTCGGGCACGGTCGGGGGCACGGCGGTCGTCGTCACGCTCCCAGCCTACGACGGGTCCGCGCCCGCGGGTCAGCCCGGTTCGTGGGTGGTGACGCCGCTCAGCTCGGCGAGCGGCCGGCCGGCGAGGGCCGGTCCCGAGGTGTGCAGGTGGCACGCCACCTCGCCCCCGGCCAGGGTCGGGGTGGGCTCGGGTGCGACCTGGGAGCAGATGTCCATCGCGTAGGCGCAGCGCGGGTGGTACCGGCAGCCCGACGGCGGGTCCAGCGGGCTCGGGGGGTCGCCCTCGAGCACGATGCGGCGGCGGCTGCGCTCGACCACCGGGTCGGGCACCGGCGCGGCCGAGATCAGTGCCTCCGAGTACGGGTGGCACGGGTGCGAGTACACGTCGTCGGCGTCGCCGACCTCGACGATGCCGCCGAGGTACATCACCGCGATCCGGTCGCTGGCGTGGTGCACGATCGACAGGTCGTGCGCGATGAAGAGCAGGGCGACGCCGAGCCGCTCGCGCAGGTCGCTCAGGAGATTCACGACCTGTGACTGGGTCGACATGTCGAGCGCGCTGACGGGCTCGTCGGCCACGATCAGCTTGGGCTCCAGCGCGAGGGCCCGGGCGACGGCAATGCGCTGGCGCTGGCCGCCCGAGAACTCGGCCGGGAACCGACGGAGGTGCTGGGCGCTGAGCCCCACCTGCTCGAGGAGCTTCACGACCTTCTCGTCCCGCTCCTTGCGCGGCATGTTGAAGTGCACCTGGAACGGCTCTCCGACGATGTCGGCGACCGGGGCGAGTGGATCAAGCGACGAGTAGGGGTCCTGGAAGACCATCTGCATGTCGCAGCGCACGGCCCGGAGCTCCTCGCCCTCGAGGTCGCGCAGCTCCTTGCCCTCGAGCTCGATGGAGCCACCGGTGGGCTCGATCAGGCGGAGCAGGAGCCGACCGGTGGTCGACTTCCCCGATCCCGACTCACCCACCAGACCGAGCACCTCACCGCGGGCGATGTCGAAGCTCACGCCGTCGACGGCGCGCACGTGCGCCACGGTGCGGCGCAGCAGGCCCTTCTTGATCGGGAAGACCTTCTCGAGGTCCCGGACCCGCAGCAGCGGGGCGGCGCCGTCGGCGGGCGTCGCCGGGGGCTCGGACGGGGTGGTGGTGTCGCTCACATCGGTCACGACCGGGCCTCCATCACGAGCTCGCGGTGGCGGACGCAGCGCACCACCCGCCCGTCGTCGAGCTGCTCGAGCGGGATCGGGTCCGCCGTGCACGCCTCCTGCGCGTACGGGCAGCGGCCGGCGAACCGGCAGCTGGTGGGGAACCGGCTCGGGAGCGGGACCGTGCCCGGGATCATGCGCAGGCGCTCGCCCTTGGGCACCGAGTGGGGCATCGAGCGCAGCAGCCCCTCGCTGTAGGGGTGGCGGGGGTGGGCGAAGAACTCGTCGATGCCCGCCTGCTCCACCACCTGGCCGGCGTACATCACCGACACGTCGTCGCAGACGCTCGCGACCACGCCGAGGTCGTGGGTGACGAAGAGGATCGCCATGCCCATCGCCTGCTGGAGCTCCTGGAGCAGCTCGAGGATCTGGCTCTGGATGGTCACGTCGAGCGCGGTGGTCGGCTCGTCGGCGATGAGCAGGCGGGGGGAGTTGATCAGGGCGAGGGCGATCATCACCCGCTGGCGCATGCCGCCCGAGAAGGCGTGCGGGTACTCGGCGAGCCGCTTGCGGGGCTCGGGGATGCCCACCAGGCGGAGCATCTCCTCGGCCCGGTCGAGCGCATCCTTCTTGGAGCCGCCCTGGTGGTTGCGGTGCGCCCCGGTCAGCTGGTTGCCGACCGTGAACACCGGGTCGAGGCTGGTCATCGGCTCCTGGAAGATCACCGAGATGTCGTTGCCCCGGATCTGGCGCTGCTGCCGGGTGGTCATCCCCACGAGCTCCTGCCCGGCGAAGCGGGCCGACCCGGTGATGTTGGCGGTCCGGGGCAGCAGCCCGACGAGGGCGAGGGACGACACGGTCTTGCCGGAGCCGCTCTCACCCACGATCCCGAGGGTCTTGCCCGGCTGCACCGAGAAGGAGACCTGGTCGACGACCTTGGCGGTCTGCTTGTGCGCGGTGAACGAGACCGACAGGTCGGTCACCTCGAGCAGGGGTCCCGTGGCGCTCGTCGGAGTGATGTCGGGAGTGGTCAATTCCGTCCCTCCGCGCCGAGGGCGTCGCGCAGTCCGTCGCCCACGAGGTTGAACGCCAGCACCGTGAGGGCGATCGCGCTACCCGGGATCCAGAGCAGCCATCCGGCCTGGAACACCTGGGCGAAGGCCCGCGAGAGCATCGTGCCCCAGGTGGCCTGAGGCGGTTGGACGCCGAGTCCGAGGAAGCTGAGGCTGGCCTCGGCGAGCAGGGCGAACCCGGCGGTCACCGCGGCCTGCACGATCAGCGGCGACGCCACGTTGTGCAGCACCCGCTTGCGGATGATGTACCCGCGCTTCGCCCCGATGGACCGGGAGGCTTCGATGTAGGTCTCCTCACGCACCGAGAGCACCTGGCCGCGGATCAGGCGGACGAATCCCGGCGTGAACACGAAGGCGAGCGCCACCGCCACGTTGGTCGTGCTCGGCCCGAGGATGCCCGTGATGACGAGGGCCAGGACCAGGCCGGGATTGACCTGGACGGCGTCGGAGATCCGCATGAGGACCAGATCGATCCAGCCGCCGACGAACCCGGAGAACAGGCCGATGGGCACGGCGACCAGAAGGGCCATGGCCACGGCCGTGAAGGCGGCCTGGAGCGAGACCCGGGCGCCGTAGATGATCCGCGCGAACACGTCGCGCCCGAGGTCGTCCTGACCGAGCCAGTGGGCCGCCGACGGGCGTCGGTTGATCTCCGAGATGTTCTGGGCGTTGGGATCCTGCAGACCGATGTGGCTCGCGAAGATCGCGGCGAGGATCAACAGGATGAGGTAGATCGCGGCGGCGACCGCGACCTTGTTGCGTCGGAAGCGCTTCCAGAACCCGACGTGCCGTGGCATGTCGTCGGACTGGTGCATGACGGGCACCCATGCGCCCTCGACCGAGCGTTCGACCTCGGTCGTGGCGTCGAGGGGCCCGGCGTTCCCGCTCGTGACGAACGGGTCGGCGTTGGGATCGGGATGCCGGTCGGTCATTCGACACGCACCTTCGGGTTGAGCAATGCGTACGAGATGTCGACGATCAGGTTCACCACCACAGTGATCAGCGCGATGAACATGACTGCGCCCTGCATCGCCGGGAAGTCCTTGCGGTTGATGGCGGTCAGCACGTAGGAGCCGAGGCCGGCGATCCCGAAGATCTGCTCCACCACGACGGTTCCCCCGAGCAGGTAGGCGATCTGGAGGCCGACCACGGTGAGCACAGGGGCCGACGAGTTCTTCAGGGCGTGCTTGCCGACCACCTTGACCGGTGGGAGCCCGACCGACCGGCTGGTGCGGATGTGGTCGCTGCCCATGGTGTCGGACAGCGCGCCCCGGAGCTGACGGGCGATGGTGGCGGCGGTGAGGGTGCCCAGCGTGATCCAGGGCAGGATCATGTGCTCGAACCACTGGGCCGGCGACTCGCTGAAGGGCACGAAGCCGCGCGACGGCAGGATGTTGCGGTAGACGGCGAGCTGGAGGATCAGGATCAGGGCGAGCCAGAAGGTCGGGATCGCGATCGCGGCACTCGTGATGAACACGACCGCTCGGTCCGAGACCGAGCGGGGCCGGATACCCGAGATGATGCCGAGGGGGATGCCGACGAGCAGTCCGAAGGCGAGCGCGCCCCCGGCGATCTGGAGCGTCTTCGGGAACCGCTCGGCGATCTCCTCGGTGATCGGGAGGTCGGAGTACAGCGACCGCCCGAAGTCGAGCTGGGCGGCGTTGCCGACCCACTCGCCGTAGCGGACGAGGAAGGGCCGGTCGAGGCCGAGCTCCTTCTGGACCTCTTCGATGCGCTCGTTGGTGGCCTCTTCGCCACCGGCGAGGGTGATCGCAGGGTCACCGGGCACGATGAGGATGAGGCCATACACGATCACGCTGACGATGAACAGCAGCGGGATCAGCGCCAGGACTCGTCGGAGGATGAACGTCAGCACGGGTGCGCTACCTCGGGGCCGGTCCGGGTCGCCCCGGGCGGGGGGAAGAGGCGGGGAGGACGACGGGTGAGATGAGAAACGGCCCGGGCAGCCGCTGCCGCCCGGGCCGTTCCTCCCCCGTCGGGGTTACTTCTTCTTGGTGGTGATGGCGACCTTCGAGAAGTCGACACCCTGGCAGGAGCCGTAGACCTGCCAGTCATCGCTCACCACGTACTTCTGGTGCACGTTGGACAGGACCGGGAAGAAGATCGGCACCTCGTAGGCCTGGTCCACGATGATGTTGATGGCCTTCTTGTACCCGGCCCGGGCTGCCGCCTGCGTGTCCGCAGCCTGGATCTCGGCGAGGGCCGTCGGGATCTCGGGGCTGTAGTTGTTGCCGGCGTTGGTCACCTGGTTCGGGGTGAAGTTCCGCTGGATCGTCACCGAGGGGTCCGGACGGGCCGGCCACAGGGTGGTCACGAAGTCACCCTGCTTGTCCCGGAAGAAGGTCTGCAGGAGGTTCGTGGAGGGCGCGATGGTGAGGTCCACGCCGATCTCCTTGAGGTTCGCCTGCACGATCTCGGCGAACCGCGAGAAGTTCGGGTTGTTGGCCGGGGGCACCACGGTGAGGGTCACCGGGGTCTTGACACCCGACTTGGCCAGGGCCTCCTTGGCCTTCTTCACGCTGTAGGGGTACCGACCCGCGAGGTCCTTCTGGTGCTGGTCGACGAAGGCCTTGGGGTACGACTGCGTGGCGAGCTCGTAGTTGCCCGGGAACAGGGCCTCGGCGATCGCCTTCTTGTCGATGGCGTAGTTCATCGCCCGCCGGAATTCGACGTTGTCGAGCGGCGGCTTCGAGGTGTTCAGGTTGAGCTTCCAGTAGTCGGCACCCGTCGCCCGCTCGATCGCGGTGTTCGGGTCGTTCTCGGCGGGGGCGTTGGCCTGGCCCGCACCCTCCACCATGTCGAGGTCACCGGCGACCACCGCGAGCACGCCGTTCTGGGCGGTGTCGAGGTTCTTGTAATCGATGCCGGCGAGCTTGACGTTCTTGGCGTCCCAGTAGTTCGGGAACTTGGAGACCTTGATCTCCTGGCCCACGACCTGGGAGTCGAACTTGAACGGCCCGGCGCCGACCGGCTTCTGGTCGGTGCTGGAGGCCGCCGCGATCATCCCCTCGCGACCGGCGAAGGTCAGGGGCATGATGCCGGCGACCGGCTGCGACAGCTTGATCGTCACGGTGCGCCCGTCGGCCTCGGGAACGACCTCGGAGATCACGCCGAGGGTCGGGGCCAGGGTGGACGGGGCGACCCGCTTGAGGTCGATGTCCCGCTTCAGCGCGGCCGCGTCGAGCGGGGTGCCGTCCTGGAAGGTCAGGCCCTTGCGCAGCGTGATCTTGAACGTGCTCGGGTCGACGATGTCCCACGACTCGGCGAGGTTCGGGACCGGCTTGTTCGTCTTGATGTCACGCCGGATCAGCGTGCCGAAGACCTGGCTCCCGACGACCGAGTCGCAGATCGCGGTCATCCGGTCGGGCTGCAGCCGCTGGCTGAAGCCGCCGCCGCCCATGTTCATACCGAACTCGAGGCGGGCGTTGGGGTTGATCTTGCCCTTGCTCTGGGCGAGAGCGGTGCCGCCACCGGTCACGGAGACGGCCACGATGGCTGCTCCGAACGCGGCGACCAAGAACCGACGCTTCATGGTTGTGATCCCCCTTGTGCGGCTTCGTCGCCGCGGTTGGCGTGGTCGCCCGCGTGTCCGCTGCGCGAACCTGCGAACGATTGCGGTGGTGTTCTAATGCAGATGCATGTAGTTGCGCAAGACCCCGTTCCCGGCGCCGGGTGGTGCCCGGGGTTCCGGGTGGGACTGTATTAAGTCGGGAGGCCGATGTCCCGTCAGGGCCCCCCAGGGTCGGCTGAACCGGATCAAACCGCTTGGAACGTCATGATCCGACCAGTGATCCGACCCCGGCATCGGCGACGCCCTCCCGACCGAGGAGCAGGCGCTTGCGCCCGGCCCCGTAGGCGTAGGCGCCGACCCCGCCCGAGGCGGGGACCACCCGGTGGCACGGGACCACGATCGCCACTGGGTTCGCGCCACAGGCCGAGCCCACGGCCCGAGTCGCCCGGGGGGCCCCGACCGCCCGGGCCACCGCACCGTAGGTGCGGACCTCGCCCCGGGGGATCGCCCGCAGGGCCGACCAGACCCGCACCTGGAACCGGGTGCCGGTGAGGTCGAGGGGGAGGTCGGGCGGCACGGGCACCCCCGCCGTCGCTGCCCGGACGACGGCCACCTCGTCGACCAGCCCGTGGTCGTCGCGGGTCGGGGAGAGGTCGGGACGGGCCCTGGCGCTCCACTCGCCGAAGCGTGCCTCGAGCGTCCCGTGGGCGTCGTCGTCGCCGTCGCCGAGGCGGACGGCGACGAGGCCCCGGGGCGACGCCGCGACGAGGAGCGGTCCGAGGTCGGAGTCCGCCACCGTGAAGCGCAGTGTCACGGACCCTTTCTAGGCGACACCCGCCACCCGGGGCCTACACTCCACCCCCCACGGAGGGATGACCGAGTGGCCGAAGGTGCTCGCCTGCTAAGCGAGTAGGGGGTGTCAAGCCTCCTCGTGGGTTCAAATCCCACTCCCTCCGCCAGACGCACGGCGGCACGACCCTGCCCCGTAACCACGCCCGCACCCACGTCGGCAACCCTGCCCCGCAACCACGCCCCCACCCCCCCCCCCACCCCCGCCCGCACCCCCGCCCGCAACCAGGAGGAGCCCGGATCCCGATGGGAGCCCCGCCCCCCGCCCCGGACGCCGCGGCCGCCGAGGTGTGCGACGCGCTCGCCCGCCACGGCGCCGCCACCCTCGGCGAGTGCGGCGCCCACCGGATGCGGCCCCGCATCCGCCCGGTGTGGCCGGGCGCGTCGCTGGTGGGTCCGGCGGTGCCGGTGCGCTGCACCCCGGGCGACAACCTCGCGATCCACGTCGGGGTCACCCAGGCGCCGCCCGGGTCGGTCCTCGTCGTCGACGTCGGCGACCTCCCCGAGTTCGGCTACTGGGGTGAGATCCTGACCACCGCCGCCGAGGCCGCCGGGATCGCCGGCCTGGTGATCGACGGCTGCGTGCGCGACGTCGACGCACTCGCCGCGCACGGCTTCCCCGTCTTCTCGTCGGGCATCGCGCTCACCGGCGCGACCAAGCACCGGCCGGGTGCAGTGGGCGCGCCGGTGACGGTCGGCGACGCACCCGTCGCAGCGGGCGACTGGGTCGTGGGCGACGTCGACGGCGTGGTGGTCGTGCCCGCCGCCGCCCTGGGTGCGGTCCGCGCCGCCGCCCGGGCCCGCACCGACACCGAGGCCGGGCTCTTCCGCGAGCTGCGGGCCGGGCGCACGACGGTCGAGCTCCTCGGCCTCGACCCCACCCCGGTCACGGTCGATCCCCCCGCCTGACCTGCGCCCTGACTCCCGCCTGACCCGGCCGGCGACCGGGACGCGCTCAGGCGTGGACCAGGTTGGGCGGGGTCTCGCCCGCCAGCACCGCGAGCGCCCCGGCGCAGGCGAGGTGGGCCATGCGCACGCGGGTGGCCACCGACGCCGAGCCGAGGTGTGGCAGCAGCACGGTGCGGGGGGCGGTGAGCAGGCGGGGGTGCACCTCGGGCTCGCGCTCGTAGACGTCGATGCCCGCCGCGAACAGTCGGCCGGCGTGGAGCGCCTCGGCGAGCGCAGCCTCGTCGACCACCGGTCCCCGCGCGGTGTTCACCAGCACGGCGGTCGGCTTCATCAGCGCGAGCCGACGGGCGTCGACGAGGTGGCGGGTCTCGTCGGTGAGGGGCGTGTGGAGGCTCACGACGTCGCTGCTCGCGAGCATCCCGTCGAGGTCGGCGGTCCACCCCGCGATGCCGTGTCGTTGCGGGTGT
>Ga0194129_10001271_pt1 | contig 42351 bp, 33 predicted proteins | sample TA2KigCa35mmetaG_FD_150862 | JGI IMG/M metagenome (GOLD analysis project Ga0194129, IMG submission 150862) | Freshwater microbial communities from Lake Tanganyika, Tanzania - TA2015038 Kigoma Deep Cast 35m | ecosystem: Environmental > Aquatic > Freshwater > Lake | place: Tanzania: Lake...
TGCAGAAACGATTGCAGGGATTGGACTAGAAACTGAGAGTAAAGCTTTATCGGATTTTGTACCTTGAGCAAAAATTGGCCAATTAGTAAGACGACCCAAGCGAGCTGCAAAAGCGATATGTTCATACCAAATAATAGGTGGTTCGTTTTGTTGTGTTGTCCATTTCATGATATCTTCAATTAGGTAGTTTGAAAGCCATCTTGCCCCTACAGGTGGGAGTTCTTTCTTAGAATGTGGATGCCAATCAATAAATGCTTGTAGTAGGTCAGTAGACAAGGTAGGGTCTTTTTCTTTGCCTGATAGGTGGCGAACACAAGCATTTTTCACTAGAGCTGGCGAATCTCTACCTTCCTTAGCAGTTTTTAGGTATTCTCTAATTTGTTTGTTCCATTCACTACGAGCTTTAAGCCAATCACGATCTACATTCCCATTAGGCCAATTCCAAAAATAGTAAAAGCCACAAATCAATTGTCTAAAAATTCTTGTTTTTTCAAGTGGGGAATTTAATTCTTCGCCATCTGGTGTTTGCCAAGTCTTATTCACATGATCAATCGCAGCAAGTACATTTGCGGGAATATTTGTAATGATTCTTTCTTGCATAGCTAAATCACAAGGGGGTCTGCCTTTGATAGATGTCACAACACCTGGTGCAGAAATCAATCTTCGCTTGAAAGCAGTTCGTTCATCACCACCAAATTTTTGAACGAGAGGTTGCATTGTGGTTTTGTCGGCTGTAGATGGCTTTGCATCTCTATCAATGACATTTGCCCATCGTTCTAACAGTGCATAGGATAGAGGTGTGGGTGATTTTTCCATCAATGCCCATGCAGCAAGGTGTGCAAAATCTCGAAGTGATGTAGATGTAATTGTTCCTGACAAACCAACGAACTTTACGGGGTTGCCCGACTTGAATCTTGCTGAAATGTATCTTGCGAGTCTTTTTGTGCGAGTGGATTTTTTGTTTTTTAGGCGATGTACTTCATCACAGATAATGGCATCTGGTGCGATTGCTTTGAGTAAATTGGGAGATGTAGAGATTTCTTCATAGCTACGAAGTTCTACTCTTTTTGGTAAGAAAAAATGTTGTTCATAGGTTTCCCAATCCTTTAAGCATTGTGCTCTCATGTTTGCAGGGATGATTAGTAGGCTTGTTCCATTTTTACTAAGAACATGAGGTAAAAGAAAAGAGGAAAGAGTTTTGCCTTCCCCTACCCCCACAAGACCTAGTAAGCCTTGAGCTTGTTGTGCAGTATAAAGTATTTCAGATTGGATAGGTCTTAGATTCATTGTGCCAGCTGGTTTTTTGAAAAAGTTTGTCATGTCTGGGATCGTAGTAGTTTTGATTGGCAAACTGAGTATTCGTAAGACTTCGCTCATTGTGTTTTATGCTTTCAAGTGAAAAGATTTAAGAAAAAAATAGGGTGGGAACAATATAGTTGCAAAGCTCGGAATAGTCAAATTCAAATACAATAATCGTAATTTACAAATTGTAGGATATTTAATCGGTTTTCAAGAATGATTGCTTAGCTTTTTTTACGACGGGAAATCAAGAATCCAATTCCACCTAAAACTACTGCAGCACCAACACCAATGCCAATCATGGCACCAGTACTTAAGCCTTCTTTAGTATCTTCGGTAGAATCACTTGCTTGAGAATCTGCACTTGAGTCAGCAGTAGATGTAGTGGGTGTAGGTGCAGGCACAGGAATGGGTTTAATGATGCTTGGTAAAGCTAATGCCTGATCAACCAAAGCTAACCATTGTTGGAATGTAAGTGGGGGCTGTGGACCACCCTCGAAACAGCCTGATTTTGATCTTAGCTCTCTGTTTTGTGCTTCAGTGATTTTTTTAGTGAATACTGCATATTGTAAAATGTCGAATAAAGCACCTATTTCAGGTGCACTCTTTGCCAAGACATTAGCTGGGATGCTTCTCAAATTGAATTTAGTAATCAAACCCTCTTTCACTTGGAAAGGTGTAATTGTTGCACCAGCATAGCCTTTTTCGGAATTGGTTTGTTGTGCAACATATATTTCGGTGTCTAGTTTTCTTTGTTGTTCTAGAGTCTTGGTTGCAGATACAGCTTGAGCGACTGATACTTTTGCGGGTGTACTAGTAGTAGTAGTAGTAGTAGGAATAATCTTAAGGGGTGTGGGGAGGACACCTAATGGTACAATTCTCCCTTGATATCCGATACGATCTTGAAACCCATAATCATATGCGGCACCAAGAGTAGGATCTATATGACGAGTAGAATCTGTATCATAAATTTCACATTCAAGAGGCATCATTTCGCCCGTCCTATATCTAGAAGAAAGAATTCGATCCAAGATTGTTTGACACTGCTCTCTAGTCATTCCTTGCCCTTGTGCAACTTGTTGCTGTTGAGCAGGTCTTTGTTGTGGGGCAGCTTGTGCTTGGTTACCTTGTTGCTGACTGCTTGATTGACCTTTGTTAGCTTTTTGTTCGGCTCTTTTTTGTAGTTCAAGCTTGATTTTGTCGGCAGCAGTTGCACCCATATGACCACTGCCAGATAAACTATCGGAATAAAAATCATTACCTAAACCTTGTAAGAATTTCATGGGAATCTCCTATGAATGAAATGTTAAAAATGTATGTTCGCTCTTAGTAGAACATTCCAAAAAAATTTGTGCAAACATAAAAGTAAATATCTGTATTTTTTCTTGAGAGATTGTATGATTCATTCCCATCATCAATTTTTAAGTTTAGATTTCTGTCTTTTTTTGACAACGATGTACCCAACAGTGCCAAGTAATGCAAGCACACCTACCCCCACACCAACCATAAGACCTACATTTGAAGATTCTTCGGTAGCTGTACCCGATCCTTGTTGGGGGTTGGATTCTTCTTGAGATTGAAGAGGTGTTTGTTGAGCCTGTTGAGCTTGTTGGATTTGTTGAGCTTGTTGGATTTGTTGAGCTTGTTGGGCTTGTTGAGCTTGTTGGGCTTGTTGGGCTTTTTGAGCTGCAACAGTAGCTTTGAATTTTGCATCTCTCTCTTGTTTCACTGCATCTGCATAGGCTTGTGCTCCTTGAGTGGGAACTAAGGATTCCAAAACTGCTAAAGCCCCTGCAATTTTACCGAGTGCCCTAACTGTTATATTATTGGAAATATTTTTATCTCCTATATTGCAATAAAGTGGGTGTGTTGTGTCGTCATACACAACAAATCTTAATGATGGTACTGCTTTTGACATTTCTGCCCAAAATGCATTGGGATTATTAACAAGGGGTTTAAGCTTTTGGAAAACATTTTTTGTGTGGTTGAAAACTTTGGTAAAGTATGCCTTGTCATTTGGAAATGTACCAAACAATCTTTTCGCACCAAAACTATAATCCTTTTTGTGTTGGACAAATAGATTATATGCTTGATCTACAGTACCTGCTCTTTGTTGCAATAACAAATTTTTGAGTGCTTGCTGTTCACGATTCAAATTTTTTGAAGCAAGTACATTTGGATATGAACTCCATGCAAGAGTGATTAAAGCATCTTGAGGACTAAGCTTTCTAAGTTCGTTGACATATGCAATGTTTTCCGCATTGTATCGTTTGATGTAATCTTGTCTATATTGTGGATTTTGTGCAGCATAATCCATTTCATAATCGCCTAAAGCTGGAATGCTTGCTGATCTAGATAACATACCCATGTGCATAGGATATCCATGTAAAAAATTCATATCAAAGCTCCTAATTTGTAGTTGAATCTTGTTTTTCTCATTTAAAAAGTTTTACAAAAACATTGCAAACAAAAAATGCATTTTTTTTTCTAATATGTTTGCATTACTTTTCTCAAAACTTAAACTAATGTTTGAAACTTGTTTTTTTCTTTGTTATGAAAGGATTTTTTATGTCATCTACATCAATTATACAAATGCCTAGTTCTGCACCAGATCAGCTAACACCCAAACAAGAAGCTCAAGTTCAAAATCAAGCTGATCAAATCATGGATATTGTGATGAATTTACCTCACAATGAAAAATTTATTCCTCATGCGATTGATAACATTTTGACAGAAGAACAATGGAACTTTTTAGACAATTACTTAAAGCACCATTGTATTCAGCTTTGTATTCGTGCCAAAGTGATCTGTAAGAAATCACAAAAAGCAAATCCTAAAGCAATGGGTTCTTTGTATTGGGGGGAAGATGGGAATCCTCAAACACAAAATGGTATGAATGCGTCAGGTAGGAACGCAAGTGTGCCAAAGTGGGATGTGATCCCTGCATCTCATTTCCAAGGTCCAGGAGATCCTAGATTATCTCAATTGATTTACTGCTTTCAGCACTATGCAAATGCTGCAGAAAATCGTATCGCCAATCCCGAATTTGTTCAAAACCCACCAACCAACCATTTTTCGGTAAATGTTGCAACTCGTAATGGTGTCTTAGATGCAAATACGATGCGACAACTTGAATATTTAGTACAATCTTCTGGCTTTAAAAAGGTATCAGCAGGCTCAAGTGATTTGCATTTACTTGGTCAAATTTTTGGTGCTAAGCTTGTTTGTAGCTTAAGTTGGGAAGGCTTAGATAACAAATTCCATGCACTAAGACCTACAATCGTAAATTCTTTAGCCAATGACAATCGCTTTAGTAGCATTTTGTCTGCAAACTCTTTAGATCCCAATGTGCTTGATATTCTCTCTATTAGTCCAAACTCCTTACCATCAGGTGTTTCTAGTATTGCAACTCAAATTCAAGATCAAGCGAGAACTGCACGAGAACTGGCACAACGCAGTAGTTCAATGCTCCAACAAGGTGCAAGTGCAGCTAGATCAAATTTACAACCAATCAATGTGCCACAACAGAGATCTAGTATTGTACCCCCAGTAGTCCAACAAGTAGCAAGAACTACACCTCTCACACCAAGATCATCAAATGCAAATGTACAATATACACCATCTGCTATTCCTAGCATGGATCCTAGAAGACGAGGCTTTTAGTCCTTTCATACCAAATCCCATACAATTTTAAGAAAAACAAATAATAATCTTTGAGTGAAATTTTTCTTGATAATAAAGTGTTTCTTGATTTAAGATATATTCCAATCCACTCAACACATTTACTTGGAACATTTTATCATGTCACAAAGCCTTACACCACCCCAAAGTGCACAAAAAGTAGATACCAATCCTACTACAACAAGCACCCCTACTGACATCTCCTTGAAATACAAAGGTAAAGAATTAAAAATCCTTACCAAGCTTCAAGACAACAATCCCAACACTTTTTATAATGCTACAAGTGTTTATCGCACCTTAGATTTACCAGCATCACAAGAGCCAGATAAATGGCTTAGACTCAACGATACCAAGCAATTCATGCTCCAAAATACAGACAAGATCAACCCTTTGAAAAAAGAAGTTGAAAAGCAAAAGCTATTTTACAGCTCTCGTATGGTTCGTTTGCCTAAAGACATTGAGTCAGCCTTTACCTATCAAGTCAAGGGTCGCAATGGTGGTACATATATGAGAAAGGAGCTTTTTCTTAAATATATGGCATATCTTGACAAAAAGCTTGAATGGGAAATCATCCAAACCTTTATTAAGTATGGACATTTAGAAAAACTCGAACCTGCAAAAAAGACTGAGGCTTTGCTTGATTTAACAGAGCAGGTAGTAGCAGATTCTATTCAGCAGAATACTGGCTCTAACCCTTCAAGACCTAGAACATTGGCTCGCTTTGATGGGATGGTAAAGCAAAGATCACTCAATCAAATCCTTTGTAGTATTTTAGGTACACATGGCTTGATGTCCGACAAGGTTTTTGCAGAAGAATTTCTTAGAAAGGTTTATCTTGCGATTTACCAAACCTGTTTCAATCAAGAAAAAGATCAAATGTTAGATTTACTCGAAAGAAAATCAGGGTTACTTCGAGATTTTATGAGTGATGATGCTTTGGATGTACTAAATGCTGCTGAAACAATGATTCAAGTAAAGCTGAGTATCGCTAAAAGATCAAAGGTAAATCTAACTTGGGAATTTATGCATACAGTGATTATTGAGAGCTGCCAATATGCGATTGAAATTCCCTTTAGGTACAAAGATCAAATCAATTTGCTACATAGAGATCCCACTAGGCAGTTCAAAAAAGAGATTGATATCAAGCTGAACCGAGATGGTAGTATTCTCAAAAGTATGAAATACATAGCTAATTCCTAAAAAATATTTGCAAAACTCAGTCGAAAATATAAAGTATTTTGAATGTGGCATCCATTTTCAACTGAGGTATTTCTATGTCAACTCAAACACCTAAATTTTATGTAAAAAACACAACTACTGCGAATACGATTAATGTATATCGCTTGCTGACTGGAGCAATGACTTTCAGCAGCTTCGTTTTTGGATCTGCTGACATCCTTAGAGATCTGCCAATTCAAAGTCTACAATTTCAAGTAATGCCTATAGGTTCTGGTACTTTCCATGTGAATGTGGTTGCAGAGAGTACTAAATTACTACCTATAGGTTTTGCATCCCAAACTACAACAATTGCGACTAACAAAACTCAAAATGATTGGATCTTGATCGACTCTCAGCAAATCATGTTCAATCAAATCTCACTGATTAACACAACCACAACATCTTTTACTTTAGTTTTGGGTGTTTGGGGTACACCTAATTAGAAAGGTATTCTACAATGAAGAAAATAAAAAGACCACAAGAGATCGATCTATATGAGAATTTTGTAGATGAAAGCTCTAGTGAAGATAGCTATACATCTCTTGTATCGCACCAAGAAATCCCAAGCTCACAATTAGAAAGTCTAGATTTCGATGATGAAAGCAATGTCTTCAATATTGGAGATGTTGACCATGTTGCATTTCAAGATATGCATGGGGATTTAGATGAAGATCTTGCCGATGAAGATGGCTTATTTGAAGAGGATGATGTAGCTCCAAATAGATATACACAGAAGAAATCAAGGTATCAATCCTATGATGAAGATGATGAAGATGATGAAGATGATGAAGATAATGAAGATGATGATGAATATGGAGAATCTGAAGACGATGAAGATGAAGATGACTATGAAGATGATGAAGACGATGGTTATTCGGACTTTTCTAATTACGATAGCTACGATGATTTTTCTAGATTAGGTGTGGATGTATCGGACATGGATGACGATCATGATACACCTTATGTGAGCCCTTATCAAAAAAACAAGAAAAGACGCTGATCTACAAAAGTACTAAAATTTCAAGCGATCTATATTAGTTTTTCAATGTAAAACTAAGGAGCAAAAAAATATTTATTTTTTTGACCCAAGAACCCTTGATACTATCAGCATTTAACATTTTTTTATTTCTGACTTGACACTTTTTTTCTTGACAGTTTGTTTAAATGGATGTAGAAGACTAGTACCTTATCTTAAATTGGCTGGAGATTATGAATGACAATCCAAAACTTGTACCCTACACCGTACACATTCAATTTCAAATACACACTTGCACTCAGTCCAGAACACAAAATAGAAGAATTACATCAAAAGAATTTCCTATTTGAATACCCAACACCTACTGTACCACACACCGATTTCATTCAGCACTTACAAACGAATATCAATGATGTATGCTATTATGTAGGATATGTTCTCCGTAGGAACAATCGTACAAAAAACATATCTCCCTATTATTTTAGGGCATCCAATGATACTCTCAGTGAACTTGACACTGCAATGTATCTCTCACAAGAATATCTTTTTTTGGATTATGATTTCGGTACACATGGAAACAAAAACAAATGGGAAGCTGGGCAATTTGAAGATGCCAAAAAAGAAATTGAACAACATTCTCTTTTGTCTAGAGCAATTTGGTATGTTACAGAGCATGGCTTGAGATTTGTTTTTAGACTCAAAGCTACACAAATCTCAAAGACAATCAATCAAGATGAAAGAAAAATCAGTCCTGCAGGATACAGTGCTGCCTACAAGCAACTTTTGGAAACAATCAAGATCAAATTACCACAAGGTAGTTTCGATGATACAAGTCCATCTAGTCCTTTCTGTTTTTTTAGACATCCAAGATCTATCAAGGAAAACAAGAAAAATCTCAAGGATTCTTTCGTACACATTCCTCAAGTAATGCTAGAGATTGATATTTTCGACTATCTAACTGAAAAAGCCAAACAGCTTGCATCCTTGGACAATCAAAATGAATCTCTAGATTGTTATTTTGATACAGAGGAAGAAGAACAGTTTTACTATGGGGAAGCTGCGAATTCTATTTATCATGATCCTCTTTTTGTAGAAGCTAGAGAAAAGCAACTCACATTGCCCTATGCAGTTTGGCGAGCAATGGGTGTCAATATCTGTGCAGTCACTAGAAACAATCCTAATTTCGGCTTTGAATTGTTCAAGCAATTTTCTTCTTGGGATACTGTGAATTTTGCGAAAACTAGTGAAAGTGAACTACACAAGCATTGGCAGAACATTCAAGCATCCTTAGAAAGCTATGGACCAATTACCTACAATACGATCCTTTCCTATGACTCTCCTCTCAAGCATTTGGCAAGTACGATCAAAGCAAATCTTACATCAGCACCTGCTGCTAAAGCCGTAGCTCATGCAAGAAATACTTTCTATCATCGCTACAACAAACCAGTAAAATATGCGAACAATTTGAATGAGCTAAAAAGCAAAGTACTACAAAGCCAAGCTAAAAATACACAAGCAATACAGAATCCATCTTCTAGTACACAAGCTAAAAGTAAAGCTAGTTCATCAACATCAAAGGCAAATCAAGGCTCAACACAGCAAGGTACATCTCAAGGCAAGCAAGCGAAAGGATCACCTAAAGCATCAAAGGGTGGCAATCTTGCGAGCATGGGAAATCACTTACAGCATGGTAACATTGGACCTGCTACTCTCAATCCAAGTCAAGGCTTCAATACAAATCAAAATGTCAATATCCAAGTTCAACACAATGGGTTACCATCGGATGAAGTAAAAAACTTGCTGAATTTTACCTTAAAGGGGCAAGGTGAAAATCAAAAGATGGTTTACAACAAAGACATTCTCAATTTACAAATCATTTTGGAAAATGATGTGTCTTTCAAAAATCGTTTTTCTAGAAACCTTTTAGGGATGAGAAATGAGTACAATCGCAAAGAAATTCGTGATGAGTTGGTAACACAAATTAGAACTGAGCTTGTAGCGAATTATGGTATTCAATATAGCGAAGATGATATGTGGGCAAAGATCAAAGAGTTATGCTCCAAAAGATTATACAACCCAATCTATGATTATTTGGATAGTTTACCAAAATGGGATGGTGTTGATAGAATTCCAGAGCTTGTGAAAATCTTGGGGATTGATCCAAACCATTTGAACATTGATATCTACAAAACCTATCTTAGAAAATGGGTTATTTCTTGTGTTTGTAGACCTTTGCAGTGGATGAAAGAAGATGACGATCCTACACTCAATGACAAGGTGGATACAGTACTTGTACTCAAGGGTGGGCAAGGTCGAGGTAAATCTACATTTTTCAAAGAAATGTGTCCGAGTCCTGCATTCTTCTCCGACAGCTTGCAGAGAATTGAAAATAGCGAAAAAGAAGCGAGTATGCACTTGCTCAATTATTGGATGATTGAATTTGCAGAATTTGATGGCTTGGTAAAGAAATCTAGTGTTGAAATTCTTAAAGCATTCATTACTCGTAGACAAGAGAGATTTAGACCTCCTTATGGTAGAGCAGAAATTACCTTGAGAAGACCATCTATCTTGGTAGGTACAACCAACTCTGATCAATTCTTGAATGACTCAACTGGTGCTCGCCGTTTCTGGGCGATTGAGCTTGATGACAATGCAACAATCGATATCCCAAAAGCAAAGCAGCTTAGAAGTCAAATTTGGGCACAAGCAATTGCAATGTTTCAATCTGGGGAAACTTGGCACTTAGATGATGCAGAGCAGACAAAATCCAATGATGCGAATGAACCATTCAATTCCTCCGAAACTTGGACAGAATATGTTGAGAGTTGGATCAATAGTCAAGATCCCAAATACAACAATGCACATGGTTTCACAACTGCACAAGTCTTTGAGCATGCTTTAGAGATGAAGCCAAAGGAAATCGACAATTTCAAAACCAAGAGATTGAAAACGATTTTACTTGATTTAGGGTATCGTTATATTAGAGAGTATGCTGAGTTCAAAAGAGATGGTCAAAAGGTTAGAGATCGAGTTTGGGTGTGGCGACTTGATCCTACTGCACAAAGAAAAGACAAAACAACTGCCTAGATGAAATAACTCTAAATATTTTTTTTCATGGTAAAATCTAGGTGTGAACAACTTAAATCAATTGTCTTTCAAATTTTTTTTGACAAATCTTTAAACTGAAATTATGCTATCTAAACACAAAATCTATTTCAGAAAACCCAAGCTAATAACTTAGGCATTTTTAAAATTCTTTTCACACATCGAGGTTCTCATGTCTGGTACACTAAAAACCAATATGAAAAAAGCTGCTACACCAATTACAGAAACAAATACTGTAGAGTCTAGCACAAGCACCACAACAGAAACAAAGGCTAGTAGTCTTGATCTCACAGTTGCTTATCAAGTTGCCAAAGCTCAAAATGATGTTTTACTCGCACTGATCAATCGTTATTTCGATTTCAATGAAACTGCAATTACTCAAGGCTTTGAATTTCTCGGCAAGCTACTCTCAGAAGGTGTTGATTTGGCAAAAGCTACTATTGAAAGCAAAGATGCACACACAGAAGTTCGTCTTGAAATTGAACTTGAAGAATCTAAGCATCGCCAAGAATTGGAAAAAGAAAGACTTGGAAACGAACATGAAATCGCTCTTATCGATCTAGGTCTTGCAAAAACAAAGCAAGAGCTTAATGTTAAGACTCATTTACAAGAGTTGGTTGAATCCAAAGCTAGACACAATTTGCAACAAACTGAACAAGCACTCAAAAATCTTGAGAAACTCACAGAACTTCGTAAGCTTGATCCAAATCATGAAATTCCTGAGCTTTGGGATTCTACATTTACTGCACAAGCTACCATTCAAAACATCAATGCACCAGCAGAAGAATCAGTAGCAGACACAGAAGATCAAGTTGCAAAGGTTACTGAAAAGCTGAAAGAATGGGGTTATTTGGATTCTCCTTTAACTAAGGATGCAACCAAGAACATTGAAAACATCTTCACAACTGTTACCTTCCCAAGCAAAAAAGCAACAGACAAAGCCGACAAAGTTGCCAAAAAAGAAGCTACACCAAAAAAACCTAAAGGCACACCAAAGGCTTAATTCTAAAAGCTGATTTTCTTTAAGCTACTACAATTTCTTTAATTTTCTTTTAAAATTCTTCTCTAAATATTTTTCTTGAAATTTATTTCTTCACAATATTTAATTTTTACCTTGACATTCTCTCAATTTGATTCTATAGTTGGTCTTACTCAAACGAACACTACACTTTTTGACAACGAAACGGAGCTGACAAATTACTGACATACAAACTGAACGAAAGACTCCTAAACACTACAGTATTTCACAGTTGAACAAGTACCAAGAATGCCCACGAAAACACTACTATCAGTATGTTGTAGGGCTTGAATCTCCATCCACAGATGCTCAAGATTATGGTAAAAAATGCCATGAATATCTAGAGAACTATCTGAAAGGTGAGATTGCAGATTTCCCAAACGATTGGCAAGGAAAAACCTGCCAAGCTGCTAAGGAATATCTCCCTCTCCCAAATTCTGGTGAAGTGGAAAAAGAATTCAAAATGGAGCTATCTGGTCTGGTTGTACCGATCGTAGGTTTCATGGACTACTGTGCAATACTACCTGAAGAGAAAAGGGTAATTTTACTTGATCATAAGATTGTAAAATCCGACCAATTTCTCTTGACCCCTGAGAAGCTTGCTCAAACTAACCAAATCATCACCTATAGTAAACACTTACTAGATGAAAGTGATGCAAACAAGGTAGAAGCATCCTATCTTTACATTAAACGCGGTGGTGGCTTCGTAAAAAAAGTTTCTGTGGATCTTTCAAGAGATCAAGTAGAACAGGGCTTTAAAGAAGTCGCTCAAGGCTTTCAACAATTACAAAACAACTTTACTAAAGAAATCGACGAGGTTCCTCAAATTTTGTCTGCTTGTGAAAAATGGGGTGGATGCCCTTTCAAGGACAAATGCTGGGGAACACAAAAAGAAAAAGGCTTCGATATGCATTCTCTCTTTGACAAACTTTCATCATTGGCTACTAAGTCAACAGCACCAAGCAACAACACAACAGCAACTACTACTGCAAGTAACACACTCCCACAAGTTCCTGTGAATAGCACTACATCTGCATTTGTATCAGCACCAACACTTGTATCAGCACCAACACTTGTAGCAACTCCCAAAGTACAAGAAATTCAAGTAGCACCATCCATTTCTAGTGCATTCAGTGATTTTGAAACAATTCCAAAAAGCCAAAATGACACAATCAATACTCTCACAGAAGAACTTGCTGGTGTTGAAGAAATTGAAACAGATGACGATGACAGCAATGATACTGATACTGATACTGATGAAAATGAAACACCAGTGAAAAAGAGATCAAGTCACTCGTCCAAAAATACAGCAGAAATTGATCCAAACGAAAATATATTTGAAACATCTGCAAAAAGTGAACCCTTTCTACATGTATTGACAACTCTCGAAAGCACTCGTGAGATCAATCTAGATGATGCTGCATCTATCAATGCTCCAGAATATGCTCAAATCACATCAAGCACACTCGTAAGCCACAAGCCATCAAAAGCAATTGAAACAGTCCTAGATGTTGTTGCCTTGAATGAAATCAAAGCTGAAATTCTTAGTTCAATTGTAGAAGAAGATGAAATCGATACTCTTGTAGTAGCAACCGATTCTATAGACACTAGTGATAACCCAGAGCTTGCTGAAATTGAAAGCAACACTCCTGAAATCGTGGAAACTCCAATCAGCTCTCAAACAGTTGTAGAAACTCCAATCAGCTCTCAAACAGACGAAAAAGAAACCACAAAAGTGGAAATCGAAACCAAGCCCACACAAATTGTCAGCAATACTGCTCTTTGGTTAGATGTACCAATTCAAAATTTGATCAAACTTTCAAATCGTACAAGAAACAGTTTGAGTCGTCAAAACTATGATACATTCCGAGAAGTGTTTTCTGCATACCCAAATTTGAATGGTTGGCCTTCAAATATCAAAGGCTTTGGTCAAACTTGCTTGGAAGATGTGAAAGCATTCTTGACAGACAAAGAAATTCCAAGTGAACTAGGAATACAGATCGATGTAGCACAACCATCACTACAAATCGCATCAGCACAAGTACAAGTGGCACAAGCACCAGCACCCACACAAGTACAAGTAGCACCTACACAAGTAGCACCTACACAAGTAGCACCTACACAAGTAGCACCTACACAAGTAGCACCTACACAAGTAGCACCTACACAAGTAGCACCTACACAAGTACAAGTAGCACAACAAGCAACTACAGAGAACACAAACATGACTCCTAGCAACACAGATGAAAAACAAACAAAAGAATCTCCAAGTTCTAAGCAAGATAAGGTATTGTTGCTTGGTGCAATTCCTGTCAAAGGTGGCACATTTGTCTATCTAGAAGATGTGATTGAAGGCTTTGAGAATGAAATTGCTAAGGCAAATGATGTACCACATATCAGCTTGGTCAATTTCAGCAAAGGCTATGACCAACTCGCAGCATCCATCAAGCATTTGATTGCAAATGGAACTTTTGATTGGTCAAAAGCAATCTATGCATCTGCTCAAGCTCAAAACACCTATGCAAAAACAGTTTCAGTGTTGTATCAGCATGCAGATGTTGTTTTCAAGAATTGCTAATTTGAATAGTAAGTAGTTTGATTTCAAATATTGTTTAGATTTCTATTTTCATAGATCAAATATATCGTTATATTTCCCAAGATTTATATGGGGTTTTTCTCTTAAGCATTTGATGGTACAAGTGTAGCTTTTGGTTTTCTTCCTGGTTTTTTAGCTGGAGTACTAGGCTTTACACTCTCGGATGCAACAATGGGCTCTTGTTCAATTTGTAAAACTTGAGCTGTTCTATTATTTGCATCAACGATTTCGGTTCTTTGTGATCCAACTACTATGCCTTTGGGTTTAGCAAAACCAACTGCATATGCTGCACCGAGATTTGTGAGATTGTAGAAGCCTGCAAGACCCCAACATCCTGCCCAAATGTATTGTTGAATATCTGCGGGCTGACCTTCTTGCCCATGTCTCTTGTAGCCATGATAAGCCAAAGCAAAAGCATTTACACTTGAAATCAAGTTGTTCACGAGTCTAGTTCGAGAGATGTTTGAGTTTTTGTAGGTAGCATCTTCTAAGATAGCGTGTTTGATGTTTTTTGCACGATCTTCAATAGGCTTTTCAAGATCTAAAGATCCTTTTGGTAGAGCAACCACACCTTTAACATTCTTCTCGAAAAAGCTATCGGTAAGCTTACGAATACTACCAATTAAACCATAAGAAACAATTAAGCCTGATAAAGATATTGCGATCACATCTTGAATCTCTAAAGTTTCATCAGGTCTTTTAGTTTTTTTGAGAGCATCTGCCATCAAATAACTAGTGGCACTTGCAGTAGCTAATACCGATCCTAACCCAGCAGTGCTGAGAGTTGAATCGGAATACATCACTTGAGAGCCTTCTTCGTAGATCGGTTGGAATTCAAATTCATGAGATCCATCTCTTGCTAGTGCTTTAGAAACATCTTGAAAGATTCTACCATTTTCTAGGATTTGCTCAGGCGTAAGAGCCCCTAGACCACTAAAGCCATTCTTTTTCACATGCTTCTCATAAAGTTTTGCAAATTCTTTGTCGGTAACTGTTTTCTTTCTAGAATTACCAATAATCAACTTTGTTAAATCTTTCATTTTTCTCTCCTATTTTGTTTGAGATTGTTTTTTAGTTTGTACACTTAACAAGGGTTTAGCATATCCTTGAGAGATTGCATAGCCTAAATTACCAAAGGCTAGCCAACCTAATGCCCAATAGATACTGCCATTATGCCTTTTGTAGCCATGGATTGCATTTAAGACATTTTCAACTGATGAAATTGTAGCATATGTGATCGATGCATTTTGTGCTTTTTTCCATATGCTTTGAGCAACTTGTATGTTTTCTTCAGTAGCAATACTTGATATTGAATCCACTGCATATTTTTTTGCTCGCTTTTCTAGATCAGGTAGACTTTCATCGTCTGCGAAATAAGGAATGGCTACATTGATTTTACCAACATCTATACCAAGTAAATCATCAAACACATAATATCCTAGCAGATGTCCAAGTAAAGCAGACCCAGATAGGATAGCGAAAGATTTGATCTCACTAATATCTTCTCCTTGATCTTTGGGTGTTTCAGATCCCAAAAAAGCAATTGATCCTAAGCTATAGCCGATTGCATTATTACTGAGTTTTCGAGCAATCACACTTCGAGAAGATGGTAAAGTACCTGCAATAGACACATTAACATAACCATCTTTAGTATTCTTACCTTGAAATACTTTTTCATCTTCATCATCAATGTTGATTTGAAAAGACCCAAAGCTAGAATTTTTTTGTGCTTTTACACTTTTCAGTCTTTGTTTTTTTACTAGGTTGTATAGGACATCAGCAACAAGCATTTTTTAAGCCTTGATATTTTTATTTGGTTTTACGAGATTTACTCGCTGCTTTGCTTGTTTTTCTTGATCTAATCTTGCGAGCAGAAACCTTGCTAGATGTTTTTCTTTTACGAGCTTTAGCCTTAGAAGATGTTTTTCTTTTGGCTTTAGGGTTTGTAATGGGTACTAAAGATGGCATATCCAAGAATCTACTCTCTTCTTTCTGTTCCATTGGTAAAGCATAGCCTTGTTGTAAAGCCATACCTACATTACCAAACAAACCCCAACCGATCCCTGCAAGTAAGCTTTTATCATGTCTTTGGTATCCATGATATGCATTTGCAAAAAATTCGATGAAATTCAAAGTGCTAGATACAAGCTCTGCTCCTACTAGACCAATACCAGCATTTGCGATTGCCTCTGTGGGGAGATTAGGATTCTTCAAAAGCTCAGATTTTTCTAAATCCGAAGCACTATCAACATCAATGCTGATTGTTGTTTCAGGGATGGCATTACCTAATAAGGGGTCAAACACATAATATTGTAGCATATTGCTAGCAAACCAAGATCCCAAAGAGATACCAATCACTGCAGGAACATCATTACCAAAAGCACCTAGCTTTGGATTGGTTCTTTTTTCTAGTGTGACTTTTGATAAGCCATAAGCAGCCCCAACACTTGCTATATTTTGTGCAAGTTCGGAAGATGCAGAGGGTAAATCTCCAGAGAATTTAACAGTAGCTTTAGTGGTTTCACCTTTAGAAGCTTTGTCTAAGATTTCAGACATACTTGGTTGGACATCCAAATTGAAAGCACCCAAATTTTGTGTGGCTTTTTTCTTAGGTTTTTGAGCAGTCTTGACTAATTTTTGTAAAATTTTGATGGCGAGCATAGTGCATCCTTTTTGTTTTTATCTGTGTGTTTTGTGAGATGTTTTTCTCTTACGAGATACAGTCTTGTGGGTATGTGCTTTCTTGTGGGTAGTTTTTACCTTGCTCTTAGCTGATTTTTTAGGATTGACTCTAGAAACTCTTGAAGATTTTCTTGTGCTTTTCTTTCTAGCCTTTGAGCTTGCTTTTTTCTTTCTCTTACGAGGATTTGAAATTGCATCAGAACCAAGACTATGATCAATTTCTCGTACATAGTTCATGCCGATTGGATTTCTAGTAGCTAAGGGTTTTGCAAAATTTTGAGAGATTGCAAGACCAGCATTTCCAACAATACCCCAACCTAAAGCCCATAGGATACTGTCATTGTGTCTTTTGTAACCATGATATGCACAAGCTAAAGAGTGAGCACCTTTTACAACTTGTGCTAAGCCTGTGTCTAGGCTAGGAGTAGCAACTTGGAAATTCTTGATGGATGCTGGTAGGAGCATATTAGAAACGATGCCACCTAAGAGTTCCCCACCAATGCCTGCTAATAGTGCTTGACCCCAAGTTGATTCAATACCAACTTGCTTAGGAGTAATCTTACTTTGATTACGATATACTTGCTGACCTACTGCATAATCTGTACCGATTGATACTGAAGTCCAAAGAGTAGTGGGGATGAGATTACCCTTGCGACTAAAATCCAAACTCTTTGTAGTTTCAGCACTACCAAGAGCAAGACCTTGTTTCTTTTTTTTGTCGTCTTCAATGACCTTTGCTATGATATCAAATGCAAGCATTGTTTTTTTCCTTTCAATAGAGAAACCGAAATATGCGTTTTTCTTTATTGTTTGAAATTCGAAAAGAAACTGCAAAGATATTTTTAAAAAAAAATACAGATTTTTTATAGCTGATAAATTTGACAATTACTGAGATTCATGTTAAATATGAATTAATGTTGGGAAGTAAGATACCCCAGCAACTTGTTTTGGGCAACCAAGATGAGATAGGGTAAAAAAAAAACAAGCATCACATTCTTGATTGATTGTGGTGCTTTTTTTTTGCCAGAACTCTATCCCGATTGCTTGGCATTTGACCAACACTTGCTGATTTTTCCGAGAATACAAGCTAATACTAATATGCCTAAGATATAAATATGTGTGTGGGCTTAGGTAGGATTGGTTACCTACGAATTGCTAGATATTCCCATCATGTCTTATTCTCTAGCAGATCGTTTATGCACAAAGATGTTGGTAGAATCTAGCGTAATGCTTGATATTTATCTGCTCGATACAATATTTCACTTTTAAATATGAAGCTTTCCCGCATCCAAACACCACACACATCACTCAAATGTACCAAATCAAACCTAATATGCAAGCTTTGTTGAAAAATAGAACTAAAATTTATTCCAATATGGTTTCAAGGGATCACAACGATGCTTTTGAGCGAGCTTTCGGAGTGCTTGCATTTCAATTTGCCTAATTCTTTCTCGTGTCAAACCAAAGACTCTCCCAACTTCTTCTAAGGTGTGATCGCATTTGACACCAATCCCATATCTTAATCGAATAATATCTCTTTCCTTATCGGTCAATGAATCAATCATTTTAGAAATTTCTTCTTTTAGTTGCATCTTGTCAAACTGTTCGATTGGGCTAAACTCATCTGGACTTGACATCACATCTCCCAAGCTATTGTCATCTTCTTCACTAGATGGAGAATCTAGAGAGATAGGTGGGCGATTGACAGAAATCAGTTTGTTCACATAATCAACCGAAACATCCATGACCTTAGCTATTTCTTCAGGGGTAGCTGGCGATTGTTTTTTGCTTTCAACTTGGTTTTTCGCCCTTGTAATTCTTTGGAGAGATTCAATTAGGTGTACGGGGATTCTGATTGTCCTACCAGCATCAGCGATTGCTCTTGTGATTGCTTGGCGAATCCACCATGTAGCATATGTGCTGAACTTGAAACCTCTTTGGTATTCAAATTTGTCAACCGCTTTGATTAGGCCAATATTACCTTCTTGTATCAAGTCTAAGAATTGTAAGCTGAAATTTGTGTATCTCTTTGCAATACTGACAACAAGTCTAAGATTAGACGAAATCATCTTATTCTTGGCATCAGTTAGCTGTTGGTTGATTTGGGCGATACGAAACACTTGCTGCTCAAAATCTTGATCTGTGGTTTTGATTTGGCTGAGTATAGTTTCCCTATGTGCTTTGAGAGATAAGACTGTTTGTCTAGAATTTGCCCATGTTTTTTGATCACACATTACCCATTCAGGCACTTTTTCATATTCGTTCAAATCCTCTAAACAAGAATCAATGCGACGGGCAACCAACTGTATGTGGGAATCAACATCTACCAAGTCATCCTTAATTCCTGTCAGCTTTTTGATGATTTCCTCAAATATGTTCCAATTGTAGCCAACATTCTGTACAATGTTCAAAATTTCTTGGTCATAATCTCTAACCTTTTGAGTTTTCTTTTTAGGCTTTTTTTCGGATCTAATTTTGAGATTATGGAGATTGTTCATCTGCTCAGTAGCTGATAGTATTTTGTTTAGAGATTTGTCTTTGTCATGCATCTTTGATTCTGCATCATCTGATAGGTTTGCAAGTGATGTGTGTTGTTCGGTTGGTTCTTGAAATTGGTTCAGGCTACTGTCAACGATTTGGCGAACAGTTTTCTCTCCAGCATCAATCAACTTGGGTAAGGAAACAATCAAATTCCAAGTGAAGGGCAAGCGAATCAAATGGAGCATCAATTCAGTTTTGAGTTCATATATCTTTTTGGCAATTTCTGTTTCATCCTTGAAGCTTAAGAGTGGTGCAGCTCCAATTTCTGACAGATAGATTTTGACACTGTCTTGCTCTTCAGTTGGGGCAGATTTGTTCTTTGATTCACTCTTGTAAGAGAAATCATCAATGTCTGCAAAGGAATTGTATTGTCCAACTGAATTAGTTTCATTGGCTGGCTCATAAGGGATATCATCGAAATTTTGTTTGCTTTTTCGCATTATCACTCGCTTGTATATGTGATGAGAAATATGTAGGAGTTGTAAATTTTGACTTGATCTACAAAACAATCATTATGTCCAAGCATTGCAATCATTGATACTTTTGATTTTTATTTTTATTTTCACAATGAGTGGACTGACAAGTACAAGTTTCACAAATATAAGTTTTTTCAGTTTGACAATTACAAGTATCTCGATTATCATAATGAACAAGAATATCTTGATCACAAGTACAATGTTCATTATGTTCAAAGGGTGTGTCTAGTGGGATGGTTGGTTTGGGTAAAACAGTAAGTCTAAGCTTTTCTCAGTGGACTTTTCTTGAACCAAAAGGCTTCCATTTGATCCCATTTGATTTGTTTGGGATGTCACAAAAAAATTGACATAAGTAATCACAAACAGAGAAAAAGCTAAAATAAATTTTTGATTTTCATTCATACAAAAAACCTTTTGAAAAAACATTTTAGCAATGTAACACATATAATCCTACATTTCAATGCACAAAGCTTCATCTTTCCAAGGATTTTCATATTTCGTCAAATTCCAGTTTTCAACGAGTACATCATCTACCAAAACTCTAGCTTGATGTAAGGCAATGTGCTTGTTTTTTAAACCGAAAAAGGATGCAGTTGGGATGTTCTTGCCAAGTACAACACGAGCATAAGCTTCTCCAAAAATCTGGCGAGAAAGATTGAACATATCACTTGTGTTTAACAGTAATTGATTTCGAAATACTTTTTTAGGAATCAAGCAATCTTGAGAGAAATCAATGACTAAGGGGGTTTGGATGTGGTTCAGCTTTTCTTCTTTGATCAGTTGCTTTAAATTTTGAATCAGCTTTTTTTCTTTGGATATGCCTACAAAATAAAAGGATCTGACTTGTCGTTGGATTGATATTTGTGTAAAATTACGATACCAATCCTTTGTTGTGTTGAGAAAATCATTAAAGGTTTTAAGTCTTCTTCTAGGCAAGCGAAAGGCATCTGTGTTAAAATCTTCATCCACAACAAAGACTTTGTTTTTTGACTCTTTCATTGTTTTTCTTGCTTTGATTTTGAGTAGATTAGGAACTTGCTCTTTCCAAACGAAACGATCAGAGAAATGTGTACTTAAATCTCGAACAATATCGGTTGGGTATTCCGACAAGTCCTTAAACAAGCCTAAAATCAAATCCTCATAAAAGTTGCTGACAATTTCAAAATCCTCTGTGAGTAGTATCAAAAAGTGATTTGTTGGTGTTTCTAGATTAGGACTGAATATTTTACGAACAAGGGTAAGCAATAGTTTTTTCCCAATCAAGCTATACATTGAATATTTAGGATGGCCTTCATTCAAGCCTAATACTAGCTTGGGTAGGAATTGATCTAAGATTGGTTGAGTTCCTTGCTGTAGCCACTCTTGATATCCTAGCTCAATCTGTTTTCTAATGAGAGCTTGGTTGAGTTGCTCTCTTTCAAGACAGAGTAAGGTTGGGGTTTTCTCTTCAAAAAAACCTAGCTGTGGCTCAGTTACTAGCATTCGTCAAAACTCCTAAAAAACAATCAAACCGTAAAAAGATATAAATTTTTATTAATTCTTCAACATTATTTTTAGTTTACACAGAAAATTTTCTTTAAATCATAACATTTTTTTAAAGTTTTTAAAAAAAAATACTTTTTATGTTTCACATATACTCACAAGCCTTTATACTGAACACAAAAGATACATATCAATAGGATGTTTTATGAATCAGCACTATATGAAACGATTGCCTGAAAGCTACCATACCCCATATTACCCTTTTGGGAATTATGATGAATATCTACATCATGAATTGAGTGGTTTTGCCGATGAATTAGGCAATGAACTGCTCAAAGCCAATAAGAACATTGCAAAAAACACTCTCGAACAAATCAAAAGGCAAATCTATACTGCCTTGCAAAATGAGCTAAACAAGGTTAGGGGCAAAACCATTGAATTTCTACGATATGAAATCAAGAGCAAGCTCCCAATGATCAAGAAAGCAATTGAGCAAGAAAGTCCAACACTCGGACAAAAGGGTTTAGTAGGTCTAGAAAATTTGATTCGTAGTGCGATTGGTTTAAAGCCGAAAGAGGAAGAAGCACCAAAGGGTCCAGCTACCTCTGATACAATGCCTACAAAGGATGGGTCTAGGATTGCGAATCCTGTGAAAGCACCTAGTAACTTTTTGGTAGATTTGATGCCAAATACAAACATAACTGTGGCAGATTTGAAAATTTTAAATCCCAAGCAAATTGCAAGTGAAATCCTTACACCCGATATTATTGAAGAATTTAAAGCCAACACCTTTGTACCATTACAAGCTATCGCAAAACAAGAGTTATTGCCCCCAATCAAAAAGAAAGCTACTGTTGCGGGATCTGTCTTAGTTGGTAGTGGCTTTGTTTTGGGAAGTCTACTTACTTGGGGTATCCTAACAATCATCCACAAAAAAGGTAAAAGAAATGCGAATACTCGGTATTAGTACTACAACACATACCCCAAACCCTGAGCACCCAACCCCATCTACAAGTACATCTGTTTTAAAAACAGTTCTTAATATATGCTCACAAGTAGATGGCTTTGAAACTCGCTACATTGATGCAAATCAGCTACACATCGTAAACAATTTGTCTTGTTATTCATCTGGCAAAGAAAATTGTGCAAGCTATGAAGCAGGACCCTATCGTTGTTGGGCACACCACCTTTCAGTCCAAAACCCCAAAGAATATGGTGGTGTAGATCAAATGTCCTTGATTTATGATGCGATTGCTTGGGCAGATGTTGTGTTTTTTTCTACATCAGTAAGATGGACAAGTCATTCTGCTCTTTTACAAAAAATCATTGAGCGAATGAATACTTTAGAAAATAGGTATTCTGTTTACAATGAGCCTAATCCCTTGCATGGTAAAAAATGTGGGATTATTGTAGTAGGGCAACACTACCAATCCCAAGAAATTGCGAGTAGACTTGTTGAAACCTTTTCCCAATTAGGCTTTGATACACATACCTATGCAGTATTTACTTGGCAAAGATCAATGGACAGGGGTCTTGAGCAAATCGGGTCAAATACACCCTTTATCATGAAATATTTACAATCCTACGAGGGTCAAGATCAAATCAATCGAATTTTCAAGTACTTGAATATATATATTAACTAAGAATTAGAAGCTTACAGAGCATTGACCACCAGCACAAGCGACTTCTTGTACGAATTGGGTGTTATCGTTTTCTTCGAGCATAGATGTATAATCTACAGACTTTAGGGTTTGATTTAATTGTTCCCAAAGCTTTGCATAGTAAACCTTTTTGGCATAATGGGGATCGTTTGGATCGATTTCATTTAATTCAAAGACACGAACAAAAGGTGCTTGCTCATAGTCATAATCTCCTGATGCAGAAAGCAAAGCAACACCTGTGAAATAATCTCTATTTTGCCATAGGTATTCCTTTACTGTATCCCATTCATCGGACTTAACACTCACAGTGATTGATACATTGTGCTTTAATTGCTCACAAGAGTTTGGTCTTGCAGTACCTTCCACCACCCAATTTTGTTGTGTAAGCTTTGAATAGTTGAGTAGATCAATGGCAGACATTTCATAGGAATAGATCGCATTTTTGAATTGCATAGGGAAAGCGATTACCTTTTGGGATTTATCGGCTGACCATACTGAATCAAAGCAAGCTTGTGGGTTAGTTTCCTTAAAATGGAGGAAAGGTGGATCAATGTCTGTGCTTTGGACATGGCGAATATATTTTGGAGCATGAGCTGGGTGGATGCCACTTGTAGACTCAAGCACCAAGGATCCAGTGCCTTCAGGTTTGACTAAGGTAATTCTAGATGATGGGCGAATACCTAAAATTCTTGCAAATTCTTGATTGGTATCAACAGCGAGTTTTGCAGCTTGCTTTTGGCATTCAGCATTGAGTAGGATATCCTTATTCATCATCATGCCTGTAATTGAAACCCCTAAAAGATTTTCTCTTTCTACAATTTTACGAGAAACATCTTCTAGGTAGCTAGGGTTTGAATATGTGGTTTGGAAAGTACCTAAGATTGTTGCATATTTAGTAGCCTTGAGAAATTCTGCTTGGGTTTTGATCTTAGCACCATTGATTGATGTGAGATTACAGGCTTGCCAACCACTTTCATATTTGTATCCTAATTGTCTATACTTGTCCTTGTTTTGTAGCATATCAAGGGTATATTCCTCTACAACATTACCTTTTGGATCAGTAATTAACTGTGGACACATTGAGGCTTCGGAGCAAGGATTGAGAACATAATCCTCATGTGCAAGGAATAGAAAGCCAGGTTCTCCCCACTGCTGTGTACGAGAGAAAATGCTTTCATAGGTTTCCTTTGGTGTGGATGGGAGAATGGCAGCACTGATATTTGCTCTACCTCTTTGTGGGTTGTCAATAAACCAATTACCAGTCTTGGCATTGAGCATTTCTTCATCATCTGCATCAAAAACTGCAATGGCACTACTTCTTCTCACACCACCTGCAAGAACAGCATCGGATGCATGCATGACAATATCAAGACATTCGATAGGCTTGAGTTGGCGACCTTGAGCCTTAGTGAGCAATTCACGAATTTTATCCAAAGCGTATTTTAAGCCATTTGGTCCAGGTGCTTTCCCACCATGTCTAAGCTTTGCACCTTTTGGTCTAATTTGAGCGAAATCGAAAAATGGGATTGGGTTATAGCCCATAAAGCCATTAATCAATTCAAGTAGAGCATCTGCCCAACCCTCAATGCTATCTTGGACTTCATAGACACTTGAGTTTTTTAGCTCGATGTTTTGGATCATAGGGAGCTTAGACACATGGTTTCTAGAAATAGAAAAGCCTACACCTGCACCTGCAAGCAGTAGCCATAGAGCTTCTGCAAAAAATCTTGGGCGATCGCAATAGCTAGTTGTACAGTTGAAAATTCTCCAATTTTTTTCGAGAATCGCACCACCACCAAATTGCAAGGCTCTTTGAGAACCAATAAAAATCTTATCCTTGAGCATTTGGCGAATTTCGTTGAAAGTTTCTTTTTGGATTTGCTTATCTCTAAATTTGTGTTCGTGCATATCCATCATACGGTCAATGGCTTCTTCGTAGGTTTCTCTGCGTTGTGTGTGTTCCATATATTTTGAGTATTTTGAGACGAAAACATAATCGGCTAACATATTCAATACCTCGGTTTGTTGTTTGTTTTGGATGAAAATTTACCACCTATTCCTAAGGGGTTCCATCTTTTTAACAAAACAGAGTCTATATGGCAAATCAAAAATGAGATAAAAGAAATTGACTTAGATTTAGCTCAAATAAACCGATGAAGAAAAAAAAATCAAAATATTTTCAAAATATGTTTTACAAGACTTTTTGGATTTCTTACTTTTTGAATAGTATATTTCTATATCCTCAAAATTTTTTAAATAAGGAGACTGTGTATCATGGATGCAGTACAAACGCCTAAAGAAAAACTAGCAGTCCGAGCAACTGCCCAACAAATCGTTGGTCATCCTAGTCAGCAAATCAAAGATGGTAAGATTCACTATCCTAAAATTGTTGCAGACTCAAAGCTTTCCCCTCAAACTTGGGCAAAAATGAGTCATGCAGAAAAAGTGAACCATGTTTGTGTTTTGATCTGTGCAGACATCTACATTCATGGTGGACATAAAAAAGTTGCTCACAAAAAACCTGCTATGAGTGGTGGTATGGATTTCGATTCCTTGAGTGGTATCAAATGGGGTTATGGTAAGAGCACATCCGATCCAAAAGATCCTATTGCAGCATCTAAGAAATATGGTGGGCAAGCAGGATTCAAAAATGCAGGTAAAATAACCAAAGACGAGTCTAAAAAGCTATATGTTTTCCAACACTATGCAATTTTAGCAGGACAGGGTGTAAAGAATCCTCCTGTGTGTACACCTGATAGTACAGCATCCGATGTTGTTGGTAGAGATGGTATCATGGGTGCTCAAACTAAACAGATGCTACTAAATTTCATTAATTCTGGCTACAAAAAGGGTCAAGATACTGGTGTAGATATGGCACAAGCTGGGATTGACGCAGGTAAGGCACTTTTGAGTAGCTCTACATTTGAACACCCAGATATAAAAGTAGCTACAGCATCTCCAAATGCGAGTGCGATTAAACCTGCAACACTCAACTGTAGTACAATCCAAAAATCATACTTGTTAGCAGCCGATGCTGAAAAGAATTTCCCCCAATGCATCGCTGAAATTAGAGCTGCAAGAGCCTCTGCATCTAGTAGTGGTGGTAGTAAACCCCCCGCACCAACACCAGTCAAGCCACCACAGCCACAAGCAAGTTTACCCACTAACACAAACACGGGTGTCAATCCTCAAGGTAGTCAAACAACTACAACTACAACTACCACACCTGGTACTCAAACAGTTCAAACACAAACCACAGTACAAGAACAACCAGGAACCACACCTAATATTGCTGATCAAAAGTTCAAAGTGACAAGTGGGAAAGTTCCAACTTGGCTTAAATGGACTGGTGGTCTTGCTGCTGCAGGTTTAGTTGTTGGTGGTTTGATTTATGCTTTCTCTGGTGATGAAGAGGAAGAAGAACTTGAGGGCGAAGATTTGGATAGAAATCGTCAACCTCAAGGCCAACAAGGCTATGGTCAAGGTCAACAAGGTTATGGTCAAGGTCAACAAGGTTATGGTCAAGGTCAACAAGGTTATGGTCAAGGTCAACAAGGTTATGGTCAAGGTCAACAAGGCTATGGTCAAGGTCAACAAGGCTATGGTCAAGGTCAACAAGGCTATGGTCAAGGTCAACAAAGACAACTTGGAAACCAACAACAAGGCTATGGTCAAGGGCAACAAGGCTATGGTCAAGGTCAACAAAGACAACTTGGAAACCAACAACAAGGCTATGGTCAAGGGCAACAAGGCTATGGTGCATCCCCAATGATGAATCAAGGTACATCTAGAGCTGGTGTAATGCAACAAAGTCAAAGAGTAACTGCTGAACAACAACCAATGATGTCAAGTGATGCTCAACCAAATCCTGCATCTCGCAGAAAGAAACGCTCAGCCAAGAAATCATCTGCTAGAAAATCTTCAGCCAAAAGAGTTTCCACTAAAAAATCTTCAGCTAAAAGAGTTTCAAGTGTGAAATTAGGGGCTTCTAGAAGAAAGACTTCTAGTAAAAAAAAACACTAATTCGTAATAATCCTGCAGTTGGGGATTTAATGCTAAGCGTTTTCCAAGCAACTGATGGCTATTTCTATTTAGCTTGTAAATTATATCAAAGCGAAGATGACTTGTTGACCACTCAATATTATGGTCCATATGTAGATCAAAAAACAGCAGAGTTAGATGTACAAAACTGTCCTTATGATGCTGAATATCTTGGTAAAGAAAAAGGTGTTGTAGATCCCCCAGAAGATATTGAAAGTGATAGTATCGAAGATATTATTCCAAGAAAAAGAGATGGGTATGTGACATCTAGACAGAGATATGCACAAGTTCGTACATGGAAAAAATAGTCTTATTGGATTTTAGAAAAATATTTCATTTAATGTTTCACTCATCAATTTAAATTCGTTAAGCTTACAAAAAAGAATACTTTAGGAGTAAGCATCATGCAAAAATTGAGTCAGCCAATTGACAAACAAAGAGATATGAAAATTGCAACCTTGGATTACAAGGGGACAGGTCAAACCATCAAGTATATGGTTGAACTTTCAAGAGAAGGTCAAGTTTCCCCCAAAATTAGACAATATGCAGAATCTGTAATTCGTGAAGTTCAGCCTAAAGATTATATGTCTGAAATTGCTGCTTTATATTATGATACTTGCCGAACAGTTCGCTACACAAGAGATCCTGTGGGGGCAGAATACATACAACATCCAGAGCTAGTACTCCAAAATAGAGCTGCAGACTGTGATGATGTTTCATTGTATTTGAATGCTTTGCTAAGATCCTCTGTGATGTCCATAGGGAATGACACAGCTTTCACAACAGTAGGCTTTGATAATAGTGGCGAGTTTTCTCATGTGTTCTTGACTGCAGTTGAGGAAAGATCAAAAAAGAGAGTTGTTTTAGATCCCGTTGCAGGACCTAAAACCAAAAAAATGCTTGGACAAGTCAAAACCTACAAACACCACAATAGCTAAAATTAGATAGGAGAAAAAGAATGGCTCAAGCATCAAAAAGCTTTGTGGATTTGAAAGGACAAGCTATTTTTGTTTTTCAAAATATGTTTGTTTGGCGTAGCAAAGAACTGAAAGAATATATGTCTAACAACTATGTTAGAGTGGGGCTTTATTCTAAAAACAAGACAGATATTCCAAATGCAATTAAAAACACAATGGGTGGGATTGTAGATGCGGCTCCAAAATGCTTGGACACAGCAATTCTAGAAATTCAAGACCCTAGAGAGCAAAAGCTGTTCTTTATTGCAGAAGAATTTGGTCGCAAAACAAAAACAGAAAGCTATTCCCCAGATACCTTTGATTTTCTTAAGGAATTAGGGAGACTTACCAAAAATAGAACAAAGGGAAATCGAGCAATTGTTGGGTTAACCAATATCGCATCTGCCCTTGCAACAAAGCCTGGACTAGATAAAAAAGCAGGTATTGATCCATCTTATTTCAATGGTGTGGATACAGAAGACCCAAAGAAAGCACCAGGTGTTGATTTACCTTTGGTATCTGTACAAGGTAAACAAATACAAGGCAGAATCCAAACGATGAATGCTAAGGTATATGACACTACTAATATTAGACAAGAGTTCAGTTCTGGTATTCCACAAAGCATCATTGATAGTTGTTCTGAACCTTATGATGTTGATAAATACAATGTTAGAGATAATAATAAGATTCTAACTTTAGGAAAGAATCTGTTTGATTTTGAAAGCCTAGTTCATGTTGGGTATTTGAATGACAGAGACAAAACAGTGTGGGAAGCTTTTTTAGAAAGTCCAAGCAAGGGATTCCTAAATAAAGAAAATGCACATCCTACTAAAAACTCATATGATGCACCAAATCTGAGTGATCTTCTCAAGACTCCAAAATTTGAGTTTGTTTGGGCAGTATCTATGCATAAACTTATGCTCAACGAATATGGTAGTTTGACAGCACCGATTCAAAAAGGTCAAGACAAACGATTGGATGATGCCAAAACTGTACAATATGCTCTTTATTCAAACAACCACACAACAAGATTGATTGAAACTGAAAGCACTGCAGAAGGTACTGACAAAAAAGCACCTAAGACAGTTTCTACAATTTTCCCATATATTCGCACCTTTGAAAGTCCTAGCTTACTTACTTGGATGACCAAAGCAGAACTTGAAGAATTTAAGGCTGGCTTGAACACACCAAACAAGACACTGCCCAAAAAAGTCCAAGAAAGTATTGTGTATTACAGATATATCAATCAAGGCTTTGTTGCGATTGGGGAAAGTGCCAATGTTGAGCAGATTGTTTCAGGTGGTGTTGAAAATGTAGCAGATGCACTAAAAGCTGCAAAGAAACAAGAAACAATTGTGATCAAGGATGTTTCACACCAAACAAAAGGCTTTGAGCTAACACAAGGTGGGTCATTTGCAATCAATCTATTTGAAAAAAATGCAAGAATGCTGATCAGTAGTGATGCAAGTGCTAAAATTGATGCTTTGAATTTTGTTGCAGATGACAATTCGAAATTTATAGATGTTCGCTTACCCCCAGTCTTTTACAAAAAAGATGGTAAAAATGTGAGATTGCCGATCGATTATGCAATGGCTTATAGCTCTAACTCAAATGTTGTATTGCTCTCAAAAACATCTAGTGACAATGTAATCAACACCTTTGATGGAAAAAACCCTAACCAAAAAGAGAATTACAAAAAGCTATGGCTTGCTCTCAACCAAAATGGAGATTTCAAGGTAGAGAGAAAAGCTTACCCCAGTCCTGCGAATTGGGCAGACAAGGTAACAATTTCTCGTAGAAAATGTACACCCATGAGAATGCTTGCAGATACTCACTACAAGCTAATGTCGAATTTTGCTGATAAGGTTTATTACAATGTAGATAAATCGGGATCTGACAAAAGAAAGGATAGGGTAGACAAACTAGATGGTTATGTTGCTGCAATCCAACTGATTTTGTGTGATCCCTCTAAAGATTTGTTCCAAACCCCTTTCAAAACTCGCATTGAACAGCTTAAATTCAAAAGCTTTATGAATGTGCTGAGAGGTGTTTTGTTTGATATCGGCACATTCTTCAATCAAGACATTTCTAAATTCTATAAACCAACAGATAAGCAAAACCCAATCAAGGGTAAAAATATGACTGAGGCAAGTACCGATTTCAAGGTTTTGCCAAATACAAGAGATTTCCTACCAGCGATTGATACTGACAAACCAGACGATCTTGGTTTAGGATTATCTTCATCTAATGACAATAAAATCAACAAGCAATTGTTCTTTGACAGTGCATTCTATTCTAACAGTGTTAAGGATAATCTACAACCAGTCAATTTACCAATCGCTAGACCTGAAGACAAAACAAAGAAATACAAGCTTGCTAAATTTTGGCCAACAGATTCTAGTGCAAAGGATAGGGAGTATGGGCGAAGCTTATATGTAAGAACAAATGCAACAGTAAGCAGTAGACTTGAAGCAGATGCAAATGCAGGTCACAATTTAATTGCTCTTGCTCCTTTTATTGATGGTGCACCAAAAGCGATTAGTGATATCAAGAAAATAGATATGCCAGGAATTGTTCCAAAGGTAATCGAACTTTCGGATAGGGAAAGTGTGCTTGGTTGCTTGCATTTCTATCACAAGGCTGCAGTAGGTCTTGGTTCTTTGGATGGTAAATTGGATGCTGGCAGAGATCGAGATAGTTTTTCTACCAAGCTAAATCCATTTCTAATCAATCCTTATACAGGCACATATACAACAGATGCGAAAATCTTGAAAGATTGTGGTTTTGATGCATCTAAACAAGTTGAGTTTCGTGCTTATGAGAGTTTTGTTGCCCTACGAAAAGAGTATTATGCTTTAAGGTTTGTAGCACTACTTAGCTGTTGCTTTGAAGAATTGCGAAATGTAAAGGTAGATCCCATTGACAATACAATTATTTTTGAAAAAGCTTTTGCTAAAATGTCTAGAGCTTTTTTTGGAGAAAAACTCAGTGGTGTTGAAAATTCGGAAGCTCAAAATTATTTCTTATCTTTGCTAGGACTTAACAAAAACAACACATCGGACAAAGACATTGGTGTCAATTTTCAAAGGCTAGTATTCTTTGAAAACACACCTTTTGTTAGAATTGTAAAAAGAAATCACAAAGGTACTACATTTTTCAAATATGAAGATAGCCCCTTTGAATTATCTAGGGTTTATTACACTAACCCTACGATTCGTAGCAAAGTTGATGAAGAATTTCAAAGACCTTATATCTACGATGTAGCTTATGCACAAGCAAAAGCAAGTGGTATCGTAGTCTTGCCAGATGACAAAAATTCGGAAGAAGCCAAAGAGTTGACGAAAGCATATTATGCGAGCCTATCCGATCAAGGTGAAATTCGTAGCAAATCTCAAGATATGCTCAATGCACAGCAAGCCTTTTTAAATGCAATCATGCTCCCAGGCTTAGGGATTCCAAAAGAATGGAAAGATTTCATTTGTGCTAAGGGTAAAGGAATGCCAATGCCTACACCAAAGGATGGGGATAAATTCCTAGAATCCATCGCAAAAACTTGGACTGAAGTAGGCTTAGATGCTAAGGATGTGTTTGCAAACTTATGTGATAGCAATTTGAACATTGATAAAAGTGGCAAAGTACCTACACCTACACCTACACCTACAACCACATCAAATCAATCTCCTATCGGTCAAGGCAGACAAGTGATCTTTCAAAACACAGAATCAAGCAATCAAATAGAAAAAGCCAATCAGCAAGTCAAAGGGTCTAGCTCTAATATGCCTATGATTATTGGTGGGGCGATTGCGATATCTGCTCTTGCATATTTAGGCTATAAATATTTTGGAAACAAGGAGGAAAAATGAATGGTTTAACCTATGAAAGTGTGGTTCAAACACTATTTACAAATCCCAAAGAGGGTAAAGAACAAGCTAAAGCAATCCTACGAAATCGAGATACAAAAATACAAGATCCAAAGGATGTCAAGCTTTTGCCGATGGATGCTTTAGAAAGGTTGAGACCGGAAGATCTAGTAATCCCACCACCTCGTGCTTATAAACCATTAGATGTGAAAAGTGGACAAAAGAATTTGGGGAATCCTAAAGATGCTAACTCAAAATCCAAAGATTACACATTTTTATGGGGAATAGGTTTAGTTGGTGGGATATGTGCTTTAGGCTTGTATGCCACTTCCAAAAAGGATTCATAAGCTATTTTTCTAAAAATATGCTAGTAATCGTTTTGATTTTTTGTAAACTTGAGAAAAACAACAAAGAAAGAGAGTTGAAAATGGACCACAATTGTAAGCATTGCTATGATCAAAAAGGCAATCTTGGTAGTCTTGGGAGATTTGATGAATACCCCAGAGCTAAGGTTGGTTTGTTTGATCCTAGGAAAATTGGTCAACCTTGGCCAGAACCACATCCCGATCCTTTAATACCTTATGTTCGTGCGAACGAAGGTCTTTTACCTTACGAAAAATACAATGAATTCCAAAACAGGAGAAACTCTATGCAAGGATGGAATGAGACTTTAGGTGGTGTAGCTGAAATCAATACTGCATCAAGTGCTATCAGCGAGATGATGTCTGCACTTACCTCGCCCGATTTTGCTTTTGATTATCTTAGACAAAATCTAGATAATAAGGAATATGATCGTTTTTGGTACATCAACCCACAAGGTCAAAAAGTTGAAACCCAAAGAATTCCTGAAGAAAAAACTTTTTTTGCATTTGTACCTGCAAAAAACCCAAGTTCTGAGAATTATATGTTCATGATTCGTTGTGGTGGACCTGAGAACAAAGTTTGCTATTACAACGAAGAACAAGAAAAAGTGGTTGTTGACTCTGCTGAACGATCCTATTTAAGGGTTTGTTTTGATAATTTAATGACTGCCAACATTGGAAACCCACAAGCTAATCAAATGCTACAAAATTTAGCACATCAATACCCTATCGTTTTTGATGCGAAAAACTGTGCCTTTTTTAGTAGTGATATTACTGCCAAGAATAATGAAGCGGGGAAGGCGAGCTACAAGTCTAGATTCACATATGCTGGCGAAATGCAAGCCTTTGAAAGTATGGCAGCTCATATCCTAGATCACATTGTGAATGGTGCAGTAGAACACATCAATAGAAATTCACCATTGTCCGATCAAATGAAGAAATTCATGCTATTGTTCTTGGGTGCTTGCTTAAAGGGTACACTTGTACTAGATGTTTCCGAAGGGATCAGCAAAGCGATTGTTGCCCAATTGAAGAAAGATTTTGCAATCGCTCGCAGACGAGCACAAATCACTTTTGAGCCCGAAGTTGTTGGTATGACCGATAAGCTCTATAAGGGTGATTATGGTAGCTTTACTGCATTTTCTTTTGTAAATGATGCTAAACTCAAAGATGGCTTTGATGAGCTTTTGGCAGATTTAAAGGGTGCGATTGCATCTGTTATTCGCCAAAGAAGATCTGCTTTCGGTCAAATGTACCAACAAATCTTGGGGATGACCGAACTTAGACAACAAGCAGCAGAGAATGTCCAACAACAACAAGATCTTACTCAAGCTCAACAACAAATTGAACAGCTTGAAAAGGACAAGGAAGCCATTCGCCAAGCAGGTATGCAAAGTATTGCAAATATTTCTAAGGAATATGCAGCTAAGGTTGAGGAATTGCAAGCGAGAGCAAAAGAACTTGAATCTAAGGATAGAGAGCTATCAACCCTAAGATCAAAAACACAAGAACTTACCCAACAAGTAAGCCGTCCAAAGAGTGATTCAGATTCCACAACTGCAACTGCTTTGGCTGGTGTATTTGCAGTATCTACGATTGCTTTGGCTTATATGCATTTTGTCAAAAAATAAGGTAAAATTTTTAAGCTTGTATTTTTAGTAGCTTGAATGTCTTTTTCTTAAAATTTTTCACATATTTTCAATTTATGTTTGCTATACTCTTTTATGTAAATTATCTTTTTGATAAAACCTACATCTGATTTTATAAAATACATTTCCTAGGAGACAAAATGAGAGGTTTATTCCCAAACATACAAGATATTGAATCTGCAATGAATGATGAAGATGGTACTGCACTTGCTGGTTTACCTAGACGAGGTCGTGGTATGCAATTTGGTGGTGCGAATGTGTCTTTATTCGGACCTGCACTTTTGAAAAAAGAAATGGCAGAGCATTCAAATGTCTTAGTACATCCCAATGATGCAAACGCTCCATATCCAAATAATGGTTACAATCCCCAAACGGGCTTGGACTACGATGCTGCAGATCACGAAGATACAGGTCTTGGCGAATATGAAACCAGTGCACAAGAACAAGCTCAAGAATTTGAATATGGTGGCGAAGCTGAATTTGATCCCCAAGATGGTCAATGGATTTTAGGCGATTACGAGGAACAAGATGATGCTAGGTATGATTCAAGCGAAGAACTTGATATGGATGAAGATGAAGATCAAGGCATTGGTAGATATGTTGATACAGTAAATGCCACACAAGGTACATCTGCACCATCCAACTCAAATATGTTTGATATGAACATGGTTGATAATGGCGATGTATATTCCTTTGAAGATCACTCAAAGGAATACAATCAACAAGCATCTCTTGGTGGTGTTGCAACTCCTCAGCCTTATAACAACCAAACCTTAAGGGATGGTCGAAATATGGGGATCAGCATCAAGCCTAACATCTACAAGGGTGCAGACAATGGTGTGTATGTAACAGAAACCAAAAAAGAACAAATTATTGAATCAGGTGTTCCTGTTGATCAAATCCGAGCACAAACACAAAATCAAGTTGCACAATTTGAATCCTTACCACAATTTGAATTTGGCAGAAACTTTATGGGTAATCGTTTCGCTCAAAGCATGACTCAATTTATTGGTGCTGAGGACAGAATCCAACCCAACGAAATGATGCCAAATCCTAGAGTTAAAATGGCTCAAGCTGATGGTGTTTATATGGGTGCTAGAATCCAAGCCGATCAAGGTGGGGGTACTGCTAGATTGGTACATGGTCAAAGACCTCAACAACAAGTACATCATGTCAATACCCAACAACAAATGGTTGCTAGATCCCAACCAAGAGTATTAGGTGCATCTCCAAGTGTTTTAGATCCTAGAGTGCAACAAGCTAAGCAACAAAAACAAATGCAACAAGCACAACAAGTCAAACAACAAGTACAAGCACCTGCAAAGCCAATCCAACAAGCTGTTGCTCAAAATTGTATTGTAGATATTGTTGATACTCGTGGTGCAAGAAAAGCCTTACAAGCGATTCAAAAATGCTTAAATCACATGAAAAGAATTGCAACAAACAAGGATCAAATCCTCCAAGTACAAAAAGAGGGTAATGATCTTGTTGCATTTTTGGAAGCATCTCTCAAAAACAACCAATGGAATGAAGCGATTTCTTCTAGACTCAAGAGATTACAACACAACATCTCTTTCCTTGATTCCAAGAACAGAGCAAGACTATCATCTGTCAATGTAAATAATTGTGCAATCGGTTTGAATGAAGATGCAAAGCAGAAATTCGCACCTGTTTGTATGACAATTACAGAAGATTTAGGTTGGTTTATGCAATCTATCGTGAAAGCTTGTGAGAACTTGTGTGATAAATATGGTTCTGCAGCTGATCGTATGGGTTTAAAGAAATTTGCTGCTTGTCCTGATTTTGATGGTGGTTCAGCAATTTCCTATTCCTTGATCATGCCAACACATTCCAATATTGGAAATGCACAAATCTCTCAAACTGCAAAGGATCAATGTACAAAGCAAAATTGTTCTCATTGTGTTCACATTGCGAGAGTTGCTTGCTTACAACCAATTTATGATCCTAGAGGTATGCTCCAAGCTGAATCCTGTGATTTCTTTGAATTAAGACCTATCAAGCAAAAGTTTGCATCTCAACCCATCATTATGCAAGATCAACTACCAGATGCTCAAGCTTTGGCAAGTGCTGCAAAGTTAGATCTTCGCCAAATTCAAGGCTTGGGTAATCCTTACATTATGCAGCTCTTGAAATGCTTGGTACAAGATGTAAGACAACAAGTGATCACAATGCAAGAAGCTGTTCATATTCTTAGAAAGCAATTCTCCGAAGAAATATCTCAAAATAAACAAATCCCATATGTTTTGAATGAACAAATGAAAGAATTTTGGGGCGATTCTAAGCTCACTAAGGAAGAATATGCAAGTATTAAGAATGCAGAGCTTAAGAAATTAAGACAATCTGCACCTATGATCGCACCACAACAAGTGATTGCTCCTAGAAATGGGCAAGCAACCATGATGACTAATCAAACGATACCTATCGCTCCTATGCAAGTTCGTCAACCAATGCTACCTAGACGATAAAATTTCAAGATCACATAAAATTTCAAGATTACATAAAATATCTAGCTAAATACAAAAATATGTTTCCAAAGTGAAATCCAAAAAAATATACTAAATCCAAAAGCTAAAAAGGAAAGAGTATATTTCAATGCATTCAACGATCTACATTAAAAAAGCATCAAATCTACCGATGGGTGCGATCGCTACTAATCTAGAAACACAAGCGAATCGCTTGGCAAATGAAGCTTTATCCAAATACCAAGCAAGTAGGCCAAATGGTAAAAAGCTTTCCCAAAAAGACCAAGAGAGATATGCTAAATTTGCAAATACTTTCTGCACAAGCCTATTAGGTGGATTGGAAAAACATATCAAGGCGATTGAAAACGAGCTTAAAAATGCAGAGCTTGAGCTTAACAACATTCGCCAGCAGTACATACAAGCAGTACTTACTTTAAGATCCCAAGAGCGTCAACTAGCCAAAGCAGAAAAAGAAGCTCGTGAGCGTTGGTTGGTGTGTGATTTAGTTAAAGGCACTGTTCGAGTGATGAAGAAGGCTTGTAAGGCTGCTATTGATTCATCTGTCATGATGCTTACAGATTTAATGACTGGTGATTTGGAGTTCAGTTGGAAAGCGATCAAGGAAAGACTGATCAAAAATGCAGCTGATCTAACTATTGGTGTAGTGATGGATGCTACTAATATGGTTTTGGAAAGTGCGATTGCTGCTGCTACTCGAAATGGTGGTGGGGTAGCTCTTGATTTCTTAACCAATGTGATGGATGGTATCAATGCTGTGATCAACACAGTATGCTCTGGACCAGTTCGTAATGTAATGAATGGTGTCAAAGAAGCTGCATATGCAACCATGGCAACTCCTGGTGCCGCAACTGCTGAATTTCTAGCTAAGCAAGGACAAAAGGCTGCAAAAGTTACTCTACAATCTAAACAAAGTTCCAAGCAAATATCTAGTCAAAGCACATCCACAATCACAACCATTACTTCGGTAGATTTCCAAACAATCAAATCGAATGTTGGAAATATTGGGGGAAAAATCAAGGGTGTGGCTCAAGATACTGTAAATGATTTGAAAAAAGAATTTTTGAATGAAGACACTTTAAAGGATTTAGCAATTACCGCAGGTAAGGAAGGCTTAGCAGTAGCAGGTAAATCCTTCCCCCCTGTTGCTGCAGTAGGTGCGGGTGTTGCTGCAGTTTCCGAGATTTATGGTGCAGTTTGTGATAGTGCAACTAAAATGGAAGGGCTTGCAGTCATGAATAGTGTTAATGCTGATTTAAAGGGTAGAATAGGTAGGGAAAAGAGCAAGCAAGCTGCAGTTGATGCAAAGACTAAGCAATTACTACAAGACATTGACAAGAGCCAGCAAGCAGTAGAGCAAGGAAATGAAGCAACTCTTGCACAAATCAACAAAATTCAAGGGATTGAGATTAAGGAAGCACAATATGTATTTATGGCAACTTGGTTTGTGAAATCTACCCAGCAAATCAAAGCTATTTCTTTATCCTATCCATATATGACAAGAGATGAGTTGCTTACATTGTATTTTGCTAAAATTGGCAATGATGTGATTGATGCATTGATGAATTACACATCTTCCGATATGCTTGAAATCTTTATGAGAGGTTTTGCTTTATATATCAAGGTAGATTTGAAATTCCAACAAAAGACTTGCCCAATGATCAGCAATGAACTCGCAGATCACTTAAAAAGAGCTTACAATTTATCTCGTGCTGATTTTTGTCGAAATATGTCACAGTTAGAGGCAGAAGCTTTTATTAAGGATTATGAAGCCACAAAAGAAGATCGCAAGGTTTCGGTATCTACATCTACAACTGCAGAGGATTTTTTTTCAAAGAACAAAGACAAGCTCCAAAATGCATTTGCTAAGGCAAAACAAGATTTTGATCGCAAGTATTTTGGGTCTGAGGGAAAAAATGCATTTATATCATCTGCGATCAAAGGCTCAAATGTAAGCAACTTAGATCCTAGTATTCAAGGAATGCTTAATAAAATCAAGAATCAACAGGCACAAACCTTAAACACTCAAAAAGTAGCTGCATCTAAGATACCTTTGACAAGTCCTCAAGAAAAAACAACAAAAATTGCGATTACCATACTTGCCTTGATAGGTGTAGTAGGTACAACAGCTTACATACTGAAAAAAAGAAATCAAAAAGCAAAAAGGATGTGACATCATGGATCATAGAAAAACAAAAGTGACAGATTTGTCTAGTCTAAACAAATATCTGCAAGCAATGGATTTAGAAGAATATCGTTTAAAAAGCGATACTGCACATGAAAATCGATTGTGTTTTTTTGGCAATGGTCAATATGGCAATGCAGACACTTGGGAATACAACTCTTTTCCAAAGGAACTTTTAAAGCAGATTACCTATGCTGATTGGGTTGATCTATTTTTCATAGTGTCCGATAAAGAGTGGCATTTTCCCAAAAAGCACTCAAAAAAGAAATAGGAGAGAAAAATGTTTGAATCCAAAAAAATCGGTAGAGCTTTGAGTGTCACAGCAGGTTTAACAACTGCATACTTAATCAACAAGGTGCAAAAAGAACCATTACCTGCAGATTTACTAGGATATAGCTTGAAAACCTCTGCTTGTTTCTTTTTAGGACAAAGAGCGATTGGGAAAGATGATGAGTTTTTAGTGAAAGCTTTACTTGGATATTGGGCATATGAAACACTAAGACTGACACCCATAGGCAAAGTTCAGGCTCAAGGAGAAAGCAAAAAATCACTACTACAAACACCAATCGCAGGGTATTTACCATCACCAAATAGTTCAGAGCAAGAAAGTATCCAAAACCCTATGGGAGTCGGTGGTCTTGGCAGTTTGATGACCCCCGAAAATGTCCAAATGGCTGGAGTTGCTCTTAAGGGCTTGGCATCTCTTGTTAGTGGTTTTGCAAACAAAGGAGAATAGAAATGACAGAACCAATTATCACTCGCTTACAGAATCTAAAACAAGCGAAAGCAAAAGACTTAGTGAAATCTAGTCATTCTATAGGTGGTACATCCCATAAGGTAAACAAGCTTGTGGAAGAAGTGATGACTCGCTTGATCAAGGACTTAGAGCCTTACAAAGATAGTAAAAACCCAAATCTATTCAAAATTGTATCGGGCTATCGTAGTGCTGATGAGCAGAAAGATATCTGGGATCGAGAAACAAAAAAGCTAGAAAATATTATTGCTGACCAAACACAGAAAAAAGCAGAGAAAAGCAAGAGCTTCGACCGTAAAAAGCTAATTGCCGCAGAACAAAAGCTAGCCCACCTAGACAAGTATATTGCAAAGCCTGCTGTTGGTGAGGAGAAAAAAATAACCCCACACATGACAGGTTTAGTGGTAGATGTAGATTTGGGATACGCTCCAAAGTCCGAAAACATCAAAGTGATTGAAGGTACGGATGCATATGATAAATTCAGTAGATATGCTTACCATACCTACAAGATGGCACCATATGATGTTGAGCCTTGGCATTGGGAATGTGGGGATGCTTGCCAAAAGAATATCAAAAAGATTCTAGATGCCGAAAAAGTTGCAGGTGGTACAAAAAGAGTCAGTAATACACCACTCCCCCCACCCATGCCTAAAAGTGCATTACAGCCTAGCTCTAAATATGAAATGGAAATCCAATTAGATTGTGATGGTCTGCCAATTGTGGATCAAGGTGCAGTGATAGTAGAAGATGAAAGGCAGGTAGTATCTGAAAGTAAGCCTATACAAAAAATATTGACTGTCTGTGTAGTAACAAGTATGGTATGTGGTATTCACTATCTAGTTTCCAAAAACAAGCAAAAGCTTGGTAGATGAATTTAAAGCAAAACAACACAACCATCACAACATAGGTATTTCATGTTTGAAACATTTTTGACAATCTGGGTAATCGGCTCAGTCTGTATGGTACTCGATTTCCTCAGACTTTATCATAAAGCAGTCAAGAAAAGCCGATTGATGAAAGAGTTCGTCCTCAAGGTAATTAAAGATGTACTATCAAAGGGTTCTACAGTGAATCTGACAAATGAGACTCAAATGTCTGAATTTGTTGACACCTTAGAGCAAGATTTTAATGGTCAAATCAATTACCCAAGAGTCTTTCTAGTGGGTAGTCTTACGATGTCCATGTTTTGGGTCATTGCTCTTTTCAATTTGTTGTTCAGCGAACAAGCTTATGAAAAAGCAATGGTTGATTTTTTTTCAAGACCGTTTAGAATAGTGTTTGCAAACCTATACCTACAAATCCAAGAATACTTAGCAAGTCAGCTTACAACTGAATTGTTTCAAGATTTGAGCAATGACAGCCTACAAGAAATGGCTGATAGAAAGGACAAATAAAACACATCTATATGGATGTTTTTGAATAAAAGGATGCTTGTCAACACCACACAACTTGAAACACTACTTAGACTTGAAACACATACATTCACACAACACTTAATCCAAACTAGAACTAGAAACACATCGCACAAGAAAAGATAAGTATATCTAATATTCTATTTCAAAGACATAGCCATATATGTGAAACCTATGAATAGCTAATTCTAATAAAGAATGTCTTGAACATCAAAATGAGAACACCAGATCAAGGCAAATCGGAATTGGCACAAGGCTGGATGGAGAATGTCTTTCCATTCAAGTATGTGAAAACCTGATTTGTGTACCAAGAGTACATGAATCCTTAAATTGAGAGAGCCAACCAATGAAGCTCTGTATCAACACAAGGGTGTTATAATGCTTTTATCAACAATCAAGGACTTAGCTTTTGTCTGCTCAACGATTGTATCAGGGATCAATGTAGGAGAAACTACAGATTACAAGGTATACAATGAACAGAGTAAGATTGTAGCAGTACAAAAGAACAAAACTGAAATGCAAGCAAGTATGTTTTTAGGTTGTATGGGAATTGGGATTAAGAGTCTAAATGAAAACTTAGAGCCAGAGATTGGGATCGCACTTGGTTGGCATGAATCTAAGTTCCACCAAAACATTGTGAGCGATGTATCAAAAGGACAAATCCCAAGTATTGGCATGATGCAAATCATCCCAAGAACTTGGTGTAAGCTAGAGCAACAAGTAGAATCTTGGAAATCAAAAAGCCAATTCTTTGGAGACAAAACCTGTGATCTTGAAAGAGCTGGCATCATCGCAATTCTATCAAGTAAAAACCAAAAGGGGATGAGAAAGGGTCGTGTCAAAATTCTTAAGGAAATTGTTGATCGAGTTTTGACAGCAAATGAGTTTGATGACGATTTGAAAGCAAACCTAGAAAAAAACAAGCATTTGGGTAAATGGGCAAGCTATACCTTTACCCAAAAGAACAACATTCTCACACATTATTATGCAAAAAAGTATGAGGGTAAAAGGGGTAGGAATTTGGAGCATCCTCTCTTTTTACCATTCTGTCATTACAATGGTGGTAGTATCTGTCGAGAAAGCTCTTTTGCCTATGCAGATGCAGTTATCAGTAAGGTTGAACAGATTAGAAAAATGGTGCGAAAGAATCAAGAACAAGATAAAAATAAGAAAGATAAAAAACCACAAAATTCTTTCGATTTGGTTGCTTGGGCATTCAGCCTAGCTAGTCTTTAGTTTGAGTCTAAACAATCACTAAGGGTAAAAACACCTTTCGTCTAATTTCTGTCAATGTCAAACTACCAGATTTTTTCATTTTGAATGAGAAATCAACAATGAGAGTATATCTACCCTTTTTCAAGCCTTTGATTTGGAAAGGAATCTGTAAGGTCTTTTTGCCTTGAGAAATGTCATTGCTTGGTAAATCTAAAATTTCTACCTTTGATTTATCTGGCTTAACGATTTGATTGATTTTCAAGGAATTAGGTACAACCTCATATTGACCTTTAGTAAACAATGTAATGGTGCTAATATCTTCAGAATCTAGCTTTAATTCCTTTGGCACATCCGAGATTACAAGGTACTCTGGTGTAGAGATGATTGGCTTTTGGCTGATAATCGGAATATCTTTTTGTTCCATATAGTTTTCAAGCTTGTTGACTCTATGTCGGATTTGATAGATTTCATAGCCCACTCTTAAAACTGTTGCACCTAGAAAGATTGATCCGAGTGTTTGCAGAGAAATGTCTTTTTTTGGTTGCTGTTCATTACTCATTTTTGTATACCCCTTAAACCTTTGCATTTTCAAAGAAAATAATACCACTTAGGATTCTAGAGCTATCAGCTTGAGATATCTGATAGAGAAAATCCAAATAGCCTTGTTGATCAACTTTTTCA
>Ga0194129_10001272_pt1 | contig 42338 bp, 35 predicted proteins | sample TA2KigCa35mmetaG_FD_150862 | JGI IMG/M metagenome (GOLD analysis project Ga0194129, IMG submission 150862) | Freshwater microbial communities from Lake Tanganyika, Tanzania - TA2015038 Kigoma Deep Cast 35m | ecosystem: Environmental > Aquatic > Freshwater > Lake | place: Tanzania: Lake...
TCCTATTTTTCCCCCACGGTTCCCCACACGCGATGTGTGAGCAGCCGTGAGCGGCGTTGATAAGCACGGTAAAGCCATGGGGCCCCAACAGCCCACGCCGGAATTACTTATTGCCGGTTTTCAGAGAGAGGAGGGCGTCGGCGGGGTGACCACGATGACGCTACGCCTGCCAACGCTTGCCAAGGCTTCACCGAAGCCTTAGTTGACACCTTGTCCGCCCTGCTCACTCAGCGAGCGTCGATAAAGCGCCGCGCCTTGGTCTGCAGGGCGGGATCGTAAATCTCTTTGGCGGCCGCAAATTCAACCACCGGCCTTACGCGGGTCACGTCCTGAGCCCGAGACACGACCGTCTGGGCGAGCGCTGTTTGATCAGGCACACCGCTGGCGATCCGGATTCGCATTTCATCCATCGAAAATGGGTCGCTGGGATCACTGCGTCCGATGACCACCTGAAACTCATCGATCTCCCGAACCGACTGAAGCGCGTCGAGCAGCGCGGCGGGATTAATGAGCATTCCTTTCACCTTGACGAGATCTCGGGTTCGGACCACCGGCCCGACAATTCGATCGCCAAAGCGCCCGCAATGAGGGCAGGCACCGCGCTCGATGGCAACGATATCGCCGACAAGAAACCGCAGCAGCACCGTACCGCGACGGTTCAGATGGGTGACCGCAAGCGCCCCGCGCTCACCGTCGGGCAGGCGTCGACCGGTATCAGGATCGACCACCTCGTGAAACTGGATTTCGGGTGAGGGGTTATGCCAGGGGCCCTCTTCATGGCATTGCGCGAACGCACCCATTTCAGTGGACCCGTACCGATCAAACACAGTGGTTCCCTGCGCCCCCAGCTCACGCATGCAGCGCCGCAGGTCCTCGCGCAGCGCAGCCGAGGACGCTTCGCCGGTGATGGCACACATGCGGACGCTGCGAAAATCGGCCTTGAGTTCAATGGCTCGCAGCAGGACCCGCCGAATGAAACTGGGGACCCCCCAGAGCAGCGTTGCACGACGATCCGCGATGGCCTGAACTGCGTAATCAAGGGGCCGATGTACGCCAAATGCGCCATGCCCCGACCCGGGAAGCGCAGCAAAAATGGCTGCTCCCGCCGCGTAGGCGTTGGTTGCAGACCTTACAAACGCCCCCATTGGGGCGACCGTGAGCGGAAACAGATTGGCGATGATGTCATCGGACCGAATGCCCGATATTTCAGCGACTCGCGAGGATTGAAACAGGTACGCGTGATAGTCGTGAGTGGTGTTGTAAACCGGCGTGGGCTCGGCACTGGTTCCGGTGGTGTAGATGACCTCCCACAGCACGCGTTCATGAAGCGGCAGGTCGGGCGCCTGCAGCCGAAAGTGCTCGGGCTGCTCCATCATGGCCTGTTTGGGCGTAAGCGGGAGTCGCTGCAGATCGTCCAGTGATTGGATGGATTGCACATCGATGCCCGCGCGCCGCCAGTGTTCGCGGTAATAAGGATGAGCACGGGCGCAAAGCGCGAGCATGTCGCGAAGGCGCTCGGTCTGAAATGCTTCGATGACCGGCTGGGACTGCTTAAGGCCCCCCGGAAGAATGGCAGAACCGGGGCTCATGGCGCCGGTGCCGTCGCGATCAGTGCGATTTTGTCGTTACGAAACGCCTCTTGACCATGCTGGTTGTAGACGTGATCCCGGAACGTGACAAGCCCCAGCCCTGGCCGCGAGGTGGGTCGTTTTGCGATGATTTCCACCTCGGTGCGAATGGTGTCACCGGGCCGCACCGGCTGCAGAAAGCGTGCGCCTTCAAGCGCGACCAGACCCCGGATGCTTTGCGAGAACAGCGCGCCGGTCATGGACGTTGAAAACGACATGATGAGATGACTGGGGCAGATCATGCCGCCGTAGTCGGTCTGTTTACCGGCCTCTTCATCGAGAAAAAGCGGCACCCGATAGCCGACCAGCTGGCAGAAAGCCAGGTGATCCTCGAGCGTGATCAAACGCTCTCCCACGCGGTGGGTGGCGCCGACCTCGAACTCTTCGTACCAGTGACTTCGAACGTTCATCAGACCTCTTTCGAAAGTGCTTCGAGACGTTGACTCGCTTCGAAAAATCATACATCTTCGGTTGCATTCAACCCACCTGCCGATCCATTCGGCGCAACGTGAAGGCCGCTACATGACTGTACGACGCTCCCACCGTTTTCCGACCCGAAAACTACTGAAGGTCTGCCTGACCGCCTTGCCCATGCTGATGGCGGCTCCGCTCACGCTGGCGCAAAAGTATCCCGAGCGCCCCATCCGAATCATCAATACATTTCCGGCGGGCGGTTCCGGCGATCAGGTGATCCGCACCGTTTTCAACCGCGTCTCACAAAGCGTCGGTCAACCCTATGTGGTCGACACCCGCGCCGGCGCCTCGGGCGCAATCGGTACCACGCACGTTGCCAAGTCGGCGCCGGATGGCTACACGCTGGTGCTGGGCACGGCAAGCACGTTCGGCACCAATTCGGCCACCCAGCCGAATCTCGCCTATGACCCCATCACCGACTTCACACCCGTCATTCAGATGGCGAGCACACCCTATCTGCTGCTTGCCCATCCTTCAGTGCCAGCGAACAACCTGCGCGAGTTTCTTGCCTATGCGAACGCTCAAAAAGGCAAGCTCAACTTCGGTTCCTTCGGCCTTGGCAGTTCGAATCATCTTGCCTACGAGCTTCTCATCAGCGTCACCAAAATCCCCATCGTGCATGTACCGTACAAGGGCGGTGCCCCGCTCATCACCGCGCTACTCGCCGGCGAGGTGCAGTCTTCAATGGATGTGTTCGCCACCGCCAACCCGCATATTCAGGCGGGCAAGTTCCGGGTGCTGGGGGTTGCTGCATCCAAGCGGTTCAGCCTGATGCCCGATGTGCCCACGCTGACCGAGCAGGGCCAGGCGGTGGTTGGGGGAACCTTCTTCGCGCTGCTCGGGCCCGCCAAAATGCCGCAGGCCATCGTCGACTTCCTCAATGACGAAGTCAACAAGGCCCTCCGCGATCCCGAGGTCCGTACGCGACTTCAATCGCTGGGCGTGGAGCCGGTGGGCGGGCCCCCTGATGTTCTCGCGAAAGCGGTGGCCGATGAGGTCGCTGTCTGGACAAGACTGGTGAAGACACAGGGCCTCAAGTTCGACTGATCCTGCGAAATTGGAACGCAGCGGGTTGACCCGCGCGGTCTCCAACTCGTAACGTGGATGGAACGTCGTTCCGCTTAACGGAACAACGTTAACCCAAGCTGTGGTGATGCCACACGCGGTATTCCCGTATCGACCGGAGACGCCGATCAGTTCCTCAGGTAATGCAACGGGTTCAATGCAGGCCTCTGAGCTCACGCTCAGATTGCTTGAGCATCTCGCATTAGAGTCCGAGCCCTGCGGCGTGACCGAGCTGGCGCAGGCGATGGGTTTGGCCAAGACCACGGTGCACCGACATCTCCGAACGCTGCTCGCCCAAGGCTTCGCCAGGCAGGAGCCGGGAACGCAGCGCTATGAGCCCGGCATCAAGCTGCTGCAGCTGGGCGAGCGCCTGCGCGAGCGGTTCACACTCGGGCGCACCGCGCGCGAAATCATGCAGCGCCTGCGCGACGCAAGTGGTCAGGCGGTCACCTTGTCTTCGCTGGTCGACAACCGTGTGGTGGTGACCGAACTCGTGCAGGGTCACAGCGTCATCGAATTCGGCATTCGGCCCGGCACCGAGATGAGCCTGTCGGGAACTGCGCACGGCAGGGTGGCGCTTGCCTTCGGGCCTGCGTCCCTGACCCAGGCCGCCAAGCCACCCGATGCGGGCACGCTGTCCCGGCAACTGTCCGCCATCCGCAAGCAGGGCTGGGCCACCGCAGCCAACGAAGTGGTGTTTGGCGTCAACGCGCTTGCAGCGCCCGTGTTCGGATCGGGCGGCCGCTATCTGGGGGCGATTGCCATTGTGGGTTCGGTGCAATACATCCCTGCCCGCCCGGCTTCAACGCAAATCGATCAGGTCACAGGCGCCGCTGTGGCCATTTCAACGAATCTGGGCTGGAGGCCGACTTGAAAGAGGTTTACTCCCTGGCTGTCGACATCGGCGGCACCTTCACCGACATCGTTCTGCGCGCGGCAGACGGCAGCCTCACCGTCGACAAGACGCTGACCACGCCGCGTAACCTGCTGGAAGGATTCTTTACCGGCGTCAACGCGGTCCTGCGCAAGCGGGGGATTCGCCCCGACCAGGTCAACGGCGTCATCGTGCACGCCACCACGGTGGTCACCAATTCGCTGATCGAGCGCAAGGGCGCACCCACTGCGATGCTGGTCACCGAGGGCTTTCGCGATCTGCTCACGATCCGCAATGAGCATCGCTACGACATGTATGACCCCCAGATCGAGTTTGCACCGCCGCTTGTACCTCGCGACCTGACCTTTGGCATTACCGAGCGAACGCACGCCGATGGCAGCGTCGTCACGCAGCCAGATATCGCTTCGATTGATCGCGCCATCGCGGCGATGCGCACGAAAGGGGTTCGGTCGGTCGCGATCTGCCTGCTGAACAGCTATGCGAACCCGGCCAACGAACAGGTGATTGCGGCGCATCTCCGACAGCAGGCGCCCGACCTTTTCATCTCGCTTTCTAGCGATATTGCCCCTCAGGTTCGTGAGTACCCGCGCGCATCGACCACCGCCATCAACGCCTACACCATGCCCGTGTCACAGCCCTATCTGCAGGCGCTGCGCCGCCGACTGGGCGATGAGGGGTACTCCAACGAGCCTCTGATCATGCTGTCGTCGGGCGGCATCATCGGCGCCGAAATTGCTGGCCGCAACCCGGTTCGCATGATCGAAAGCGGCCCGGCCGCCGGTGCGCTCGCGGCCAGTTTTTTCGCTGAGCAACTTTCACTCGAACGACTGATGTCGTTCGATATGGGCGGCACCACCGCCAAAGCCTGTCTGATCGAACACGGCAAGCCTCTGGTCACCGGGCTCTTTGAGGCCGACCGGAAGTATCGCTTCAAAGAGGGAAGCGGCATGCCGGTCACGATCCCCTCCATCGACATGATTGAAATCGGTGCGGGCGGCGGCAGCGTCGCGCATGTTGATTCGCTGGGCCTCCTGAAGGTGGGCCCTGAGAGTGCGGGCGCCGACCCGGGCCCGGCCTGTTACGGGCGAGGCGGTCCCGAGCCCTGCGTGACCGATGCCGATCTGGTGCTGGGGCTGCTCGATGCCGACAATTTCCTGGGCGGGGACATGAAGCTTGACCGGGCCGCTGCGATTGAGGCGGTGCGACGCCTGGGTGAACGACTGGGCACCGGCATTGACGATACCGCGCGCGGCATCTATCGAATCGTGGCTGAGGCCATGGCATCGGCCACCCGCGCGCATGCCACCGACCGCGGTGTTGATTACCGTGGTCTCCCGCTGCTGGCCTTCGGCGGTGCGGGCCCGGTACACGCCTGCGAGGTGGGGTCGCTTCTGATGAGCCGCGCAGTGATCTTCCCGCCCCAGGCAAGCGTGTTGTCTGCGTTCGGAACGCTGGTTACCCCCGTCCGACTTGATCTGGTGCGCAGTGCACTGGGTCTGCTCGATCAGGTCGACTGGGAGCGCGCGAGCCGCCTGATTGACGATATGGAACGCGAGGGGCGCGAGGCACTGGAAGCCGCCGGCGTTGCGGCGGTGGATGTGCGAATCAGCTTTGGCGCCGATCTACGCTATTTCGGGCAACAGAACGAAGTAAGCGTCGAGCTTGATGCAGATCCGCGTATCAACCGAAACCCGGCGCCAATTCGCATGCAGTTCGAGCGTGCCTATTTCGCCCAATACGGATTCAATCCGAATCACGTCGCCGTTGAAGTCGTCAACTGGCGGCTCACCGCGCACGGACCCGATGTTGAAAAAACCGCAGCGTCCAACGCGGCCGCCAACCCGTCCGCCGCACGCGGCACCCGGCAGGTCACGCTCTGGGAGCACGCCAGGTCCGTGTCGGTTTACGACCGTGCAACGCTCGCCACCGGGCAGACCCTCGATGGACCCGCGCTGATCGAAGAGCGCGAAACCACGATTGTGATTCCACCCCGTTGGCGGGCAGTCATTGATCGCACCGCCTGCATCATCGCAACGCCCGTGGAGGCCTGACATGGCGCCCAAGCTTGATGGCATCGAACTTGAAATTCTCTGGTCGAACCTGATCGGAATTGTCAGCGAGCAGGCCAAAGCGCTGCAGCGGATTGCCTTCTCACCCATCGTGCGCGAGGCGGGGGATCTCGCCAGCGCCCTGTTCGATGCGCGCGGCCGAATGGTTGCCCAGGCCAACACCGGAACACCCGGGCATATCAACTCGCTCGCCGCGGCTGGCGGAACGCTTCATCGCATGTTCAACGGCCAACTCGCGCCGGGCGACGTTCTGATTACCAACGACCCCTGGATATCCGCTGGGCATTTCTTTGACATCACGCTGCTTACCCCGGTGTTTCGCAACGCGCGCCTGATCGGCTACCTGGGCTCAACGATCCACCATACCGATATCAGCGGCTACGGCATCGGCGCCGGCGCGCGCGATGTTCATGAAGAGGGGCTGTGGATTCCGCCGCTCAAGTTCTTCGATGCAGGCAAACCGAACGACACCCTGCACACCATGATCCGCCGAAACGTGCGAACACCCGATCATGTCTTCGGAGATCTGGCGGCACAGGTTTCCTCTGGCAAGTCAGGCGGCGACCGTCTGATTGCCATGTGCGAGCGGTATGGCCTCGACGACATCGAGCAGTTATCGGATGAAATCATCCGTCGCTCGGAGACCGCGACGCGCGATGCCATTCGAAAGCTGCGCCCAGGCACCTTTCACGGTGAAAGCGCGTTCGATGTGCCCGGCGGCGAAATTGTCACGCTGAAAACCGCTGTCACGATCGACACCGAACGCGGCGACATCGTGATTGACTTTGAAGGCAGCTCACCCGCGAGCCGCACCGGCATCAACGTGGTCATGAACTACACCCACGCCTACTCCACGTTTGCGATTCGTAGCTGCCTCAATCCCGATCTGCCCAACAACCACGGATCGCTCGCGCCCATCATCGTCAAGGCCCCAAAAGGCTCAATCGTCAATTGCGAGTATCCGTCACCCGTCAATGCCAGACATGTGGTGGGCATGTACACGCCCATGCCCATCCTGAAAGCGCTCTATCACGTGATGCCTGAACGCGTTGTCGCCGAAGGCTCCGGCGCGGTCTGGACCATCCAGATTCATGGCAAGCACGCGGATGGCACGCCATTCACCTCGTCGATGTTCAACTACTCGGGTGGCATGGGGGCTCGACTTACCAAACCCGGTCCTGCTGCAACCTGCTATCCAACCGGCGTCGCAGCGGTACCCGTGGAGATTCTCGAGGCCGCCATGCCCATTGTGTTCGAGCGCAAGGAACTGCGGCCCGGCAGCGGTGGCGTTGGGCGCAGCCCCGGTGGCGACGGTCAGTCAATTCAATTCCGAATGCACACCGATGCCCCGTGGGTGCTGAACGCGGTACCCAGCCGTTTGGGCGATGGGCCAGAGGGTCTTGGCGGCGGCGGCCCCGGTGCGGGGGGGCACTTCACGGTCAATGGCACACCCATCAGCACAGCGGGAAAGATCACCCTGCAACCCGAAGACGTTGTTCTCCTTGAAACCCCGGGCGGCGCAGGCTACGGCGCGCCCACCACCACAACCCCGTAACCAACCCGACCGGAGTAACCCGGCCAGCAGGAGGAGACCTGAAATGAAAAGCCTGGCGAAGTTCAGTCTGATCGCCGCAGCCGCGGCCCTCGTCACCACCGCCCATGCGCAGGGCGTCTACAAGATCGGTATCGCAGCCGGCCTCACGGGCTACGCCGCCACCGTTGACCGCGCCTGGACCGACGGCGTTCGGGTGGCGGTTGAGGTCGTCAATGCAGCGGGCGGCGTCAATGGCCGCAAGATCGAGGTAATCGTCGAAGATAACCGGAGCGAGCCTCAGGAAGCGGTCACCGTCTACAAGAAAATGATTTCTTCGGACAAGGTCGATGCCTTCCTGTCCGGATGCGTGTCAGCGGGCAATCTGGCCGCCGCGGGCATGGTCGCCAAGGCTCAGATCCCGATGATGCTTTGCTCGATCCTGCCGCAGAACGCCGACCATGTGAAATGGGCGTTTTCAACCCTGCCACCAGCGGGCTTTGAGGTGGCAAAGCGTATGGAGTTTCTGAAAGAAAACACCCAGATCAAACGCGTGGGCGTGCTTCATGATCCAACGCCCTATGCCAATCTGCAGAAGGGCTTCGCGGAAAAAAATGCCGCCAACTTCAATCTGACGCTGGCCGGCGTCGATCAGTACAAGCAGGACGACGCCGATCTTTCAGTGCAGATCGGCAAGATGCACGCCAATGGCGCTGGTGCCGTGCTCAAGATCGGTCTGGGCGGCACCACATTGACCGCCGCCAAAAACATCAAGCAGCTGGGTCTTCCCATGCTGATGCTCACGTCCATTGAAGACCTTGCGGTATTTCGACCGGTGGCCGAGGTTCTGGGGCCGCAATTTTTCTTTGTGGCGGCGCCCTCACAGATCGCTGATGCCCTGCCCGCGGGCCCCCTCAAAAACGCCATCGACGCCTTCATGAAGCCCTGGAAAGCCAAGCACGGCGATCGCGATCCGAACTGGGCGGGTCGCGGCTGGGACGCCGTCATGTTAACCGTGGCGGCAATCCGAAAGGCCAATTCGTTTGAAGGCGCGAAAGTACGCGATGCCTATGAAACCATCACCGGTTTCCAGGGCACCACGGGCGTGTACAACTTTTCGCCAACGTTGCATCAGGGCATCACCGAAAACCCCTTTAAACTTGCCACGATCCGCGCAGGCAAGGTTGAAATCGTCAAGTGATGCTCGGTTGAGCACAACGATCCGTCAGCAGGCCTCGGGCGAGGCAGCACCAGTGTTGTCGGTGCGCGATCTTTCAGCGCGCTATGGCAACGTGGAAGCGCTTCGCCCGGTCAATCTGCATTTGGGCAAGGGCGAACTGGTGGCGGTGCTCGGGCCCAATGGCGCGGGCAAGTCCACGCTGCTTCGCGCACTCATGGGCCTCACGCCGGGCTCGGGCCAGGTCGATTTTGAAGGCGCGGCGCTGCCAAGAAACGATCCACGTGCGGTCACTCAGCGCGGGGTGGTGCTGGTGCCGGAAGGCCGTGGCGTGTTTGGCCCCATGAGCGTTCGCGACAATCTTGAACTCGGTGCCTATCTGCTGAAGGGTCGACCGGGTGAATTCAACGCGCGACTCGACTGGGTGTTTGCGCTCTTCCCCCGGCTGCGCGACCGACAATCGCAGCTGTCGGGTTCCCTTTCTGGCGGCGAACAGCAGATGCTCGCGATTGGCCGCGCCATGATGGCGGGTCCGCGGCTGCTGCTGCTGGACGAGCCCTCGCTCGGGCTCGCGCCCCGACTGGCCGCCGAGATCCTCGAGACGCTTGCCACCCTCAACCGTGAGGGTCTGCCCGTGCTGCTGGTCGAGCAGCGCGCACCCATGGCGCTGCGTATTGCACGGCGCGCCTATTTGATGGCCGTCGGGCGAATCGTCGCCGAGGTCACACCCGATCAGATCACCTCGCCACACGATCTGGCCCGCTATTACTTTGCCCATGAAGCCGCCTGACTCCCCTTTCAGTGCCCTGACGCTTGCCGGCTGGCTGGCCGGGGCCGCATTGGTCGGCTATGCACTCTTTGACGGCGGCTATCTGGTCACCGTCCTGGGTTTCGCGGCCATCTACGCAATCTTTGTGTCCGGTCTCAACTTCTTCATGGGTTATACCGGCCAGGTTTCATTCGGACAGAATGCATTTGCTGCGATCGGCGGCTATACATCAGCGGTGCTCACCACGGCGTTTGGATGGGGCGTGTTCCCGGCCATGGCCTCAGGCATCGCGGCAGCGGCGCTGCTTGCGCTATTGATCGGATTTCCCACGCTCCGCCTTCGCGGCCACTACCTGGCCATGGCAACGCTCGCGCTGGGCATGATCGTGCAGGAAATCGCCGTGCAGTGGGATAGCGTCACGATGGGCTACACCGGCATCGCGGCCATTCCTGCGCTGGGCGCCTTCGGCTATGAACTCCCCAGTGATCGGGCACAGCTGGTTGCATTGCTGCTCGCGCTCGCGCTTTGCCTGTGGGTGGCTTCGCGGCTCAAGCACTCGCGGCTCGGCCAGGCACTCGCCGCCATTGCAGGGTCCGAAGATGCTGCACGCGCGCTGGGTATCGATGTTGCGCGATACAAGTTGATCGCCTTTGTCATCGCAGCCATCTATGCAGCCTTCGCGGGCTCATTGTTCGCGCACTTTGTTGGCTTTGTCAGCCCTGAGGTGTTTGGCCTGCATATGGTGGTGCTCGGCTTCACCATGCTGTATGTGGGTGGCATCGGAACGGTGGCCGGGCCATTGGTGGGCGCGCTCATCATCAGCCTGCTGCCCGAAACCTTTCGCGGGTTCAAAGAGTTTCAGGACCTTGCCTATGGCGCAGCGCTGATCCTAATTCTGATTTATGCCCCGAAAGGTCTCGCCTCGCTGGTACGACGCCTTCGCATGCGCTCAGACAAGCGGAGGGCAGCATGACCGCAATCCTCGAGGTTCGCGACCTCACCCAGCGCTTCGGCGGCCTGACCGCTGTCGACCAGGTCAGCTTCAACATCCGTGCGGGTGAAGTCAGCGCCGTCATCGGCCCCAATGGCGCAGGCAAGACCACGCTCTTCAATCTGGTGTCCGGTTTTCAGCGGCCGGTGTCAGGAAGCATTCATTTCGAAGGCCGCAATATCACCGGTCTGGCACCCCACCAGATCGCCGCATCGGGCCTGGTCCGCACCTTCCAGCTGGTGCAGCTCTTTGCCGAACTGACCGCACGACAGAATGTTGAAGCGGGCTGCCATCTTCGCGGCAGCGGCGGCATCTGGGCCGCGCTCAGCAGGCACCGCCGGGCTCGCGAAGAACTCGCCCAATCGGCGAACATTGCTGCAGAGCTTCTTGAGTTTGTCGGACTTCAGTCGCGAGCCGACATCGAGGCAGCGGCACTGACGTACGGTCAGCAGCGCCTGCTCGAGGTTGCAAGAGCTTTGGCTGCCGGACCGCGTCTGCTGCTGCTTGATGAGCCCGCGGCAGGTCTGAATGCCATCGAAACCGATGCGCTGGCCCACACCATCAGGCGAATCATCGACCGCGGCATAACCGTACTTCTCATCGAACACGACATGAACCTGGTCATGCGGGTTGCGGCGCGAATCGTCGTGCTCGATTTCGGGCGAAAGATCGCAGAAGGCACGCCCGACCAGATTCAGCGTGACGCCGCCGTTCTCGAGGCTTATCTCGGCGGCACCGACACCGTCTCTGAGCCATCCGTTGAAAAGAGCGTCTGAATATGGACCTCACGCTCATTATTCAGACGGTCATTTCGGGCATCGGCACCGGCATCATTTACGGGCTGATCGGCATCGGCTTCTGTGTGATCTACAACGCCTCGGGTATCGTCAATTTCGCCCAGGGGATGTTCGTCATGCTGGGGGGCATGGTCACGCATGCGCTTCTTACACGGGCCGGACTGCCGCTCGCGCTGGCAATCCCAATAACAATTCTGTTGGCTGCCGCGCTCGGTATCGCGGTTGACCGGCTGGTCGTTCAACCGCTTTGGCGGCGCAACGCCACCATGTTTGTCATGATTCTTGCCACCCTCGCCGCGCAAATTGTCGTCGAGCGGGCCACGCTCATGATCGCGGGCGACCAGCCCCGCACGTTCTCAGGCTTCACAAGCGCAGCGCCCTGGAAAGTGGGGGGTGTGGCGATCAGCCCTCAGCTTCTGTGGATCGCTGGCGCATCGCTGTTTCTGGTCGGAGCGCTTGCGCTGTTCTTCAAGCGAACCCGCACCGGCCGAGCCATGCGCGCCTGCGCCATCAACCGTGAGGCGGCAGCGCTCCAGGGCATTCCCGTGGCGCAGATGCTTGCGCTGTCTTTCGCACTGTCGGCCGCGCTGGGCGCGATCGCCGGCATCCTGATCACGCCTACGCAATACACCGCCTTCAATGTGGGCGTGCCGTTTGCGATCTCAGGCTTCATCGCAGCCATCCTGGGTGGCTTTGGTAACGCAGCAGGTGCCTTTGCCGGCGGCATCATGCTTGGCGTGGCGCAGGCCCTCGCTATTGTGTTTTTCGGCGCGGGTTTCAAGAACGTGGCCGCGCTTTCCATCCTGCTGGTGTTCCTGCTTGCCAGGCCGCAGGGTCTGTTTGGAAAAGCGCACTGACTTCAAGAAAGGAAACGACATGTCGCTGCATCAGGTTGACTGGAGCACCCTCGACTGGAAACCCGTACGCGAGGGGGTCGCAAGAAAATCTTTCTCCGGGTCGGGCTGCACGCTGGCCCTTCACCGCTTGATGCCGGGGCATGAACCCAAGCCCCATCAGCATCCGCACGAACAGGTGGTGTATATCCTCGCCGGACGCATCCGCTTTCATGTGGGCGATGACGTGACTGAACTTGGCGCCGGCGGCCTGCTGGTGGTGCCGCCCAACACGATGCACTGGGGAGAAGTGATTGGCGATGAGCCGGTGCTGAATCTTGATGTGTTCACGCCGCACCGTCCCGAGTACGACTGATCGGCCCCGCCGGGGCCAGCTGCGCCCGCGCCGCCGGGCCGCCTGAAAACCCCGCCTATCAGTAAGGCCAACCCCGATCCGCCGGCTATCGCAGCAAGTCGCGGGCGTTACCCCTTCGGATCAAACCCGCAATCAATCTCCGGCGTGATGCTGGGTCCATCAGTGACACAGCATCAGGGAGATTGAAATGAGCACTGGCATCAACACCGGGGCGAACACGCGTCGCCGCGCCATGTGGTTCAGCGCCCTCGCCCTTGCGGCAGCGCTGGGCGCCACGTTGGTGGTGAGCGACTGCGGCGGTCGAAACAACAACGCCACCGGTTCGGCCGGAAACGCCACCCGAAGCGCGCCTGCCGGCGCAACGGAACCGACACTTGCCGCGCAGACAATGACTGCTGCGGCGGCAACCACGCCCGTACCTGCCCCCTTGTACGGCGTGACGATCGACGACATCAGCGAGTTGCCCGCGGTGATCGAATCGCTGCAACGCCTGGCCAGGAAGCCCACCGCGAGTGTGGTTGCAAAAATCACCGGCGCTTACGACCTGGCCAAAGCGCGCGGTAAAACTACTGCGCTCACCCTTTACTACAACGAAGACTGCTGGTCTCGCGGGTCAAATGAGATGTTCACCTGGGCTCAGAACAATATTCCTGAGCGAATGAAGCAGGGTCTGGACTACGTGCTGGTGAGCTATTACGAAGAAGATTGCAACGACCTGCGCCCGGACTGGCCCACTGTATTTGCCAAGCTCGCGGCCATGTTTCCGAACTCTCGGATTGGGTTTGGCGAAATCGGGACCACCGACCCTGCCCGCAAAGCCGAATACCTGACGCGTTATTACACGATGAAGATCAATCAGGCCAACTACATCGGCGGCTACTTCTGGTGGTACTACCGCGAAGACATGGTGCCCTGGACGCAACCGCTCTGGACAACACTCAATAACGCGATTCAGGCCCCCTAGCCGCGCCGCAGTCTGTTTGCGACAGCATCGGGGCGGGACTAGCATTCGGCCTTTGGAAGCTGATGGACTTCTGTGGCCGACGCCAGCTCGCCCCAACTCAACGCACCGCTTACCGATACCGCCTTTGCGCACGACCGATCCACGGCCGTGGGCGCGAGCTACGCGGGGCTTTGCATCGCGGGTTGTCCGCGCAGCCGAGGCTGGCTGGTCAGTTTTCTGCGCGAACTCGGATGGGTGAATGCCCGCGGCATCCCATTTACCGGGAGTGACGTCGACACCGCACTGTCCCGCCTCGTCCTGGACGGATGGGTTCGTCACCTGCCACGTATCGGATTTGACGTTGATGATCCGCAGCGCGACGAGTGGCTCTTCGAACATCTTGATCAGGCCCTGATGGCGAAGGCCTGGCGCGCCTGGTTGCGCGCAGAGTCGCCAGAAGCGCCGGTTCATGTTTTCACGCCAACCCCCGCACTGCTTAACGATGATGAACGGGTGGCATTGGGCCGACTGCTGGTCTATTCAACCCTCGACCGTACCCAGTTTGAAGCGCAGCGTTATCACCTGGGCTTCGACAGTGAGCGGGCCCTGGTACTGGGCCTGTTGAATCCCTTTCTGCCGAGCGCGTTCGCGAAGATCGATCCAAAATTGCGCCGCGCTCTGCTCGACCATTGGACCGCTACGTTCGATACCGGCATACCGATGTGGCGCGATCTGATCGACTGGCTGGACGCGCGAACGCCGCGAACCACCGATTCGCCCACCACGGCGGACATCACGGCATCGACCCGTATTGCTGTGGCTCGGCGCAGGGCTCAGGCGGGTCATGACCAGGAGGCGGTTGCCGCGCTTCACGGTGTCGATCATCCCAAAGTGGGCGAGGTGCTTGCCACGATTTCGGCTGTCCGGGGCGACTGGGCTGAAGCGATCGACACATTTCAGCGTACGCAGAAACACCTTGCCCGTGAACGCGGCGTTCGCCAGGTGTTGCTCGCGAGTGAGTCGCTTCGCTGGTTGCTGATCGCGCTGCTCGCACAGCGCACACCCGAGTCGTGGCAAGCGGCACGCAAACTCTGCATCACCGAATCGGGGTCACGCGCTCCGCGACCCGAGGGATGGGGCCTGTGGGCGCATGCGATTGGCTGCAGGCTCGGCCTTGAGCGGCCCTCGCCGCGGGCATTCGCTGGCCCCGGCGCACGGCGCGGCCAATGGTCAGATGACGACCCCGACCGGCTGCTGCTGGCGGCATGGCTGGGTATCGAGCCCGAGGCCTGGCAGCCGCATGACTGCGATGCCGTTCTTGAGCACCTCGAATGGCTGCGCCAGCCGTGTCGGGCTGACCTGGTTCGCCAGGCAATTTCACGGCTGGGGCTGCAGGCGACGGTGACCTCAGGCAAACGCCGCGATAGCGCACCGCCATTTTTTGGCTCGCCACGCGAGGCCTGGCGCGAGGCGCTGGAGGCGATCACGCGGCTTGCGCCCGGAACACCGCCGACCCCGCGCGCGCAGCAACCGCTATCGCTCGTCTGGCTGATCGAACTGGATGACATCGGCCGCGTCATCGACATTGCGCCGCATCAGCGATTGGAGAGTGCACGGGGTCGCAGCACGCTTCGCGAACTGCCGCTTTCGAAAATCGCACGCGCAGAGACCATCGCGCCCGACGATGCATTGGTTGCGCGCTGCATTGAGCCGCTGCGCAGGGGCCGAAGCAGCTTTGGCATCGACGTGGCAGCGGCGATCGTGGCGCTGGTTGGCCATCCCGCCGTCGCCCTGCGCAACGCACCCGATCAATCCATTGAATTGCGCGAATCGCTGCCTGAGCTCGACGTGCGCCGCCTGACCGACGATACCGGGTCTGACTATTTCGAATTTCAGCTGCTTGATCCCATTCAGGAAGCGGACCTGCCCCGCCTCGGTGATCGCTGGACCTCAGCCAATTTCGACACCGAAATTGAACGTCGGAACAGTGTCCGGGTGCTACCAGGTCTGGATGGGCGAGCGCGGCTGATTCGCATCACGCCTGAACAGAGACAGGTGGCCGAACTGGTGTCAGGCAGGTGGCGGGTGCCCGTCACTGCAACCCAGGAGCTGGATGCCGCGCTCCGGACCCTGGCGGGCCACTTCCAGGTGCATAGCGACGCCGACACCAGCGGTAGCAGCGACAGTGACAGCCGTCTGCGCGCGCAGCTCATCCCGCGCGGTAGCGCCATGCTGCTTCGTCTGGTGGTTCGCCCCTTCGGCGAATTCGGGCCGGATCTGACGCCCGGCGCGGGTCGCGAGCGAACGCTGACCATTCATGAGGGGCTGACGGTCTCGACCCGGCGTGATCTGCGCACAGAGCGCCTGCATGTCGCGCAGGTGATCGCCGCCCTGCCCGAACTTGACGAGCCCGACCAGGACGAGCCGATCTGGCTCATCGACGACCCGGAACGGGTGCTACGCGTCGTCGAATGCCTGCCTACGCTCGCCTGTATCGCGGGAATAGACTGGCCGCGCGGCCGCTCACTGCGGGTCACACGCGTGCCGCCAGACGCCGTCCGGCTGCGCGTGCGCTCAGCAACCAACTGGTTCGCGCTGGAAGGCGAAATCGCCGTGAATAATTCACGCGTCGCGACCCTGCAGGATCTGTTGCGACGGCTCAGGGAGAACGGCGCGCAGCGGTTCATTACCCTGGGAGAGGGTGAGTACCTCGCGCTGACCGACCAGCTTCGCGCTCAGCTCGCCGATCTTGCGGCACTGGCTGATCTGTCCCAGCCTGAGGCGCGTATCCCGCATGCAGCCGCTGCACTCGCAGAGCAGATGCTTGACGGGATGGCGGTCGAAGCCGATGCAGTGTGGCTTGCCAGGCTGCAGCGCCTGCAGCGTGCAACCGATCTTCAACCGGCAACACTTCCTGCCGGACTGAAGGCTGACCTGCGCGATTATCAGCGCGAGGGCGTTGCCTGGTTGCATCGCATGGCGCATGCGGGGCTGGGCGCCATCCTGGCCGACGACATGGGTCTAGGAAAGACCATTCAAACCCTTGCGCTGCTGCTGATGCGCGCAACGCAGGGCCCTGCTCTGATCGTCGCGCCCACATCGGTGTGTGGCAACTGGGTATCCGAGCTGGGTCGTTTCGCCCCGTCGTTACGCGTCAGCGCGCTGTTGGGCGCCAGTTCCGCTGGGCGACCAACGATGCCCTCTGCGCCGGGCGCTGGCGATGTCGTGGTGGTCAGCTATGCGCTGGCGATGCTCGAACGCAAGGCGCTTACCAGACGAACCTGGGCAACGCTGGTGCTGGATGAAGCGCAGCTGCTGAAAAATTCGGCCACCCAGCGCGGACGGACGATTGCAGCAATCGGCGCCGACTTTCGGCTGGCACTCACCGGGACACCGGTTGAAAACCGGCTCTCCGACCTTTGGTCGATCATGAACCTGCTCAATCCGGGATTACTGGGTAGCAGCGCGCAGTTCAGCGAGCAATTCGCAGTGCCGATCGAGCGTCGACAGGACGAGCGCGTTCAAGAGCGGCTGCGCCGGGTAATCAGCCCGTTTCTGCTTCGCCGAACCAAGGCGCAGGTTCTGGCAGACCTGCCAGAACGTACTGAAATCGTTCATCGGATCGAGCCTGAGCCGCGCGAGCGCGAGTTCCTCGAAGCCATGCGGCGGACTGCCGTCGAGCGGATTGCCGATCTGGACGACAGCGACCCGCAACAGTCCTTTCACGTGCTCGCCGAGTTGACGCGCCTTCGGCGGGCAGCCTGCGACCCGAGGCTGGTCGCGCCGGAACTCGGGCTGATCGGCGAAAAGGTTCAGGAGTTCGAGCGGCTGGCTAACGAGCTTCGAGCAGGTGGCCACCGGGCGTTGGTGTTCAGCCAGTTCACCGACTTCCTCGATCTTCTGGGTCAGCAGCTCGACCAGGCCGGTCTTGCGTTTCAGACGCTCACCGGAAGCACGCCTGCGGCTGAGCGCTCGCGTCGAATCGCAGCGTTTCAGGATGGCGAAAGCGATCTGTTTCTGATCAGTCTGAAGGCGGGCGGCTTTGGATTGAATCTGACCGCTGCCGACTACGTGATCATCGTGGACCCCTGGTGGAATCCTGCTGCCGAAGATCAGGCGAGCGGCCGCGCGCATCGGATCGGGCAGCAGCGGCCGGTCACCGTTTACCGCCTGGTCACCGCGGGATCGATCGAAGAGAGGATCATCGATCTGCATCAAAAAAAGCGGCACCTGGCCGACAGCATTCTGCAAGGCCAGGACACCGCGATGTCGATCAGTGCCAGCGATTGGCAGGCGCTGCTGAGCGCGGACTAAACGGCACCCATTGGATACGTCCACTGGCTTGTGTCGGCAACTGAAATGTGAAAAGCTCCCGTTTTGCCTGATCCACCTGCGTGGACGGAGGTCGCATGACCCAACTGCCTCTCTCGAATTCGTTGAGTGCCCCAACGATTAACGGCGCTGCCGCCGCCGTCCTGCGAGCGCCCGGATTCCGCTTACCCGACCGTCTGAGTCTCGAGGCGGCAGGCAAGGCTTTCATGCAGGGGCCAGACGCCATTGACGCGCTGGCGAAGCGGTTTGGGTTCAAGGCGCCCGCTGCGGACATGGTCGCCGCGCAGGTGGTCACGGGATGGGTTAACGCAGCAGACGGCGCAGTGTTCATCGCCCCCACCGCAGGCTGGCAGCCCTCGTCGTCGTCCTGGTACCCGCTGGTTGGCGTGGGCGCAGACTTGCTGGCGCGCTTCATCCCGCCCAAGCCCGCGCCGGTCAAGCCTGATCTGCCGGTGAAACCCGTCGTACCCGACACGCCCCCGGAGGTACCGACCGAGAAACCCCTCAATGACTGGTCGACTGCGCGGAAGTTGTCCGAGCAGGAATCCCTAGACATTCGAAAGGGTGTGATGCTTCTGCAGGAGAACCCTGCTCTCCTGCCCGAGCGCGCCGAACAGCTCGGCTTCACGCCGCCCGCGAACGATGTGGTGACAGCCCCCGTGCTGATCGGCTGGAGCAACGCTGCCACCGGAGAAATTTTCGTGGCCCCCAGCACCGGGTGGACACCTCCCGGCACCGGCTGGCAAGTCGTCGCAAAAATTCCGGCTGAGGATCTGCCGGTGAAACCCGTCGTACCCGACACGCCCCCGGAGATACCGACCGAGAAACCCGTCAATGACTGGTCGACTGCGCGGAAGTTGTCCGAGCAGGAATCCCTAGACATTCGAAAGGGTGTGATGCTTCTGCGGGAGAACCCGGCTCTCCTGCCTGAGCGCGCCGAACAGCTCGGCTTCACGCCGCCCGCGAACGATGTGGTGACAGCCCCTGTGCTGATCGGCTGGAGCAACGCTGCCACCGGAGAAATTTTCGTGGCCCCCAGCACCGGGTGGACACCTCCCGGCACCGGCTGGCAAGTCGTCGCAAAAATTCCGGCTGAGGGCTTGCTGCCACCGCCAAAGCCCGAAATCGCCATCGATCCGCCCGAAATCGCCATCGATCCGCCCGAAGCGCGCCCCAGCCCGCTTGAGCCCCCTCCGCCCCCCGTCGACAAAATCCGCATGATCGGACATGTCTTGAAGGCGGCGGACCCCGTCGAGGCATTTGTGCAGGTTGGCAAACTCGATGACGCGCTAGATGGCGAGACCCGAATCGACTATCAGTGGCGTCTGGGCGATAAAGTCATCGAAGGCGCCACCAGCCTCAAACTGCCAATGATGCCCCTGCTCGCGGGCAAAGACGTCTCGGTCAAGATCTCGGTATCCGACGCAGCCGGCATTCGCGAATCGGTCATCGCCAGTCTGGACGCGGCCCCGCAAGCGGTCCGCGAGGCCGCGGGCAAGCTGATGCACTGGGCAAGGATGACCGACCAGGCGCCGGCCAAAGACCCAGCTGACGGAGCTGATGCCGCTCGACCGACAGCGCCTGCAGACCTGCGCGACGCGTTCTCCACACCCGATCGCTGGGACATTGAGGCGGTTGACACCATCCGCTTCGCGGTACGCGCGTCCGCAGCGCCCGCTCCGGAAGATGACGGAGCGATCAGCGCGGCCGACGTCCTGGCTGCGCTCAAGCTGTCGCATGGCCGCAGCCTCAACGCCAACCCTGACGCTGCGGACTCGCAACGCGCGACCTGCGCCAAACCCTTCCAGCTGATTGCAGCCGATATCGATGGAAATGGCGTGGTAGACCGTCAGGATGCCGAAGCGCTGCTTCGCGACCTCACCGAGTCAGGTCAGATGGCCCACAAGCAGCGCTGGCTGTTCGTGCCTGAGCGCGCCGAACTCTCGGGTGTTTCCCGCAACGCGGTCCAGTGGCAGGCGCCTGAGCAATCTGCGGACGCCAGCGCGCCTGAGAACTGGATCGGTGTGATGTTGGGCGACATTGACGGCAGTTGGCGGGCCGATCCCTCAGCGCCCATAACCTGACACAGGCTCGAAGAACCCGAGCAGGCGACTCGCCACCTGCTCGGGTTGCTCCTCGGCCAGATAATGGCCGCAATCCAAAGGTTCACCGCGAACGTCAGCGGCAACCCGGCGCCACTCGCCGAGCACATCAAAGCATCGGTGGACCACGCCGTGTCGCCCCCACAGCACCAGCAGCGGCGTTTGCAACGTCAGGCCCGCATCGCGATCGGCGCGATCATGCTCGAGATCAATACCGGCGGACGCGCGATAGTCTTCGCAGAATCCATGAAGCGTCGCGGGATCAGACGCACAGCGCTGATATTCAGCGAGCACCTCAGGCTCAAACGGGGCCAATCCGGCATGACGGCCACCCAGCATGCAGCGGACATAGTCGGGACCCTTGGATGCAAGCAGGGTCTCAGGCAGCGGATGCGGTTGAATCAGAAAAAACCAATGCCAGTAAGCACGCGCAAAGGCCTCGGACGTCTGCTCATACATCGCCAGCGTGGGCGCAATATCAAGAAGCGCCAGCGCCGAGACGCGTTGTGGATGATCGGCAGCCAAGCGGTGCGCCACGCGCGCGCCACGGTCGTGCGCTGCCACCAGGAAAGTGTCGTGGCCGAGACTGCGCATCAACTCCACGCAATCTGCGGCCATCACGCGCTTACTGTAGTTGGCGTGATCTGGCGCACCGACGGGCTTGTCGCTATCGCCATAGCCACGCAGATCGGGGGCAACCAGCGTGAAACGTGACGACAGTTCGGGCCACACTTTTCGCCACATCAGCTGCGTCTGCGGATGACCGTGCAGCAGCAGCAGCGGCGGGCCTGACACCGGACCCAGGCGAACATTCAGGCTGACGCTGCCGTAGGTCGACACAGGCACGCGACGAATCACTGCATCGTGAATGGACATGCTCACCACGAGGGCTTTGTTGGAAAGCCGAAGATACCTGCCCGCATCAGCTGATTGCAAACCGCACGCGCAGAGGCGCTGCCATCCAGCTGCTTTAAATCATCAATTCTTGATGCGCTGCATATGCTCGATCGCCAACTGGCAAAACGCCTCCACCGCAGGCGGCAGGCTGCGGCGCGCCCGAACATAGATCCCCAGCAGCGAAGGCGCGGCCTCCTTCAAAGGCACATGCACCAGCCTGCGCCGAAGCAATTCATCTTCAATGCCAAATTGGTTGACAAACGCGATCCCCCGCCCCTGCAGTGCAACCCGCTTCATGAGCTCGAAAGACCCTGTTTCCAGGATGACCTCCGGCGCTTCGATCTGGGCAGCAAGCAGCGGGTCAAGCGCCTCTCGAAGCGTCAGCTCCCGCGCGGGCAACACCATGGGATAGCGCACGCACTGGCTGAACCGCACGGTTTTCAGCTTGGCGATCGGATGGGTCGGGCGGACCACCACCCCCAGGTCGAACTCAGCCACCGCCAACTGCCGTGATTCGGGATTCCGCTGATTCACAAAGCCAATCGCGATATCGGCCTGCACATCTACCACCTGTTCAACCGCCCGTTTGGAGCCGCCGATGCGTACCGAAAAATTCACCCGCGGATATCGAACGGCCATGCGTCCGAGGACCGCCGGAACAAACGCATGCGTCAGCGCTTCAACCGTGACCAGATCGACATGCCCCGCCTGCAGGCCCTCGAGCGCCTGCAGTTCAACGCTCATCCGGTCTTCGTCCTGCATGACCTGAATGGCATGACGGGCCACCACCTCGCCGGCCGGTTTCAGTCGCAATCCGCTGGGCAATCTTTCAAAAAGCGGCGACCCGATCTGCGCTTCAAACGCCAGCAACTGCCGATTGAGTGCCGAGGGCGAGATATGCAGTTGACGCGCTGCCTGGCGAATTGAGCCCGCGCGGCGAATCGCATCAAAGTGACGTAGCGCTCGAGATTGGAACTTCATGACCGGAGTGCAACCTTGAAGAACAGCGCCCAGATCGCCAACATCCCGGCACTGAACGCCAGCGCGCCGGCTACACCCAGCCTGTCACCCACGGCGCTCAACCCGATGACGCCCACGACGATACCCAGAAGCCGGGTCACGTTGATCAGTGAACCCGCAAGACCGCGATTATCGGCGGGAACCGACTCCAGCGTTTGCTGCTGATAGCCGACCTGAAACACGCCCAGACCTGCGCCAGCTACGCTGAGTGTCAAGGCAAGTAAAACCGGGCTTTCGAACGGTACGCTCCATGCGCTGCCTGCCAGCCCCGCGACAGCGAACCATTGGCCGGGCAACACCCATGTGGCGGACCGCGCTGCACCCCGTGCAAGCCAAAGGCTGGCTGCCAGCGACCCGGCAGGGAATATTGCGATCACGAGCCCCGCCGCAGTGACAGGAAACTCTGACCAGCGTGCCAGCGCGAAGGGTACCCACAGCATGATTGCGAACACCGCGCCCTGAATCGCAACAGACGAACACTGCAGCAGGACGAAGCGACGCGTTAAAAACGATTGCCAGGCAATTTTCGGCCTGCTGGACGGCGCATGGGTCCCGTACCGCTGAACAGGCGGCGCGAGGATGCTGGGCACCAGCATGAGCACGACCAGCGCAATCGGTGCCCGAAACAGAAACACGCCGGGCCAACCAAGACTCGCTATCAGCAAGCCACCGACAACAGGGCCGATTGCGAGCGCGGCGCTGATCGCACTGGCGTAGAGCGCCAGAAACCGTCCGCGCTGCTCCGGGGCACTCGCCGCGCTGACCAGCGCTGGCGCGCACGCCATCGCCATCCCCGCCGCGGCACCTTGCAGCGCGCGCAATCCGATCAGCCATCCATAGCTTGGCGCCAGCGCGAGGGCCGCATTGGCAATCGCACTGGCCAGCATGCCCAGCATGAACATCCGGCGATGTCCGTACAGATCACCCAGCCGGCCAAAGAAGAGCGACGCGACTGATTGCGTGAACACAAAGGCGAGCACCACCCAGAGGATCTCGCGAGGGGCCACACCAAACGACTCGACGATGGTAGGGAACGCGACATTGACCGCGGTATCAAGCGGCGCCACCATCGCGCCCACGCAGACCAGCGCAACGGCGGCAAGCGGCGGCAGCGCCCGCTTATCGGCTAGCGCCATCAGCCACCTGACGAATCAGTTGCACGCACGCTTCGGGGCGGGTGAGCGGCAGCATGTGGCCTGCATCCAGTGTCCGATAGGGTGACACCTGCACCCGCTCCGCAAACCATGCGCCCTGAAGGCTCGGGGACAGCACAGCATCCTGAAGGCCATAAAGCATGCCCACTGTCGGAAAGCCCGGCGACCTGAGGTCGTCGTAGCGCGACACGACGTGCTCCAGCCACGCGGGCAGCGCCACCAGGTCTCGACACGCGGCAAGCAGTTGCCCGGACCTAAGCGTCAAATCGCCGCCGCCCTGCACGCCATAGTCCGCCGGCACAGCGTCGGGCGCAAAAAGGTCAGCGCGCAATCGCTGGCGCCGAACACGCAGCATGGGCGTCGCAATCGTTTGCGAAACAAACCGCCACAGCCAGTCCGTGCTCGCCAGCCACCGCGCGAGCCGGGGCGACACCTCGATCGGCAGGCGCGTGAGCGGTGCCAGCAGCGCGACGCCCGCGACACGGTCTGGATAGCGGATGGCAGCGCCCAGCGCGATCGCGCCGCCCAGCGAATGCCCCACCAACACGACACGCTGCAAATCGAGATGCCGCGCGATTTCGTCGATGAGGGCCACCTGCGCCTCCAGCGTGTGTCGGACACCGGCTCTCCAGCGCGAATAACCCGAGCCGGGGCGATCAATCGCAATCACGCGATACGACTGCGCCAGTTCGTCAATGAGGCGATAGCTGAAGTGTTGCGTCTGACCGGCCAACCCATGAATCAGGATCAGCACCGGCGCCTGAGCCGACGCCGCCTGACCGCGATCAATCAGGTGCAGGTGGGCAGAGGGCAGGTCGATCCAGCGTCCTGCCGGCGGCACACGCGCTTCCGCCCGCCGTGTCAGAACCGTTGTGGTGACCCACAAGGTCACCGTCGCGATAACCAGAGCGGCAAGCGTGATCGACAGAAACGGGCTGGGCATTCGCGGATCGAACCGTCAGTAAGCGAGGCACCAGTGTATCGGTTAGCATCCCGGCACCGCGCCATCTGCCACGCGGTTTACTTCGTAAGGCGAACCGCCCATGCAGGGAATTTTTAATTGACGCCGGCCGACGCAGGTTTTCGACCGGCATCGCGAACCATCTTCAATACGCCGCTGCTGTCGCCGGCATTACGAGCCTTGTCGCGGGCGACATTCAGAGCACTGGGTTGGCGACTCGATGGGTTGATTCCATCCGATCTTCGTCAGGCGGTGGTCATCGGTGCCCCCCACACCAGCAACTGGGACCTGCCCTATGCGCTGATGGCCGCCTTTGTGCTGGACCGCGAGCTTCATTGGCTGGGAAAGGCCCAGATCTTTCGGTTTCCGTTCGCGGGCCTGATGCGGTGGATGGGCGGCATTCCCGTGGACCGCAGCCGATCCAATAATCGGGTCGATGCCGCTGTGCGCTGTTTTGCCGATCAGCGAGCACCTCTGTTGCTGCTGGTGCCGCCCGAGGGAACCCGCAAAGAAGTCGAGCGTTGGAAAACAGGCTTTTATTTCATCGCGCTTGGCGCAGAGGTTCCGGTTGTCATGGCCTACATGGATCACGCGACCCGAACCTGCGGCGTGAGCCAGCTATTTCATCCAACCGGCAATCTTGAATCCGACATGAGCGACATTCGGGCGTATTACGCGCCGTTCAAGGGTTGGGCACGCAGGGGCGAAGGCGAGCGCTCGCCCAAGTCCCAGTAGAGCCCGGTCATGACCTGAAGCGCTTCCCGCAGCAGGTCGGCTGGCAGGTGCTCATTGGGCGCATGCTGTGAACAGCCCGGATAGGAGTGCGGCACCCAGATCGTGCGTAGCCCCAAGACCTCGGCGAAGATGTCGTTCGGAAGTGAACCGCCCAGGTTTGGAAGAATCGCAGGCTTCTTCCCGGTGGTCTGTTGAAGCGACGCTGCCGCCCAATGCACCCAGGGATCATCCGGATCAAGTCGGGTCGCCCGGAAGATCTCCTCGCGCGTAGGCTGGACCTGCACCATGCCGAAACCATGACGATCAAGATGCCGTCTGAGTGCAGGAAGAATCTGGTTCGGATCGATCCCAACGACAAAGCGCAACTGGCAGCGCGCCCAGGCGCGTGGCGGTATGGCGTTGACGGGCGCGTCGGGATTGCCGGTGCGATACGCCAGCACCTCAAATGAACACCATCCGAATACCCGTTCAGCCGGGGTAAGGCCCGGCTCGCCCCAACCAGGCTCTATGGACGGCCCGTCCGAGCCACCATCAACTTCGCAGTCGGCCAATACCTGCCTGACCGCTGGGGGAAGCGCTGTCGGCACCCACTCGGCAATTCGAATCTGGCCAGTGGGCCCTGCAATACTTGCAATCGCGTGCGCGAGCTGCAGACCCGGGTTGGAAATCAGTCCACCCCAGTTGCCCGAATGATGGCCACCTGCACGCGCCTCGATCACCAGATCAAAGTTGAGACTGCCACGCGAACCGAGAAACACCGTAGGCCGATCCGCCCGCAATCGTGGGCCATCGGAAGCGATGAGCAGATCAGCCTGCAGCGCATCCCGATTGGCCTCACACAGTTCACGCAACCCCGGCGAGCCGGTTTCCTCGCCCATCTCGATCAGATACTTTGAGTTGAAGCCGAGGCTGCCGCGCTCGGCGAGCACCAACGCAAGCGCCTGCAGGTTGACTGAATGCTGTCCCTTGTTGTCGGCGATACCCCGACCGTACCAGCGCCCGTCGCGCTCGGTCAGTGTCCAGGGGGACAATCCCGAATGCCATTCGGTGGCCAGACCGCGGATGACATCGCCATGCCCATAACCGAGCACCGTCGGCAAACCCTCGCGCTCGTGGCGCTCGGCAAACAGAAATGGCGCGGCCGACTTGGGATGGGACAGCAGGCGGCAGCGATAACCCATCGCCTCGAATGCGGGCTGCAATTCGACCTGCAGATACTCAGCCAGAACCGGCGCGCGCTCCGGGTTCTGGCTTTCGGTTGGCATGGCAACACGCCGTTCGAGCAGCGTCCTGAATGCTCCGGAATCGAAGGTATGCTCAGCGCGGCGCAGCGCCGCTGCACGGCTCATTACTGCGCTTAATCGGCTTTCGCCCCTGACACCTTGACCGCGTTCGCCCAGCGCGGCATCTCGCTGCGGATGTACTCGGCATACTCCGCCGCAGACCCACCGTGAATGTCGGTGCCCTGCGCCGCGAGTTTGGCGCGAACCTCTGGATTTTGCAGCGCCTTGTTGATCTCCTGATTCAGGCGCGCCACGATGTCAGCAGGTGTGCCGGCGGGCACCACCACGCCTTGCCAGGCCGCAGCCTCGAATCCTGGCAACGATTCACCAAGCGTGGGCACGTCTGGCAGCAGCGGCGACCGGACCGCGCTTGCCACACCCAGCGCACGAAGGCGGCCATCACGCACGTACGGCAGCACAGTATTCATCGTGTCGATCATGAACTGTGTCTGGCCCGAGGCGAGATCGATCAGGCCAGGTGCGCTGCCCTTGTAGGGCACGTGCTGAGTCTGGAGTTGCAACTGCGCCGACAGCATGGCACTGGCGAGATGTGTGATGGTTCCGGTGCCGGACGAGCTGTAGTTGAGCTTGCCGGGATTGGCCCGAGCATGGCTGACGAACTCGCTGACAGACCGCGCCGGCAGCTGTGGATTCACCACCAGCACCAGCGGGACGCTTGCGGTGCGCACGACCGGGATGAAATCCTTCAGCGTGTCGTAGTTGACCTTCCCGTAAAGCGCCGGGCCGATCACGATGGCCGAGGTGTTGTAGAACACCGTGTACCCATCCGCAGGCGCCTTCGCCACCAGTTCTGCAGCAATGTTGCCGCCCGCGCCGGGCTTGTTGTCAACGACCACGCTTTGGCCGAGCTGTGTGCTCAGTTGCTGAGCGATCACCCGAGAGACGATGTCCGTTGGTCCACCCGGAGGAAAGGCGATCACCATCCGGACAGTGCGGTTGGGCCAAGGCCCAGTCTGTGCCTGGGCTCCGCCGGCACTGAGCGCGGCCAAGGCAGCCAGCATGGATCGACGCATGGGGGACGATACAGAATTCATACGAATCTCTTGCTTAGCGGTTGAAACGATCGAGCACCTGACCAGGTCCGCGGTCGAGCGCGAGGTGTTGCCGGCCATCATGCACCATGGTGCCATTGACCCAGACGCCATGCACCCCGAGGGGCTCGCGCACGCGTCGCTGAGCACCGGCCGGCAGGTCGCGGCGCACGATTGTCGGGGTAATTCCAACGCGCTCCGGATCCATCAGCAGCATGTCGGCCGGAGCGCCCTCCTGAAGCCGGCCTCGGCCAGGAATTCTGAATCGATCCGCCGGTTCGCTGGTCAGACGTCTGATGCCATCTGCCCAGTCGAACACACCACGGTCTCGCACCCAATGCGACAGAAAGTGAAGACCAAATCCGGCATCGCACATATAGGCCAGATGCGCACCGGCATCCGACAGCGTAATCACCCCTGCAGGATGCTTTACAAGGGGTGCCACACCCGAATCAACGTTTTGAAAAAACTTGCCGACAAAATGGGTTTGAAGGCCTTCAGAAAGCGCCAGGTCGAAGAACACATCAACCGGATCCTGACCACGCTGTGCAGCCAGATCAGCGATGCTCATTCCCTCCAGCGCGCGATGCGCAGGCGTGAAAGTTTCACCCACCTCAACGTGATGCCAGTTGCCCAGAAACAGCGTGCCGGCGCGCGGCGCGGTGAGGTCCTGACGAAACCGGGCGCGAAACGCGGGATCGCCATAAATCTCGGAAAGCCGATCAGGCGTAGCGGTCTTGACCCCATCAAAGGCCGAGTGACTCAGCAGCACATAGGGATCAAGCAGCGTGAAATCAAATGACAGGGGCTGACAGGAAGTGAGGATGTACAGCTCGTTGCCGCGAGCAATCGCCTGAGCTGCCCTGTCGTAGTAACTGAGACACAGCTCGGGGCGCGCCGCATTGAACATGGTGAGCACGGTGGAGATGAAAGTCGGGCGGCCGGTATCGGCTGCAATCGACTCCATGATGTCAGGCGTGGCCCGCGAGCCGGTTGCCATCATGAACACACCGGTTCGCTCTTCACCCAGCACAGCGGTGAGTGCGCGCAACTCATGCTCTGAAGCAATCGTGGAGGGCATCGGGCGCCCGCCAAATCCGCTGTGATTGGGCGAAAAAGACGAAGCAAATCCGATCGCCCCGGCGCGCAGCGCACCGCGCACCTGCTCGCGCATTGCCTCAAGCTGCGCGGCACTCGGCTCGACCCGCTCACTGGCCTGCTCGCCCATGACCGCAGTGCGGATCACCGAATGCCCCGCGAACACCGCAACGTTCAGGTAAGGACGAATACGGCGCAGCTGATCCATGTACTCGGGGAAGGCTTCAAATTCCCACTGCACCCCTTCCATCAGCGCCTCAAGATCCATGCCCTCCACCACTGAGAGGTTCTTGAGCATGGTTTCCCGAAGCGCCGCCGGGCAAGGCGCAATACCGAAACCGCAATTACCCATGACTGCGGTGGTCACACCCAACGCACCAGAAGGCGACAGCGTGGGGTCCCAGGTTACCTGCGCATCAAAGTGGGTATGCAGATCAACGATGCCAGGCATCAGCGTGAGGCCGTCAGCCTCCACGAGTTTCGCCGCGCGTTCAGAGATGCGCCCGATTTCCACGACACGACCGTCACGCACCCCGACATCGGCGCGTGCCGGCGGACGGCCCAGCCCGTCAAAGACGCTTGCACCTCGGATCAGGGTGTCCAGCATGGTTCAGTCGATCTGGGCGCCCGAAGTCTTGACCACGTCGGCCCACGTCGCCAGATCGGCACGCAGCATGCTCGCGAATTCGGCAGGCGTGCGCGCAAGCGGATCAGCCCCCTGCGAGTTGAATCGCTCGACCACCTCCTTCTGCCCAAGCAATTCGTTGACGTCCTGATTGATCCGACGGATGACCGCGGCTGGCGTTGCGCCTGGCGCAAACAGGCCGAACCAGGGCGCCACGTCGAATTGACGCAAACCCGACTCGGCAAGCGTGGGGATATCCGGGAATGTGGCCGAGCGCTTCGCGCTAGTGACGGCAAGCGCGCGAAGCTGGCCGCCGCGCAGCAGGCCCGCCACCGAGGGCAAACTGGTGAACACGATATTGATCTGGCCGCCCATCAGATCCTGCATGGCAGGCGCAGCGCCTTTGTAGGGAACATGCGTGAGCTTGGTGCCCGTGTTCATGGCAAACATCACGCCCAGAAGATGGTTGACCGAACCATTGCCAGCCGAACCAAATGTGAGCGAAGACCTGCCTGCCTGCGCGATCAACTCGGAGACGTTTTTGAACGCGGCATCGGGCCGGGCAACCAGCACGAACGGCAGGGTGGCAAGCGTTGCAACGGGCGCAAAGTCTTTGACGGGATCAAACGGCAGGCGCTTGTAGAGTGCCGGATTGATGGCATGCGAGCCCGCATAGCTCATCAGCAGCAGGTAACCGTCGGGCGCGGCCTGCGCAACCACCTCCATGCCCACGTTTCCGCCTGCACCCGCGCGGTTCTCGACCACAACAGGCTGCCCCCACTTTTCGCTGAGCTTTTGCGCGACCACGCGCGCGAGCGCATCCGACGCACCCCCCGGTGTCTGAGGCACCAGAATGCGAACCGTTTTGTTGGGAAAGTCTTGAGCGGCAACGATGGGCGCTGCCAATCCGAGCCAGCACGCGGCAACGACCGATCCGATACGACGAAACATCAGTGAGTCTCCTTGATATGCGGTCTACTTTGCTCGAGAGTTGGAGTTTGCCATCTGGCATGCGCCCCAAGTGGCCTAAAGCGATACCGTGACATGGATATGAGCATCCATCGTTAATGCGCATCGCCCGGCGACAGGTTTTGCCGCTCGGCGAGCGCGAATGTTGCCTGCGAAGTCGAAGCTCAAGCCCCTGTTCCCGTGCCAAACCAACAGCACACGGCAACACGCCGGCGAGCTCGCACCCGATGGTTACAATCTCGTCTCCCCTGGAAGGACTCGCCCATGGCTTCTGTCATCACGCTTGCCCAGCTCAACGGCGCCTCGCGCGAGGAATTCGCCCATCTCTTGGACGGCACTTATGAACACTCCCCCTGGATCGCCATGCGCGCCTGGGAGAGGCGACCGTTTTCCACCCTTGCGGCCTTGAAGCAGGCCCTTGTTGCGACCGTTCGCGACAGCAGCCGTGAGGAGCAGCTTCAGCTGATTCGTTCGCACCCCGAGCTGGCTGGCAAAGCCATGGTTGCGAAAACGCTGACCGCTGAATCCACCAACGAACAGGGCAAGGCTGGTCTTACCCAATGCACGCCTGCCGAGTTTGACCTGATCCAGTCGCTCAACGCGCGCTACAACGAAAAATTCGGTTTCCCTTTCATTCTGGCGGTGCGCGGCCCGCGCGGGGCCGGGCTGGGGAAGCGCGCCATCATCGAAGCGTTCCAGCGCCGGGTGAACAACCATCCCGATTTTGAGTTCGCCGAGGCACTGCGCAACATTCACCGAATCGCCGAAATTCGCCTTGACGATAAATTCGGCACCGAGCCCACGCTGGGTCACCAGGTCTGGGACTGGGCCGAGGCTCTCGCCCAACACAGCGACCCAGGTTTCGCAGAGCAGGGGCAGCTCACCGTCACTTACCTTACCGATGCTCATCTGGCCGTGACCCGCACGCTGGTGGACTGGATGAAATCAGAGTGTGGTTTTGATGAGGTGAGCATTGACGCGGTGGGCAACGTCGTCGGCGTTTATCACGGCACCGATCCAAACGCCCACCGGCTGATGACGGGCAGCCACTTCGACACGGTTCGTAACGGCGGCAAGTACGACGGACGACTCGGAATTCTGGTGCCGATGGCCTGTGTGCGTGAGCTCTCTCGAACTGGCAGACGTCTTCCGTTTGGAATCGAGGTGGTTGGCTTCTCTGAAGAGGAAGGGCAACGTTACAAGGCGGTGTTTCTCAGCTCGGGCGCGCTCACCGGGCAGTTTGATCCCGCCTGGCTCGATCAGCAGGATGCAAACGGCATCACGATGCGTCAGGCCATGGAGCGGGCGGGCTTGCGACCGACCGACATCGCCTCGCTCAAACGCAATCCCGCCCGATATCTGGGATTCGTGGAAGTCCATATCGAACAGGGTCCTGTCCTCAATGAGCTCGATCTGCCGCTTGGCGTCGTCACCTCGATCAACGGCAGCGTCCGATACCTGGGTGAGGTCATCGGCATGGCCAGCCACGCGGGCACCACACCCATGGGTCGACGCCGGGACGCGGCGGCAGCCGTTGCCGAGTGGATGGTATTGGTTGAGCAGCGCGCCCAGGCAGCGCCCGACCTGGTGGCCACGGTGGGCCTCCTTGAGGTTCCCGGCGGCTCGATCAACGTTGTACCGGGTCGCTGCCGATTCAGTCTGGACGTGCGGTCAACCACCGACCCGGTTCGTGATGCCTGTGCCTCGGACATCCTGTCGGCACTTCAGGCTATCTGCGATCGCCGCGGCCTGAGCTTTCGCATAGAGGAAACCATGCGTGCCGCGGCGGCGCCCAGCCATCCGGCCTGGCAGCAACGCTGGGAGCGTGCAGTCGGCTCGTTGGGCCTCCCGGTATTCCGAATGCCAAGCGGCGCAGGCCACGATGCCATGAAGCTGCATGATGTGATGCCGCAGGCCATGCTGTTCACACGAGGCGAAAACGCGGGCATCAGCCATAACCCGCTCGAGTCCACCAACAGCCATGATATCGACCTTACGATCAAAGCATTTCAGCACCTGTTAAGCGATCTCTCCGCCAGCGCCGCATGAACCACCCCACGGCACTCCAACCAAGTACCTTACCGAAGGCTCTGCGATAAAGACCTCTACAAAACCCGCAGTTGATCTTTGGTATGCCGAGTTGCAAGGCCTGGCCCAGTCGGGTGGGCTCGCCGTAGCGATCCAACATTCATTCGGTCAGACCGAAGATCAAACCGCCCTGAATCAGATCGTTCAGGCGATTGCGCAGGGTGATGCCTCTGCCCTGCCTGAAATCGTCTCGCTTGATTCCGGGGCAATGCCGGGCATGGTGGGCGCCTATTCCGCAGACACCCGAACCATTTACCTGAACAGTCAGGTGGCTGAGCACGCCCCAAGCGTACGTGAGGCGCTCACGCATGAACTGGGTCACTTCATCGTCAGTGAGTTTTTCAGCGCCCGGGCGGGCGAGCTGGATGTTGTCGATTTCCTGTACGCACTGCTGGGCCAGGACCATTCGCTGATGCTCTCGGCAGCCGTGCACGAACCTGAGTCTCATCAGGGTTTGATCACGCTGCCGGATAGCGGACAGACCGTCGAGGTACAGGGATTCAAGACCGATCTGCATATTTCCTGGATGCAGAACCAGCTTCCCATGCTGAACGCCAATGCGTTCAATCTTCGCACGGGCGATGTTGTTGACCCTCGCGACGGCACCCTCACTGAAAATCTGCTGCTCGGCCTTGAAAACATCGATCGCTATTCGGTTTTCAGCGCCACCGCGCCTCGCTCAGGTCCAGTTCAAAGGACTGCCGATTTTCTGATCGACAAGGATCTTGACCCCGACAATCTCGCGCTGCTGCCCTATTTGAAGGTCAACGCAGCGGGCACAAAGTCGCTTTATTTCAGCTCGGCCAGTAGCAGTCCTGACGGGATCAGTCACATCGCGAAGTTGAACCAGAGCGGCTTTGCCTGCGAGGATCTGGTGGGCAGCGACTACGACTTCGATGATCTGGCCGTCCTCATTCGATCGGTGTCACTCACCGACTACTACTGATCCAAAAGGCGCACACGCAATGACCGACTCCGCGCAGGCTGACGAAGCGCTTGTTGAAGGCGTACGCAGGTTTGTTGAGCGCGAGATACTGGGCAAGGTTCAGGCGCTTGAGTCATCTGAAACCTATCCCTCGCATCTCATCGCGGCACTTGCAGAGATGGGATTATTTGGCGCTGCGGTACCCGCCGAGTACGGCGGGCTTGCAATCAATGTGCCCACCTATGCGCGGGTGATGGAAGAACTGGCTTACGGTTGGACCGCGCTCAACTGCTATCTCAACAGTCATTTCTCGGCGTCATCCATCATCGCCCGCTACGGCACCGACGCGCAGAAGGCACGCTACCTGCCGCGCATGGCTAAAGGTGAACTTCGGGTCGCCATCGCGCTCACCGAGCCTGCCGGCGGCAGCGATCTGCAGGCAATCCGAACACGCGCCACACGCAGTGACGACGGTCAGTGGCACCTGAAAGGCAACAAGATCTACATCACCAACGGCGGCAGTTCGGGCGCTGTCGTAGTTCTGACCCGCACGGGCGAAGGCAAAAAAGGATTCAGCCTGTTCATGGTGGAGAAAGGCCTGCCAGGGTTTTCAGTGGGCGGCCGTGCCAAGACCATTGCACACCGACAGGTCGATGTCACAGAACTGATTTTCGACTCGGTTCAACTCAGCGACAACGAGCTGCTTGGCGGGGTAGCGGGTGATGGCCTCCAGCAGATGCTCGATGCCATCGAAACCGGCCGCATCGCGATGGGAGCCACTGCGGTCGGTCTGGCGCGCTCGGCGCTCAAATCCGCGCTCGACTATGCGGCGCAACGCGAAACATTTGGCCAACCCATCGGTCAACACCAGGCGATCCAGGGATTGCTCGCGGACATGGGATCGAAAACGCTGGCCGCACGGGCACTGGTTCAGGAGGCTGCGCAGGTCAAAGCGCGCGGTGGTCGCGCAGATATGGTGGCCGGAATGGCCAAGCTCTTCGCAGGCGAGGTGTGCGCTGAGGTCGCGCTTAACTGCGTGCGAATCCATGGCGGATCGGGCTATGTGTCGGATTTTCCAGCAGAGCGTTATTACCGCGAGGCGCCCTATTTTGTCCTGGTCGAGGGCAGTAACGAGATCCAGAAAACCATCATTGCGCGGCGCCTGCTATCGGGCGATGGTCAGGCCGTCGGGCTCTGACGCAGCCCATGCGCTCCCCCGATCCGCTCACCGCGTTATCGCTCATCGATGCGCATGCCGCATTGCACCCGAGCCATCCGGCCATCCTGTTCGAAGGCAGCGTTATCTCGTACGGGCAACTGCATACGCAGTCGGTACGGCTTGCAGTTCATCTTCAATCGTTGGGGTTGGGGCCTGGCGGCAGGCTGTGCATCATTGCGGCCAACTGTCCCAGCCATTACATCGTCTACCTTGCCACGCTGCGCTGCGGGGCGGCGCTGTTTCCCATCAACTTTGAACTTGCTGATGATGAAATCGGTTACATCGTCGATAAGTCAGATCCCGATCTGATCGTTTGCGACGAACTCAGACACAGCAAAGTCAGCGCACATTCGAAGCCGTGCCTGCTGCTTCAGCAGCTCATCGACGCACACGCTGCAGACGATGGCGCGCCACCCGGTTTGAGCGACATCAAGCGCTCTCAGGATGACCTCGCACTCGTCGTTCACACCTCGGGTACCACGGCTCGTCCCAAGGGCGTTGTCGCTACCGATGCCATGGAGATCCGTTCGGCGCAGGCCCTGCACCGGGTGTGGCAGGTTCAGCCGCACGACATGTCGGTGTGTGCGCTGCCGCTCTCGTACACGTTCGGGATGTTCTCCGCTTCGTATGTTGCGCTGTGTGCAGGCGCTACGGTGCTGCTGCTGCCCAATTTTCATCCGGTCAGAGTTCTCGAGGCCATCCAGACGCATCGCGCCACGTATATGGTCGGCGTCCCGACGATGTACGCCATGATGCTCGAGCATGTTCAGCACACCGGATTGCGCTACGACCTGTCATCAATTCGAATGATGGCTGCCTCAGGCGCCCCCGCGGCACCGCGACTGAAAGAAGATTTCGAAGCCGCTTTCGGCGTCGAGTTGCGCGATTACTATGCGTTGTCCGAATGCACGCCAATATTTTCATTCGATCTGCGCGAGCAAACGTCACCGCCGCCAGGCTCTGTGGGCTCACTGGTCTCTGGCGCTGAAGTGCGGCTGGTTGACGCCGTCGGCAATGAGGTCGCGCCAGGTGATACCGGTGAACTGCTGGTGCGATCCGAGCGCCTGACCCCCGGCTACTATCTCGATCCGGCGCGCACCGCTGAATCCATCGATGCAGGCTGGTTCAAAACCCGTGATCTCGCCTGGCGCGACGCCCAGGGACATTTTTTCATCGTGGGGCGAGACCGTGATCAGGTGATCTCTGGCGGACACAAAATTGCGTCCACCGAGGTCGAAAGTGTCATCGCCAGGATCGACGATGTTGCGCAGGTAGCGGTTGTCGGCGCGCCACACCCAGTCATGGGCGAAGTCGTTAAAGCTGTCGTCGTGTTGAAGCGGGGCAGATCCTGTACTGCAGAGGCCATCGTGTCGCACTGTGCGGCGCAGCTTGCAGCCTACAAGGTGCCGAAGGTGGTGGAGTTTCGCACCGAACTGCCCGTCAGCCCGGCTGGCAAAATTCTAAAGCGGCAATTGATCTAGCGAACCGGCCATCCAACATGCGCGCGCCCTTCAGTCGTACCTTGATCGATCTGCTCTGCGAACAGGCTGAGCGCTATCCGAACCACACCGCGGTCGTCGACGAGCGCTGCGAAGTCAGCTATGTAACGCTTTGCCAGAACGTGTTTCGCGTGGCGGGCGCGCTCAGGAAAGCGGGCGTTCGCACCGGTGACCGCGTGGGCATTCTCGCCAACAATCGGGTGGAGTGGATCGAACTCTGCATCGCAGCGTCGGCCCTGGGCGCCATCGCCACCCCGTTCTCCACCTGGTCAACGCCACGCGAGCTCGATTTTTTGCTGCGCGACTCGGGCACCAAACTTCTCTTTACCATCGAGCGCTTCGGCGAGCGGCACTTTGCTGACGAACTCGCGGCCATGCTGGCCGATCCGAAAACTTGCCCGCCGGCGCTCGAGCAGATCGTGGTCATCGAAGAATCGAACGACGCCGCCCGCGCGCCGGGCGTCTTCAAGTCCTACGATTACTTTCTTTCCCAGGCCTCGCACTTCGAACTGCCGCCCCCCGGAGAGCGCGCAGGTGCGGACGACATTGCCTTTGTTCTGTATACCTCCGGATCAACAGCCCATCCTAAAGCGGTCCCCAACATTCATGGCGCGGTCATCGAGAACGGTTTTCATATTGGCGAGCGGCAGGGGCTGACGCCGGTTGACCGCGTGTTTTTGCCGGCCCCGCTTTTCTGGTCTTACGGTGCAGCCAATGCGATGTGCGCGACGTTCACGCACGGTGCCGCGCTGGTGCTGCAAGCCCGGTTTGAGCCGGGCACTGCGCTATCGCTCATCGAGCAGCACGCCTGCACCTCCATTTACACGCTGCCTGCCATCACGCATGCCCTGATCAGTCACGCGTCGTTTCAGCCGTCGCGCACTGCAAGCCTGCGGACAGCCATGACCATCGGCACCCCACAGGATGTGGCAACCGTCGCGCAGGTGCTTGGTGCTCGCGAGGTGTGCAATGTCTATGGCCAGACCGAGTCGTACGGTAACTGCTGTGTCACCTGGCACCACTGGCCACTCGAGCGTCGGATGACCGTCCAGGGTCCGCCGCTTCCGGGCGTCACGATTCGTATTGTTGACCCTGAAACGGCGCGCTTGGTCGAACCAGGCGAAGTGGGCGCCATCGAGGTCCACGGATATCTGACCCCCGGATACCTTGGCGAGAGCGCCGCGCAGAACGCTGACTCATTTACGTCCGATGGGTTCTTTCGAACCGGTGACCTGGGCCTGCTCACGGCCGAGGGCGATCTGGTCTTCAAAGCCCGCACCTCCGAGATGATCAAGCGCGCGGGCATCAACATTGCGCCGGCTGACATCGAAGAAGTGCTGCGGCAACATCCCAGCGTTGCAGCCGCTGGCGTCACCAGCGCCCCGGACCCGCTGAAGGGCGAACTGGTCATCGCATTCGTGGTTCCAACGCGCGGCACACACATCGAGCCCGACACGCTTCGTGCGCACTGCCGCGCGCTTGCCGCGGTTTACAAGACGCCGGATCGCTTTGAATTTGTCGAATCGCTTCCAGTCACCAATACCGGAAAGCTGCTTCGACGAGAACTTAAGCAGATGGCCCTTTCAATCGCAGGGCAGCCGCCGCACTCACCGAGCGCCGGCTAAACTCGCGTCCTGGAAGCTATTGCCATGCGCGAGTCTCACTGGTCCTCTCTTTTCCCGCTTCTTCGCTGGTTGGGCTACGGCGGCCTTCTGCCGTTCGCAGCGCTCGCGCTCGGATCGTTGCTCCTTGCTGAGCCCGGTGTCCGCGCCCAGTGCCTGATGTTGCTGAAGATTTACGGGCTCTCCATCATCAGCTTTGTGGGTGCGATCTCCTGGGGCCTTGCGCTCGGTCATCCCGATTGTGACCTCGCGCTTCGGCGACGTCTCCTGATCTGGAGCGTGCTGCCGTCGCTGGTGGGCTGTGCCAGTTTTGTTCTGCCCTCCGCGGCGGGTTGCCTTCTGCTGGCCGCTACCGCCGCGCTCGCGCTGGCTGTCGATCTGCGCACAACCACCACGTTGGGGCTGCCCCCGGCGTGGCGCAGGCTCCGGGTTCATCTTTCCCTGGGTGCGATTGCCGCGTTGAGCGTCGGCGCGTTGTCTGCCTGAGCCGCGCAATGCGCTACCAGGGAATCGATTCGCCGCGGTAGTCCACGAAATACGCCCCCGATCGAGCGGGCAGCTGATCAAGCGTTTTCAGTAAACCTGTAGCGGCCTCAGCAGCCGATACCGTCGCAGTGGCCGCTGACACAAAGCGGTGCGATAGCGGCGAAACCACGGTGCCCGGCTGCATGGCTGCGACCACCAGGTTCGGCAGGCGACGATGCAGTTCGATGGCGGCTGTCTGCAGCAGCATGTTCAGCGCCGCTTTCGAGGCGCGATATCCATACCAGCCACCGAGGCGGTTATCTGAGATGCTGCCCACCCTCGCCGACAACTTGCCATACAGACAACGCTCACGCGCAAGATACGGTGTTAACGCACGCAGCAACAGCAGCGGTCCGATCGCGTTGATTTGCACCAGGTCGTTCAGCGCTGCGGGTCGCACGGCAGCCAGCGATTTTTCGGGGCCCGATGGGTCAATACTCAATACGCCTGTTGCGTCGATGACCACCGAAAAGGGCCCGTGCGGCGCGAGCACCGCCGCCGCCTGCTCAAGCGAACCTGACTCGCGCAAATCAAAGCCGGCATGCGTCGAGCGGTTCAGCGCGACGACCGCCTGACAGGCCGGATCAGCGACGAGCGTATCATGGAATGCGCGACCAATGGCGCCCGAGGCGCCAATGACCAACGCCCGATAGCCCGCTGCAAGGGATTGCATCGACCCGCTCAAATAATTTTCGCGGCGCGGACCGCAACCGCGGACCCCCACCCCACCAGACCGCACCAGCGCTCGAGCAGTCGGCTGCTCCAACTGCGATCCGCCAATCGGTTGCCGGTCTGAGCCCGAGAGTCGATCGGTTCAGCGAGCAACTGCTGGGCCTCGTCACGGTGACGACACTCGTCGCTGCGAAACCGGTTGAGTACACCCAGGAGGTGATGGGGCGAAAGCGGGGTGTTACCGCACATCCCGCTCGAGCACGCCAGGCTGCCATCCTGCATCGCGTCGGCACCTGGGTCAGAGGCGACCAGGCGTTCGAGGTGATCGATTTGTTCCTGATAGTGCCGGTCAACAAATCGTTCGACTGCCGCAATGGTTGCGAGTATCCAGCGGCGCCCACCCGCTGCAGCGACCGTTCCAACCAACCAGCCCGCCAGCCGCCAGGCGGGCAACAAGCGGCTACGAAAGCGCCATGGCAGCAGCTCATTGAAAGCCGTGAGGTGCTGTTGTTCCTGCTCGGCGTGTTCTTTGAGCAGGGGACGAAGCTGTTGATCGCGCGACCACAGCAGCATTGCGCGATAGATCCACACCGCGCCCGTTTCACCGGCGTGGTCTGAGCGAATTGCAGGGATCATCACTTGAGGAATCACGCTCGGTTCGCTGACCACACTTCGAACCGTACGTTGCAGAAAGGGACGCAGGCGAAGGAACCCGGCATAAACCGTATCCATCAGCCAGACACCGCCCGGCAGGCGTCCAATCGAGGCAAGCGCCCGCCACATCCATCCCAGGCGCCGCCACAGCAGCACAAACGCCGGGGCACCGTGCAGCCAGAGCCCGTCGCTGCTGAACACATGAAACCGCTTCATCAGAACGGCAGGGTCTGGCTGATAACCGCGCCTGTCGACCGGAATCTGCAGCCCGGGCAGCGCGAGGTTATTCCACAAGATGTCGGACGGGGCCTGCCGGCGATACGCCGCGACCTCACGCACGCACATCGGGCACGAGCCATCAAAGAAGACAGTGAGCACAGGACGCATCAGTTGAGGATAGCGCATACCGCCTGTCACCCCTCACCGATACGGAGGTTCGGATAAGGGTCATCGCGGAGAGCGGCAGTGATCCGCGCAGACACGCCAGCGCGGGTGACGCATCCGTCAGCGTTTCGCTTCCTTCGGGCGCCCAGACTGAATTTCAAACGGGCGTTTCATACTGCCTGTTCTTGATGCCTGCCGTTTCAAAGGGAACCCGCCATGACCCGCCGACTCCACGTTGTCTGCCTGCTTGCCATCACGATTCTGTGCATCGGATGGGGGCCCAGCCCTGCGTACGCGCAGAGCTACCCCAACCGCCCGGTGACGCTCATCAATCCCTACCCGCCTGGCGGAGGCGCTGACGTGGTTGCCCGGGCGCTCGCGCGTGAACTGTTTGAAATCTGGCGTCAACCCGTTGTGGTTGAAAGCAAGCCCGGCGCAGGCACCACGATTGCCGCGGCATTTGTAGCCCGTGCGCCGGCAGATGGCTACACGCTGCTGCTGTCGACCAGCCAGCATGCGATTGCGCCTGCCTTGTTCAAGAGCCTGCCGTACGACATCGTGACCGATCTCCAGTCGATTGTGATCGTTTCCGAAAGCCCGCTGTTTCTGGTGGTCAGGCCGGATCGAAACATCGCCACGCTGTCAGATCTGGTCGCGCGCTTGAAGCAGTCGGGTGGCTCGATGAACTATTCATCGTCGGGCATCGCAGGCTTACCGCACCTGGCGGGCGCCTTCCTCAATCAAATGATCGGCGCAAACGCGGCACATATTCCGTACGCAGGCACCGCGCCCGCGCTGACGGCGTTGCTGGGCGGACATGTCGATCATCTGTTTGCCGATACGTCTGCGGTCGGTCAAATCGTCGCCGGAAAGGTGCGGGCGCTCGCGGTTACCTCCATCCAGCGCCTACCCGCGTTTCCCGACCTTCCGACAATGGCGGAAACGTTGCCGGACTTCCAATTTACGGTCTGGACCGGGTTGGATGCGCCGGCAGGGACCCCGCGCAGCGTGATCGACCAGGTCCATGAGGCCGTGCAAAAAGCCCTGGCCACGCCCGCGATGAAGAAGTTGTTCACCGACACCTCTCGCACGGTGTCGACCTTTTCGCCTGACCAGTTCTCAGCCTTCAAAGCCGCTGAGGTGCGCAAGTATCGGTCCCTGATTCAGAACGCGGGCATTAAAGCCGAGTGAGGGTTTGTGGTCGCGCCAGGCGACAGATCCCGCGCGAAACCACTGGGATTTACAGTTGTTATGTCAGTTTTCTCTTACACTGCAACGCCTGATCATCGAGCCCCGCTGCACATCACCGATCGGTCTTGTTCGCAGGCGGTGACTCACATCCTCGGGAGCTCGCGCGGTGAACCTTTACATTGTTCTGTTTCTACTGGTTGGGGCCTGCTTCGGAGTTGCATCGTTTTCGAATCGGCACCTGTTCAGCGAGGGGCCGACCAAGGCTGATACAGCCAACAGCGGCCCTCAACTCGGCAGCCGATTTTTCTGGCTGCTGGTATGCGTCTGGCTTTGGCCCCTTCTGCTGCTCACTGGCCTAAATTCAGCGTGGATCATTGCCAAAAGAAAGCGGCGTACTCCGAACATTGCTTAGCGGGCTACCCCGCCAATCACCGCAAGTGCCCTCCTCGTCAGACGTCATCATCATTGGCGCCGGCATCGCCGGTGCATCGATCGGGCACTGGCTGGCACAGCATGCCCGGGTCGTGATTCTTGAACGCGAAGCCCATGCCGGCTATCACGCCACTGGCCGCTCAGCGGCGTTGTTCATGGAGAGCTACGGCACGCCGCAGGTGCGCGCACTGACCCGAGCGAGTCGCGCGTTTTTTCAATCCCCCCCAACCGGATTCGCTGACAGTCCCATACTCAGTGCGCGCGGCGCACTGGTAGTCGGCGCGCAGGGGGAGGAAGCCGCGCTGCAAGCGCATTGGGAAACGCTGAAGGCCTTCAGTGAAAACGGTGCTCGGCTTTCTGTCGCCCAGACCTGCAAGCTGCTTCCCGTTCTGCGCCCCGATCGGCTGATTGGCGGCGTCTACGAGCCCGACGCTGCGGACATCGACGTGAATACGCTGCATCAGGCGTTCCTGCGGTCCGTTCGGCGACTGGGCGGATCGATCATCACCCGAGCAGAGGTGACCGGGATCACGCGAGGTGGAAACCGCTGGGAGGTCCACACCAGCGCGGGCAATTTCGAGGCGCCAATCATCGTCAATGCCGCAGGCGCATGGGCGGATCAGGTGGGTGAGTTGGCTGGTACGCGGTGCATCGGTCTGCAACCGAAGCGCCGCTCGGCTTTTGTGTTTGCGCCGCCAGTAAACCTAGACCACCGACGTTGGCCGGCTACGATCGGCGCGAGCGAAGACTGGTACATCAAGCCCGATGCCGGGCAGATCCTGGGATCTCCCGCCAACGTGGATCCGGTTGAACCGCACGACGTCCAGCCAGAAGAGCTCGACATCGCACTCGCGATTGATCGTATTCAGACCATGACGACGCTCAGTATCAACCGACCTCTCAGAACCTGGGCCGGTTTGCGGTCCTTCGTTGACGACGGCGATCTGATCGGCGGATGGGATCCCGCTGTGTCAGGATTTTTCTGGGTTGCCGCGCAAGGCGGTTATGGCATTCAGACCTCGGCAGCGATGGGCGAAGCGTGCGCGGCGCTTGCGCTGGGCCTCCGTATTCCGGATCACCTGGCCGCGTTTGGGTTGAACGAAGCGATGTTGTCGCCGACCCGAATCACCTGGAACGCTTGATCCGCGTATCACCATGCCCCGCGGCATGGCGCTCCAGCAAAGCCTGACGCGTTGCGGGACTCTCGAGTTGTTGCAGCCACCATCGCAGCGCACGCCCGCGCGCGACGGCCTCGCGCCACGCATAGCTGGCGCGGGCAATCCGGTTGGGTCGCTGAACGGTTCGCTCGACAAGCTGGCCTGAGCCGAGGTACGGCCGCGCAAGAGGCTCA
>Ga0194129_10001273_pt1 | contig 42307 bp, 36 predicted proteins | sample TA2KigCa35mmetaG_FD_150862 | JGI IMG/M metagenome (GOLD analysis project Ga0194129, IMG submission 150862) | Freshwater microbial communities from Lake Tanganyika, Tanzania - TA2015038 Kigoma Deep Cast 35m | ecosystem: Environmental > Aquatic > Freshwater > Lake | place: Tanzania: Lake...
TCGGGGTCGTGGTCGTCGTGGTCGTCGGAGCCGTGGTCGTCGTGGTCGTCGGCGCCGTGGTCGTCGTGGTCGGCGTCGTCGTCGTCGTGGTCGTCGTCGTGGTCGTCGTCGTGGTCGTACTGCTCGAGGGAGTCACGTTGACGTTCTTCGTCACCGTGGCCGAATCACCATCGGCGTCGGTCACGGTGAGCCTCACCTGATTGGACCCGACGGTGGTGAAGGTCTTGGAAGCGCTCACTCCACTCGCAGTGCTCCCATCAGGGAACTCCCACAGGTAGGTCGCAGGACCAGCCGTCACCGTGGATTCCGCAGCGGAGAAGTTGACACTGAAGGGCGACTCACCGCTGAGCAACGTCGGCGTGGTTGTGATCTTCGCAATCACGCCCCGGCCGACAACAGGCGCCGTCTGACCTGCGATCACCGCAGTGTTGTTGCCCGAGGGCGACGGGAGACCGAGGTTCGTGTTGATCTGCGTGTTGATGCCGTTCGGGTCGAACAGGATCGGAGGACACCCAGAGGCTCCCGGGACCGAGAAGGAGTTGTTGACCAACAACACCGATCCGCTGGTCGAGTACGGCGACCCTGAGATCGCCGTGTTCGGGAGAGGCGGACTCGTCGTCCCGGTCGTCAGCACGTTGATGTCGATCGGATTGCTGGTCGTGCCGATCGAACACGTCGGTCCGAGGGGGAGGATGCCGTCCTCGTTGGTGAGCCCGATTCGGAATCGCAGCCGGAGGCTGGCCTGTCCGGTGAGCGGGTTGATGGTTCCGGTTGCTGGCGCAGTCGGAATCACGGTGGCGATGAAGACCGGGTTGGAGCCGATGGCAACGCGGATGTACGCCTTCGGCAGGATGACACCGGACGTCGGGATCGTGAGGTTCCCCGCCGCATCGATCGTGCCGTTCAGGACCGGATCGATCTTCGCCTGGAACCCACCGGCGGTCTCTGAATCATCGGTGGGACTCGTGCACTGCGGATCCCCGCCGATGCCCGGAGGAGCGACGTAGTCGATCCCGGGGATTCCGTCGTTGTCGACTCCGTCGGAGCACTCCGGAAGGGCCCGCGGGGCGAGCGAGAAGGACTGGCCGCGCAGACTGATCACGCCACCTGTCGGGGTGATGGTGATCGCACCGGGATTGGCGACCTTCTGCGCCTCGGCACCGGGAAGAGACAGGAAGACCGTCGCCAGAGCAACGAGCACTGCGGCACCGGTCCAAACAAAACGCTTCATGCCATCCCCCTCAGGACGAGATTTCCAACCGCCTGATGAACAGTGTTGAACACTCGCTCCCGCTCGTCAAGCCATACCAGTGGATCAGAGCGAACCGCCGGGCACATCAGCCAATGGGGGCCACTGGATCACTCGTGGTCGCCGTCGGGACGGCCGTGGCGATCGACGCCGCACAACGCCCTCCAGGCCCGGGGGATCCGGCCCTGAACGAGGACCTCGGCGTCGATCAACGAGCGCAACACGGCTTGACAGGCTCGATGCCGCAGGGCCTCACGCTCAGGACACCGGCGAACCCGATTCCACGTTCGCCAACCGGGGAGGCCGACGGTCTCGTACACCCCGGGCTGAACCAGCGTGTCCCACATGCCGCCGATCACCACGGGCACGAGATGACGAAGTGCCCAGCGATCGATCCTCGACGTGGTGGCCCATGTCTCCCTCAGCCGCAGGCGGGCGTAGGAGAGATGGCGAGCTTCTTCCATCCGGTGGTAGCGGTTGACCGCTGCGAGATGGGGATCGGTGCCGGGGTGTTCCGAGGCCAGGTGCTGCAGGAGGTCCGGGATCTCCTCACCACCGAGCACCAGCGCGTGGAACGTCGCCGGCAACTGGATGATCAGTGCCGTGCCGAACCGGTCGATCAGCTTGAACACCCCGCGGTCGAGGCGCTGCGGTGCTCTGGGACCGATCTGTCGGATCAGGTCTGCGAACAGTCGCGAGTGTCGCGACTCCTCACCGATCTCGACCAACGCGTAGTCGGCGTGCGCACCCGCAGGGTCGAGCCGGTTGGCGATCTCGATGCCGAATCCCGCCGTCAACACGGCCTCGAAGCGGATTCCCGCCACCAGGATCGAGGCGACCTCCTCTCGCGAGAGGGTGGCCCACTGCTCGTCGCTCAGACAGAGGCCGAGACCGGCCGTACTCATCAACTCTGTCGGGATCAACTGTCCAGCCCCGAGTTGGCCGGACAACTCGGGGGCCGACAACGGGTCCTTCGCCCGTTTCTCCGACACCCGCAGGAGTTGGGACAGCCGACGGGCCGACGACCGACCGGGGTCGAGGTTCGTCGGCGTCGGGCCGTTCTGCAGGTGGGTTGATCCGTCGGACAACGTGAGCTCCTCCGCTTTGTTACCGGCAGTAACTTACCGACAGTAACAGCGCTCGTCAAGGGCGGTGGGGCAGTACAGTCTGCGGAGTGGGCGAGCGACGACGCAGGAACCGCAAGGCGACCGAGGACCGACGTGAGGACCTGATCGATGCGGCCGTCACAGCGATCCGCCGGGACGGGGCCGGGGTCTCCATGGAGGAGATCGCTCACGAGGCCGGCATCACCAAGCCGATCATCTACGCCAACTTCGGTGACAAGGCCGGCCTGGCCGACGCCATCGCCGCTCGGTTCTCGACTGAGCTACAGGCCCGGTTCGCGACGATCTGGGTCCAGACCGACGACTCCCGGGAGCGCGTGGTGCGGTCGATCGACGTCTGGGTGAGCTTCATCGAGGAGGAGCCGAACATCTACAGCTTCCTCTCCGAGGGAACCTTCGGTGCCGGCCGACGACTCGATGAACGGCGTCTCGTCGACGAGTTGGGACGGACGGTCTCCCAAGCGCTCGGTCAAGCCCTCCGGGCGTCAGGAGCAGACTCCGGACCGGCGGAGCCGTGGGCGTTCGGGATCCTCGGGATGGTCCACGTCAGCACCGAGTGGTGGCTCGAACGACGCACCCTGAGTCGGGCCGACTTCGTAGAGTTCATCGCCACCCTGCTGTGGGAAGGACTCGCCGGGGCCGGGCTCGGCAACGCCGGACGGACCGGCGCCGCCACATCCGCCGCCGGTCGGGCCGACGAGGCGAGCGCTACTGGATCTCCTCGCCCAGGCGCCGCAGCGACTGCACCACGGCGCGCTCGTCGACGTTGACGCACTTCCCCGAGGTCACGACCGGCCGACCGGCCACCCACACCGCAGCGACGTCCTGACGGGAGGCCGAGTAGGCCAACGAACCCACCGGATCGCGCACCGGCTCGATCCAGGGGCTCGACAGGTCCACCGCGGTCAGGTCAGCGACCTTGCCCGCCTCGATCGAACCCGAGTGCGCCTCGATGCCGAGCGCCTCGGCCCCACCGAGCGTGGCCATCCGCAGCGCCTGACGTGCCGGGAGCGCCGTGGCGTCAGGCGGGTGCGCACCCGACGCCGTCCCCTTGTGCACCAGCGCCGCAACACGCATGACGTGGAGCAGATCGAGGTCGTCGCTGCTCGCCTGACCATCGGTACCGAAGGCCACCGTGGCCCCCGCTTCGAGCAGATCACGGACCGGCGCCACGCCCGAGGCCAGCTTCAGGTTGGACACCGGGCAGTGGGCGACGGCCGCACCCGCCCGAGCGATCCGGTCGACCTCCGACGCTTCGAGGTGCACGCAGTGTGCGAGGAGGGTGTCCTGCGACAGCAGGCCTGCGTCCTCGAGCACATCGAGCGGTCGCCCGCCGTGGCGAGCGAGCACCACATCGTTCTCGGCCTCGGTCTCAGACAGGTGGATCTGCAGGATGCAGTCCCGACCATTGATCAGCGCGGCGAGTTCGGCGAGTTGATCGGGACCGACCGTGTAGGTCCCGTGCGGTCCGAGCACCGGACGCCAGATCCCGCTCGCCGGTCGCTCGTCGAGCCACTCCCCCGCAGCGGTGAGCACCTGGTCCCACGTCGACGTGGTCGGCCCGCCGTCGATCAACGTCGGTCCGGTCAGGAGCCGGAGTCCGACGGACTCAGCACCTCGCAGTCCGGCGTCGACCATGAAGTACATGTCGATCGAGGTGGTCACGCCGCTGCGCACGAGTTCCACCGCCGCCGCCTGCGTGGCCCGCTCGACTCGATCCGGAGTCAGACTCACCGCCTCCAGCGGCATGACGACCGCCAGGAAGTCGGCCAGGTTCCGGTCCGACGCGCTCCCGCGCAGCATGTTCATGGCCAGGTGCGCGTGCGTGTTGATCAGGCCCGGCACGAGCACGTGTCGCTCGAGACGGGTTGTGGGGACGCCGGCGCAGACATCGAGGATCTCGTGCGCCGGACCGACCTGCACGATCCGACCGTCCGCAACCGCCACGGCGCCGTCGTCGAGCACCCGGCCCTCACCCGGGTCACCGATGACGACCCACTCGGCACGTACCACCAGATCCGCCCCGACATCCGCCTCACCGACTCGAGCGCCATCGGTCCCGCCCGCCATGGCCGCACGCTACCGTCCGGCCGTGACCATCGACGTCGCCGCTCTGCGACGGGATACACCGAGCCTGCTCGAGCGGACCTACCTCAATCACGCAGGCGCCTCACCCTCCCCCGTACCCGTGCTCGATCGGGTCGTGGAGCACCTCCGGCTCGAGGCGCAGATCGGCGGCTACGAGGCGGCCGAGGCATGCGCCGAGGAGCTGCACGCAGTCCACAGCTCACTGGCGAAGCTGCTCGGTGCCGGTGCGGACGAGATCGCCCTCTGCGACAGTGCCAGTTCGGCCTGGCTCCGCGCCTTCTGGTCGTTCCCGCTCCGGTCCGGGGACGTCGTGCTCACCTGCCGGAGCGAGTACGTCACCAATGCGCTCGCCCTGCTCCGGGCCCGACGGACCGTTGGCATCACCGTCGAGGTGCTGCCCGACGACGAACACGGTCAGGTCGACGTCGCCGCCCTCGTCGAACGCCTCGACGCCGGTGGGGTCGCCCTCGTCAGCATGGTGCACGTCCCGACACAAGGGGGTCTCGTCAATCCCGCAGCCGCCGTCGGTGCTGCGTGCCGATCGGCGGGTGTCCCGTTGCTGCTCGACGCCTGCCAGTCGGTCGGACAGCTGCCGACGCTGGTCGACGAACTCGGCTGCGACGTGCTCACTGCGACCGGCCGCAAGTTCCTGCGGGGTCCACGCGGGACCGGATTCCTTTACGTGCGCCGCAGCCTCCTCGATCGGCTCGACCCCCTGTTGCTCGACTCCCAGTCGGCGAGCTGGGTCACCGACGACACCTACGAACTCGCCGCAGGGGCCCAGCGACTCGAGTCGTTCGAGCGCAACATCGCCGGACTCCTCGGACTCGGTCGCTCTGTCGAGTACGCCCTCGGTATCGGCATCGATGCGATCGCGGACCGGGTGGTCGCACTCGGTGCAGCACTGCGGACCGGTCTCGCCGCCATCCCCGGCGTGCAGGTCCACGATCGGGGCGAGCAGCGCTGCGGGATCGTCACGTTCACCATCGACGGGCACGACCCGGCCGACGTGCAGCGACAACTCGCCCGGGAACAGGTGCACGTGTGGACAGCGAACGCTGCCTACGCCCGGATCGACCTCGACGCCCGGGGCATCAGTTCCATGGTGCGCGCCTCGGTCCACGTCACGACCACCGACGACGAGGTCGACCGAACGCTCGACCTCGTCGATCGGATCAGTCGAGATCCCGCTTGATCCGAGCCAACTCCACCCGCTCGGGACGGGCCTTGTAGAACTCATCGAGCGGGTAGCAGCCCGAGACCAGCCCGTGCCGGGGTGCGGTCGTGCAGTCCGAGAACGTCCGACACAGCGACCGGGGCCGCACCGGCCGACCCGCCAGGACGTCAGCCGGAAGATCCGGATAGGACAGCGCCGAGCGACCCAGCCCCACGCTGTCGACCCACCCGGCGTCCAATGTCGCCTGGGCGACGTGGCCGATGAACTGCTGGAAGTACGTGTATCCGGTTCCCACCACGACCGTGCCGCCGGGAACGGCGACCCGAAGATCCCGGGTGGCCTGCAACATCGCGACGGCATCGACGATCGGATCCCTCGGTGGCGTGTAGCCGTCGGACGGCGGGAACCATGCCGGACGCTGGGCGTGCGGCGACCAGTACGGACTGCCGACAGTCGTGCACACCAGGCGGACCCCCCGATCGGAGAGCATGCGGACCACCTCGATGGTCTCGGACAGGTCCGGGCCGTCCAGCCCCACGGGAGAGAAGACATCGAGGGCCGCTGGGTCCGGCGCACCCACGCCGTCCTCGCCGGCCCGGTACGGACCGGGGTCGAACACCGACAACCGCACCCCGACGGCGAGGTCCGGAACCCGCTCCCGCACCCCGTCGACGCAGGACCGCAGGAACCGTGAGCGCCCCTCGAGGTCACCGCCGTAGCGCCCTGGACGTTCGTGCGCAGCCAACAGTTCGTGCCCGAGGTAGCCGTGGCAGGCCTTGAGGTCGACGAAGTCGAACCCCGCTGCACGAGCGACCTCGGCTGCCTCCACGAAACACTCCACGAGCTCGTCGAGTTCGTCGTCGCTGAACAACGACGACGGTGTGGCCCCGACCCGGGCGTCGAGCAACGGGTCCGTGCGGGCCGTCCGGGGCGCTGGTGGGCCGTCGGGCCGCGACCACCGACCCGAGTGCGTCAACTGGAGCCCGACCACCGGCGTCACCCCGACGCCATCGGCGGCCGAGCGGAGCCCGGCGAGCAACCCGCTCAGGTCCTCGACGGAGTTGTTGTTGATGGTCAACTGGTGCGGGTTGGCCCGACCGTCGCGACGAACCGCCACAGCCTCGCCGCCCCAGACCAACCCGGCGCCCGAGGCGCCGAAGCGTTCCCATCGGCGTCGGACCAGGTCGCTGGGTCGACCCTCGTCGGTGCCGTCCCAGCCCTCCATCGGCAGGACGCAGAACCGGTTCGGGATCAGCAACAGCCGAGCCGGGTCCGCAACCTCGAACGCTGTGGCCAGGACCCCAGCGGCGTCGACCTCGTCGGCGACGGTCAGGTCCACGCCGAGTTCGGCGAGGCGGTCACGGAGCGCCGACGGGTCAGCGAGCGACTTCACCTGCGGATAGGGCAGTCGACGGGTCACGTTCGGCTCCCGGTACCCGGCTCGACCACGCCCTGTTCGACGACACCCAGCCGAACGCCGAGTTCGGCGAGGACCGCCCGGTCCGAGTCGGGGCGCTCCGGGGCGCCGGCCGGTGTGGCGTCGGAGGTGATCCACCCCCGCAGGCGGAGGAACTGCGACGCCGAGTGCTTGTAGGCCGGCACCGGGGTCCGGAAGGCGAACCGGCCCAGGTACTGCAGGTCGTCGTTGCGCTGGTGGAACGCCGGATCGCCGCTCGCCCAGCACCGGTCCCGCTCGGCGAAGAGGTCCGGCGCGAATGTCGAGATGCCGAGCAGGTAGTCGCTGCCGTAGCAGACCATGTCGATCGCCAGGTCGTTGCCGGTCAGCACCATGAAGTCGGGCCGCACCCGGTCACGCAGACGCAGGCGGTCCCACTCCGGTGCCCGCTCGAGCGACGAGTGCTTGGCACCCGCACACGAGCGGATTCCGAGCAGGTCCCGGTACCCCTCGAGGGAGAGCACGAACCCTGCGGGGTGGAACGCCCGGGACAGCTCGAAGCCCAGGAACCGGTCGCACCGCTCCCCCACCGCCGCCATGGCTGCGAGCTGTTCCCCTTCGCTCACGCCACCGAGTCCGTGCGAAGGGAACAGGATCGGCGTGCCTCCGTGGCTGGCGATCGTCGCCACCTGCTGGAAGTAGCGGTCCAGGTCGAGTCTCGCCCCCGGTGCGTCGTCGACGTGCGCTCCCGCCACGAACTCGGCATCTCCGCAGATCTCACGGGTGACCCGCAGGATCTCCTGGCGTGCGCTGTCGTCGAGGGTCGGACCGAAGCCCGTGTCCATGTTGACCGCCGGGACGAGTCCGGCCTCGAGCGTCCGGGCCAGGTGGGCGGCGAAGCCGTCGAGGTCCGGAGTGAACGGGTCGGCGTGCGGCAGCAGCACCGCCGACATCCCCGTGATCGTGCGTTCCGGCCGCAGCAGATCGTACGGCTCTGTCGCCCGGCCACTCACGGGGACCACGCTACGGCACGGTCCTGAGCGTCGAGCACGACGCGGCTGACGACGACCGGATGGTGGCGGGGCATCAGTCGTTCTCCGTCGTCGGCGAGATCGGCGAGCAGCTCATCAGCCCAGTTCCTCTGGTCGAGGGGCTCGACTCGACGGTGCGACGCCGCGTCGGTGATCCACAGCTCGGGGCTTCCGGCCACACCGTCGAGGATCGGCGTCCGCACCTCGAGCCTGCCCTCGGTCCCGGTGACCACGAGTCGGACGTCTCCCCACGCCGGGAACCCGTCGGCCTCGAGGAAATCCACCCGGTGGAACCCGCGCGCACCACCGCCCTCGAGGACCAGCTCCGCGACGTCGTGCACGGCGGGCAGCTCCGGTGCTGCGACGTTGCCCGAGGCTGCATGGACCACGCGCACGTCGTCGGCGCCGGTGACGGCAACGAACTGGTCGACCTGGTGCGTCGCGAGGTCGACCAACAGGCTTCCAGCCCGAGCCGGATCCGCAAACCACGCTGGCCGGGAGGCGAACGCCGCACGGTGCGGGGCGCTCCCGCTGACGGCGACGACCCGGCCGACGGCGCCGGAACGCGCCATCGCGGTGGCGGTGCGGACCGCAGGGACCCCGAAGCGCTCGGAGAACAGCACCCACCACCTGCGGCCGGACGCGGCGACGGCGGCCTGCACCTCGTCGAGCTGATCCGCAGTCGTGACCCCCGGCTTGTCAACCAGGACCGAGCGGCCGGACCGGAGCGCAGCGACAGCATCACCGGCCCGGTCTGCGGGCACACCGGCGAGCACCACCAGCTCGACGTCCGGGTCCGACAACACGCCATTACGGTCGGTGGGCCGAGACTCGGGGAGCCAACCGGCGAACTCGGCGGCGAACGTGCCGCCGTCGGTGTGGGCCACGACCCGGGCACCGGCGGTACGGAGTTCGTGGACGAGCTCGAAGACGTGGAGGTGCTCGAGCCCGACCACCCCGATCCCGGCCCGTGCTGCTGCCACGGGACCAACGTAGGTCGCACCGGCCGGTAGCGTTCCGCTCATGCCCAGCTACGACCAACTCTTCATCGACGGCCAGTGGGTCGCCCCCGCCACCGATCGCACCTTCGACGTGGTCAACCCGTTCGACCTGAGCGCCGTCGGCAGCGCACCCGAGGCCGCCGAGGCCGACGTGGACCGAGCAGTGGCCGCCGCCCGGGAGGCGCTGGCGGGCCCATGGGGATCGACGACCGCCGCCGAGCGCGCCGACCTGATGGCGGCCCTCGGGGACCAGCTCAACCTGCGTTTCACCGAGTTCGCCGACCTCATCACCGCCGAGAACGGGTGCCCGACGCTGTTCAGCCAGCTCGGTCAGGTGGGCGCAGCCTCCATGGTGCTGCAGTTCTTCACCGACCTCACCCGGACCTACCCCTTCGAGGAGCTGCGCCGGGGCATGCTCTCGCCGACCATCGTGCGCCACGAGCCGGTGGGCGTCGTCGCCGGGATCATCCCGTGGAACGTGCCGCTGTTCATCACGATGCTGAAGTTCGCCCCCACGCTGGCGTCGGGGTCGACCATGGTCGTCAAGCCGGCTCCCGAGACACCGCTCGACGCCCTGCTGCTCGCCGAGTGCGTCGAGGCGGCTGGCATCCCGGCCGGCGTGTTCAACGTGGTGCCCGCCGATCGTGGGGTCGGCGAGTACCTGGTCCGGCACCCCGGCGTGGACAAGGTGAGCTTCACCGGATCGACCGCCGCCGGTCGGCGCATCGGCGGGATCTGCGGTGAACAGCTCAAGCGGTGCACGCTCGAGCTCGGCGGCAAGTCCGCAGCGGTGTTCCTCGACGACGTCGACGTGGTCGCAGCGGTCGAGGCGCTGCTGCCCCTCGGCTCGCTCATGAACAACGGGCAGGCGTGCGTGGCCCAAACGAGGATCCTCGCTCCCCGGAGCCGCTACGACGAGGTGGTCGACGCCGTCACCGCCGGGACCGCCGCCATGCCGGTCGGCGACCCGATGGACATGGGCACCGCCGTCGGTCCGCTCGTTGCCGAGCGCCAGCGTGATCGGGTCGAGGGCTACATCCGCACCGGTCTGGACGAGGGCGCCCGGATCACCACGGGCGGTGGACGGCCCGATGGGTTCGACACGGGCTGGTTCGTCGAGCCGACCGTGTTCGCCGACGTCGAGAACTCCATGCGCATCGCCCAGGAGGAGATCTTCGGACCGGTGCTCTGCGTGATCCCCTACGAGGACGACGCCGACGCCGTCCGGGTCGCCAACGACTCCGACTACGGACTGTCCGGGTCGGTGTGGTCCAGCGACATCGACCGCGCCCTCGTCGTGGCCCGCGGGGTACGGACCGGCACTTACACGGTCAACGGGTTCTCCATGGAGTTCAGCGCGCCGTTCGGGGGCTTCAAGAGCTCCGGTGTGGGCCGTGAGCTCGGACGCGAAGGACTCGAGGAGTTCCTCGAGTCCAAGTCGATCTGCCTGCCCGACGGGACCGAGCCGACGCTCGAGTTCTGACCGACCTTCAGGCGGGGTGCAGATCCAGGGTCGCCGCTGCGAGTCCGTAGACGAACGCGTTGGGCATCTCCACGATCGAGTCCGGGTGCAGGTCGAGGCGCTCCACCCGGTCGAGCAGCTCCTCGAGGAACACCCGGATCTCCAACCGGGCGAGCGAGGAGCCCAGGCAGAAGTGGGTGCCGAACCCGAAGCTCAGGTGGTGGTTCGGTGACCGGGTGACGTTCAGGTCGTCACCGTCCTCGAAGTACGCCTCGTCGCGGTTGGCCGAGGTGTAGCAGAGCACGACCTGCTCGCCCCGCCGGACGGTCACCCCGCTTAGTTCGACGTCCTCGACGGCGACCCGGCACATGTTGTGGATCGGGGTCACCCAGCGGATGCACTCCTCGACTGCGACCGACAGGTCGGCGCCCGACCGGAGCAGCGCCCACTGGTCGGGTCGGCGGGCGAACTCGATCATGGAACGTGCGATCACCGTACGGGTCGTCTCGGCGCCGCCGTCCAGGAGGAGCAGGCAGTCGGAGATCACCTGGTCGACCCCGAAGTCGTGGCCGGGCACCGTCGCCGTGGTCCACACCGACACCACGTCGTCCGCCGGACAGGCCCGCTTGGACTCGAAGAGGTCGGCCGATGCGGCGGCGAACTCCATGGCGGCGCCGATCCCGTCCTCGGTGAAGTACCGGGGACCGCCGCCCAGCATGATCGTGCGCTCCGACCACTCCTGGAGCTGCGGGAACATCTCCTCGGGGAAGCCCAGCAGCAGACCGATCATCTCGGCCGGCAGCGGGGCGGCGAGCTCGCCCACGACCTCGACCGGCCCGCCGTGGGCGAGTGCCGCATCGAGCAGACCCCGCACGGTGGCCCGCACGTGGTCCTCCCAGGTCGCCACGGCCCGGGGCGTGAACCGACGGGCCACCAGGTTCCGTCGGGCCTGGTGGTGCGGGTCGTCCAGGCCGATCATGGCCGGGTCCGCCGGGATGTTCGGGCGGTACCCGCCCTTCTCCTGGTCGGCACTGGTGAAGAGGTCCTTGCGCCGCTCCACCTCGACCACGTCGTCGTAGCGGGTCACCGCCCACAGCTCGTTGGTCGCATCCCAGTAGACCGGCTCGTTCGCCCGCATCCAGGCCCAGGTCGGGTGCGGGTCGCCAGCATGGAAGTCCCCGTCGAGCAGGTCGACCTCGGGGCGTCCGGTCGCCACGCCGTCAGTCCGATCCGTGCGGCGGGACCAGGCCCGCCACGGCGTCGTCCCCGAAGAACGCCCGGGCCGCCGGCTCGAAGTCCGGACCCCGGCGCAGGTGGTGCCCGCCGTCGACGCTGAGCGACGTCCCCGTCACCCACCCGGACTCGGGGCCGAGCAGGAACCGGACCGCGGCGGCGACGTCGTCCACGTGGCCCGTCCGGGACACCGGCATGTTGGTCAGGTACGAGTCCATCACCTGTTCGTCGTCCATGATCATGGACACCAGATCGGTGTCGACGATCCCCGGACGGACCGAGTTGACCCGGACGCCGGCCCGGCCCAGCTCGTCGGCGGTCTGGCGGACCAGGGCGTCGATCGCCGCCTTCGACACGCAGTACGGGCCCATGTAGGGGTGGGTGACCGCCGCGGCGATCGACGAGATGGCGACCATCGAGCCGCCACCGTTGCGGGCCATGGCCGCCCCGGCGTGCTTGAACAACAGGAACGTGCCGGTCGCATTGGTGGCCAGGACGTCGGTCCACTCCTCGAGCGGCGTCGTCACGATCGGCCCGAGACCGCCACGACCCGCGGAGGCCACGGCGGAGGCCAACGGCGCCAGATCCTCGGTTGCGGCGACGGCCGCAGCGACGGCGTCCTCGTCGGTCGTGTCGCCGACGGCGGTCACGACCCTGGCACCACCCGCCAGATCACCCGCCAGGTCGGCGGCGCCGGCATCGAGCCGCTCGGCCGTCCGGCCGGTCAGGACGACCGAGGCGCCGTCGCGCACCAGTCGCCGGGCGCACTCCAGTCCGATGCCGCTGCCGCCACCGGTGACGACGGCACTCGTTCCGGCCAGGGGGAGGTCTCGCTGCTCGCTCATGCCGCGCACGCTACCCGTGGCCGGGATGCCGCCCGGACGCGGCACCGAGGCACCGCCCGGACGCGGCACCGAGGCACCGCCCGGACGCGGACCGGGGGCCCGCAGGCCCCCGGTCCACACGCGTGCTCGCGGCTCCGCCCGGAGCCGCTGGCGGTTCAGCCGACCAGCGTGTTCAGCACCAGACCGGTCGAGCCCGAGTTGCCGCCCGAACCGCCCGAACCGCCGAAGCCGCCGAAGCCCGAGAAGAACGAGGGCGAGCCGGTCGGCGCGCTCGCCGCGTCCCGCAGCAGTCCGATCGCAGCACCACCACCACCGCCGCCGCCGCCGCCCGAGGCACCACCGGAACCACCGGCACCACCGTTGCCGCCCGCACCGCCGCGCTCGAATGCTGCACCGCCCGGTCCACCGGCTCCGCCCGGCTGCCCCGGCGCACCGAGGCCACCGTTGCCGCCCGCACCGCCCCGGCCGATGGCGATCGACATGGCGACGAGCACCGGCGAGGAGTTCTGCAGGCGCAGCGCCACCGAGTTGGCCCCGGCCGCCCCGCCGCCACCGCCCGAGACGGCCCGGGCGCCTCCGGCACCACCGCCGCCGCCACCGGCACCGGCATCGTCGACGTTGCAGTCGTTGGCGCCGCCACCGCCGCCACCTCCACCGGGCAGACCGTTGGAGCCCAGGTTGCCGGCGCCGCCGGCCGCACCCGGCGCCCCGCCGGTGCCCGGGGTGCCGTTGGCACCCGCTGCGCCGTTGGTTCCGGGCAGGCCGTTGACCGCCGGTCCGCCGCCGATGGTGCAGATGCCGGGCAGGCCATCGGTCCCCGCCTGGCCTCCGCCGCCGCCGATGCCGGAGGAGCCACTGGCGCCGAAGCCGTTGCCGCCGCCGTTGCCGCCGCGGGCGTTGAGGTTCAACGAGAAGACACCGCAGTTGGTGTCGACGGTGCCACCGGAGCCACCGTTGCCGCCGCCGCCGACACCGGCGCCGCCTCCACCGGCGGTGGAGTTGTTGCAGACGCCGCCCGGCTCCGAGCCGTTCCCGCCGCCCTGGCCGACCGACGCCGGACTGGACGACGCCGCCGTCCCCGCCGCTCCGTTGGCGCCCGCGCCGGCGTTGCCGCCGTTGACCTGCAACGAGTCCAGCACCAGTGCGCTCGTCGAGTTCCGGACCAGCACCGTCGTGGACACCTGCCCGGTGCCGGCGGTGGAGCCGGGCAGGCCGGTCACCCCGGCGAGCCTCAGATCGGCGATCGTGGTCCGAGTCGTTACGCCGTCGGCGATCATGGCCACCGGCCCACCGACCGAGGCGTCGAACGATGCGTTCACGACCGCAATGGTGGTGCCGGTGGCTGCGATGCCCCGCTGGTAGTTCTGGCCGTAACCGCCGCGGACCTCGAGGCCCGGGGTCACCGTGAACTTGGGGTAGCTCCCGCCGGCGACGAACACGCTGGCCTTGCCCTGCGTCACCGCCCGGAACTGACCCTGACCGATCGTGGCGCACGGCTCGGTGATGATGCCGCAGGTGCTGGTGTCGCCACCGGTGGTCGAGTTCACGAACACGGCCGCGCTCTGCACGCCGTCGATGCCGTCGCAGTTGGAGTCGATCTCGTCGCCGGCCGGGTCGGCGGCACCGGGGTTGATCGACGGATCGGCGTCGTCGCAGTCGGACAGCGTGTTGAACCCGTCGCCGTCGACGTCCTGGGGTGGCGCCGTCGTCGTGGTCGTCGACGTGGTCGTGGTCGTGGGTCCCGGTGGCGGAGGCATCACGCAGGCTGCAGCGAGCGCCATGACGGCGATCATGGGAAAGAACAGTCGAGAACGGTTCACGTCATACTCCCTCGGTGCCAACGGCTGGATATTCAGCCGGTACCAACCGAGTATCAAACCCCCGGCACGAGTCGTCAACACCCTGCGGGTGAACGCTCGGTGGCCGACGGTGCAGGGATTAGCGTGCTCGGGCTGTGCACGACGAGCCACCCGTCAGCGGGACCGCACCGCCGACTCCCCCGCCGTCGGCCCGAGAGGTCCTGCGTGATCGCTCGGTCGTGGCGTTCCTCGTGTCGGTGACCGCAGCGACCATGGCCACGCTCGCCCAGACGACGGCGCTCGGCTACCAGGTCTTCGAGCTCACCGGCCGGGAGCTCGACCTGGGGCTGCTCGGACTGGCCGAGTTCCTGCCGGCACTGGTGCTGGCCGTCCCCGCCGGTGCGCTGGCCGACCGGTTCGACCGACGGACCATGTACGGCCTGGCCCTGGCCGGCGAGGCGATCACCGTCGGCGGGCTGGCCTGGCTGACGTGGCGGGGGGTCGACGAGTTCGGACCGCTGCTCGGCATGGTGGTGCTGTTCGGATCGTTCCGCGCGCTGGCGGCACCGGCCCTCCGGGCGCTGCCGGCCACGCTCGTCGCCCCCGAGGCCCTGCCCCGGATCGTGCCGATGTTCTCGGCGTCGTGGCAGATCGGACTGATCGCCGGACCGGTCCTGGGCGGCGTGCTGTACGCCACCGATCCGCCACTGGCGTACGTGGGCTCGGTGGCCCTGCTGCTCCTGGCCATCGGCGTGCTGCCGCTGCTCCGGCTGCGGCGCCGGGCCGAGCCACAAGGAGCGGTCGAGCGACCCGGGTGGCGATCGGCGCTCGACGGCCTGCGGGTGATCCGCCACAACCCCGTCCTGCTCGGGACCATCTCGCTCGACCTGTTCGCCGTGCTCTTCGGTGGTGCGGTGGCGCTCTTGCCGGCCATCGCCACGACGCGGCTCGGGACCGACGCGTCCGGACTGGGGTGGCTCCGGGCGGCCGGAGGCATCGGTGCGGCGCTGACCACTGCGGCGCTGGTCGCCCGGCCGCTGCGTCGACGGATCGGGCCGACGCTGCTCGTCTGCGTCGCGATCTTCGGTGCGGCGACGATCGTGCTGGGTGCCACGACGAGCTTCGCCGTGGCGTTCGTCGCCCTGTTCGTGATGAGTGCCGCCGACGCCGTGAGCGTCTTCGTTCGAGCCACACTCGTCCCCCTCATCACGCCCGACGAGTACCGCGGGCGGGTACTGGCGGTCGAGAACGTGTTCATCGGTGCATCGAACGAGCTCGGTGCCTTCGAGTCCGGGCTGACGGGACAGTTGTTCGGCGCGCCGGCGGCGATCGTGCTGGGTGGCGCAGCGACGATCGTCGTCGTGGTCGTCGCAGCGGTGGCGTTCCCTGCGCTCCGGCGGATCGACGGGTTCCCGCCAGCGGAGTCGGCGACGATCCGGCGGGAGTGACAGGATCAGCACGTGCGCGTCACCCTGCTCGGTACCGGTTCCCCGCTCCCCGACCCCAACCGGGCCGGCCCCGCCACACTGGTCGAGGCCGGTGGACTCCAGCTGCTGTTCGACTGCGGTCGAGGCGTGCTCATGCGCCTCGCCGCCGCCGGGCTACCGTCGCCCGCGCTGCTCACAGCGCAGTTCCTGACGCACCTGCACTCGGACCATGTCAGCGACTTCAACGACGTGGTGACCACCCGGTGGGTGACCTCGCCGGCACCCAACCCCCTCACCGTGGTGGGTCCACCGGGAACGGGACGGTTCGTGGAGCGGACGCTCGAGATGCTCACCGACGACGTGGGGTACCGGATCGCCCACCACGAGGACCTGCAGTGGGAACCCGGTGTGGACGTCACCGAGGTGCTCGACGGTCCCGTGCTCCTCGACGTGCTCGCCGCAGCTGGAGTCACGGTGACCGCAGCACCGACCGACCACCGACCGGTGGCGCCGACGGTCGGGTACCGGATCGATCATGACGGTGCCGCCGTGGTGATCGCCGGCGACACGGTGCCGTGCGAGGGCCTCGACCGACTCGTCGCCGGGGCCGATGTGTACGTCCAGACCGTGATCCGCGACGACATCGTCCGCTCTGTCCCGATGCAGCGCTTCCAGGACATCTGCGACTACCACTCCTCGGTGGCCGATGCCGCCCGCACCGCCGCAGCCGGCGGCGTGGACACGCTCGTGCTCACCCACATGGTTCCGGCGCCCGCTCCGGAGGCGGTCGGCGACTGGATCGAGATCGCCCGGGAGCACTTCGATTTCACGGTCCTTGCGCCCGACGATCTCGGCGTGATCGAGGTGTGATCGGGACGTGACCACACTCCGACCTGGTCTAGCGTCCGGTCATGGACGTACGACCAACTCCGAACATCCTGTGGCGACTCTTCGCCCTGACCGGCATCGGCACGATGACCTGGTTGTCGGTCGACGACCGGGCCTGGGAACAGTTCAGTGACGCCACCGGCGACGCGGTGCCCCGGCAGACCATCCGCGGCGCTGTGGTCGTCACGATCGGGCTGCACCTCCTCGAGGCGATCTTCGCCGGCAGCCGCGCCCGGCGGGCCGGACTGGAGCATCCCGGCCGCTGGGCCCGCTCGGCGCTGCTCTACGGCTTCCCCGTGCTGCGCCGCCTGGGGAAGGCCCGCCGGGGAGCGGTCGCGGTGACTGCCGACGAGCCCCCGGTCGCGGCCTGAACCTCAGCTCGGAACTCGGAGCGTCGTCAGGTCGACCGGCTCGGGCGGGTCCGTCGCCGGAGCGGCCGGCGACCCGGCCGGGTCCGGCAGTTGCGCCTGCGGCGGCGGCACGGGGCCACGGAGCGGTTCGACGCCCTCGTCGATCTCGAGCAACTTCCGTCGCTCCTTTCGGTCGAGATCGGGGACCACGTAGGAGTCGCGACCCCAGTCGGTCGCGGTCGCCGTCCCGTTGCACGGTGCGAGTGCCTGAAGGTCAGCGGGTCTCGTCGTGGCGGCGAGATTGCCACTGGCACAATTGTCCGACGGCTCAGCGCCGGGGACCAGCGCGGCGACGACCAGGTCGGCGAGACCCGACCCGACGATCACGTTGTCGAGGATCCGGTTCCCGGTGGCGGGCCAGTTCGTGACCGCGACCCGGCCCGAACTCGGGATGAACGCCCGTGTTCGACACGGCTCACCCACCTCGGTCTCCTCGGGCAGCGGCGCATTGGCGTCGAGTTCGGGGAACGGGGCGACCACGATCCCGAACTGCGGGTGGTCGAGCAGACGGTTGCCCGAGATGAGGTTGTCCCGACCTCCGATCACAGAGATCCCCGACTGGTTCGCAACGATGCCCACGTCGCCGATGGTGAGGTCCTCACGGCCGTTCGGCCCGACCAGATTCCCGGCGACGGTCGCTCCCTGCTGCGGCGCGCAGAGGCTGTAGCTCGTGCTGTGCAAGGCGATGCCGGCGCGATTGGAGCGGACCGTCGAGCGCACGACCTGGAGCTCACGGCCGGCGTTGACCACCAGGACGCCCACTCCGTTGTCGGACGATGTCGCTCCGTCGACCACGATGCGACACGGGTCGCACTGGGCGACGTGGATACCGGCCTCGTCACTCCCGGAGGTCCAGACCTGTTCGACGAGGCCGTCGACGGAGTCGAACACGTCGATCCCGCGCTGCTTGTTGTCGTAGACGGTGACGTGGGACGCGCGGAACCCGGCGGCGGCGATCCAGGTGATTCCGGTGACGGAGTAATTGCGGACCGTCAGGTTCTCCACGGCCACACCGCCGGTGTCGACCACGCGGATGCCGGAGGGCAGTCCGCCCCGGCCGTCGAGCACGACCGCGTTGCGGTCGGTGCCGCGGATCGTGATGTCGGGGGTGACCACCAGGACCGCCTCGCGGTAGACGCCCGGCGAGATCAGCACCAGGTCCCCGGGCCGGGTCGCGTCGACGGCGTCCTGCACCGTGCCGAACTGGGCTGGAACGGTCAGGGTGCGGGTCTCGGATGCGCCGTCGCTCGTCGAACACGCGGCGGCGACGGCCAGCACGCCGATCAGCGTCAGGCCGATGAGGGCCGGGCCCAGCAGCGCGCCGGGACGCATCGGGCTGCGCAGCTCCCGGCGGACCCTGGTCCGCCGCAACCGTTGCGGAACGTGCACTCGCCGCTGCGGTGCCACGGCCTCAGTAGTGCCAGGGGAACGGCGACCAGTCCGGCGGCCGCTTCTCCAGGAACGAGTCACGACCCTCGGCCGCCTCGTCGGTCATGTACGCGAGCCGCGTCGCCTCGCCGGCGAAGACCTGCTGGCCGACCAGACCGTCGTCGATCAGGTTGAAGCTGAACTTCAACATGCGCTGGGCCGTTGGCGACTTGCCCAGGACCTTCCGACCCCACTCGAGCGCCACCCGTTCCAGATCGTCGTGGTCGACCACGGCATTGACCATGCCCATGCGGTGCGCGTCCTCGGCCGAGTACTCCTCGCCCAGGAAGAAGATCTCACGGGCGAACTTCTGGCCGACCTGCCGAGCGAGGTACGCAGATCCGAACCCACCGTCGAAGCTCGCCACGTCGGCGTCGGTCTGCTTGAACCGGGCGTGCTGGCGACTCGCCAGCGTCAGGTCCGACACCACGTGGAGGCTGTGACCGCCGCCGGCGGCCCAGCCCGGCACCACGCAGATCACGACCTTCGGCATGGTCCGGATGAGCCGCTGCACCTCAAGGATGTGGAGCCGACCGCTCCGGGCCGGGTCGATGTGCGCTGCGGTCTCACCGGGCTCGTCGCCGACCTCCAGCGTGTAGCGGTAGCCGTCGCGGCCACGGATCCGTTGGTCGCCACCGGAGCAGAACGCCCAGCCGCCGTCCCGTGACGACGGCCCGTTACCGGTGAGCAGGACACAGCCCACGTCCGAGGTCTGCCGGGCGTGGTCGAGCACCCGGTACAGCTCGTCGACCGTGGACGGACGGAACGCGTTGCGCACCTCCGGACGGTCGAACGCGACGCGGACCACCCCGACGTCGGTCGCCCGGTGGTAGGTGACGTCGCGGAGTGGACCCACGTCGGTGACCTCGGTCCACGCAGCTGCGTCGAAGATCTCGGACACCCCGGGCAGGCTGCTCACGGCGCCACCCTAGGTCGGCGTCGAGGATGAACCGAGTCGCCGCCGGGCCCGACGCCCTGGCCACCGGGGAGCTTGCCAGGACGCCGGACCCGGTCGGATCAGGGGGTCACGACGATGCGACCCTCACCAGCGACGGGGTACTGCGCCGCTGTGATCGTCGGACGTGACGGCAGGCCACCGGGAGTCCCGGCTGCGAGCGACTGGAGGTACTCGACCCAGACCGCCTCATAGGTGGAGCCCACGTTGACCCGGTCGGCCGCCGGCGTGTTGGCCAGCGTCGTGAAGTTGTTGCCGCCCTCCGCGGTGAAGCTGTTGGTCACGATCCGCACCGACGGCGCACCCGGCACCACGGCACCGGCGTCGACGATCTTCGTTCCGTCGGGGAGCTCTACGCTGACGACGCGGTTCCCCGGGGTGGTCACTGCGCCGGAGGTGAAGACCTGGGCGGTGTTTGACGCCTTGTAGGTGACCTTCATCCCGCCCACCTGGAGGAACTGTCCTCCGGCGCCCGGCAGGCTCGCCGCAGACCGCTCGAGGATCTCCTCGAGCTCGGTCGGAGTCACGTCGTTGACCACGGTGAGGAGGTTCGTGAAGAACGCCAGCGTGTCGAGGGTGTTCTTCCGGGTGACCTCACCGGGAGCGACACCGCCGACGGGCAGTGCCGGACCGGCGTTGTCACGGATCCCGCCGCCGTTCTGGACGGCCACGACCGGATTGGCCGGACCGCGAGCCGGCAGGCCGGCTGCGGGTCCGTAGTTGTCGTACGCGGCCAGGTAGGCGTCGGTGACCGTGTTGCCCGTGTTGGTCTCGGCCGTCCGATTGCCCTTCGAGGTGGTGGTGTTGCTCCCACGAGCGGTGTTCAGCACGACCTCGGTGTTGACGATCGGCTGGTTGAACGCCGCCGTGCACGCTGCGACCGGGTCGACCGCAGAGGTCTGAATCGCCGCATTGGCCAGGAGCTCGTCGCCACCACCGGCCACGGCCACGTCGACGCCTTCGAGGAGGGCGACGAGCGACCGGTCGTTGGCGACGTTCTGCAGGTGCGATACCACGATGATCCACTCGACCCCTTAGGTGTCGCGGAGGCGATCGATCTCCGTCTGCACCGTCGCTGCGGTCGAGGCGAGATCCGGGGTCACCGTGACGTTCCGGGGCGTGGAGATCGTCGGGAGGAGCGGTGTGGCGGCACCGACGACCCCGAAGCGTCCGCCGGTCACCCGGTCGTTCACGATCTTCGACTTGGCCACGACCTGGTCACCGACGGTGGTCCCGGTCAGGAGTCCGTCCGGATCGAGGAGCGATGCGAATCCGGGCTCGCCGCTGAAGTCGAGGTTGGCCGACAGGAAAGGCTGGGTGAGCCGTCCCTAGGTCCGGAACCCCTTGATGAAGAACCCTGGAAATCCGGGTTGAAGTCGAACTCGTGGTTCCCGATGATGTGCGCGTCGTAGTCGATCTGGCGCTGGGCCACCGCGCCGTAGACCGGCGTGGTCGCCGGCGCCGGCGGCGGCACGCACGCCAGACCGGCCGAGGCCAGGAAGGCGTCGCCGGCGTAAGACGTTGAGGCCTGAGTTGCCTTTGGCATAGCCGTCACGACGCTCACGGTCGGCCACCGTGGCGGACGCCGCCACACCACCGACCGGCAGGCTCGTCCCCCCGGAGGTGGCGATCTGCGGCTCGCGCACGGACTCACCGTCGTTGTTGTGCAGGAGTGTCAGATCGCCCGCACCGTCGGGGTCGATCGGCCCGTAGAACACGACGGTGCCCGAGATCTCGTGCGACACCGACACGAGCGGCGCCGCCGTCGGGCTGCGGTCGGCCGGGACGAACGACACGCCCTCGGGACCGGCGTCCGGACCGGCGGCGACGGTGAAGTCACGCGTGTTCAGGTACTGGAGGAACTGGAGGTTCGCCGGATTGGTGACGTTGTAGACCATGACGCCGCCGACACGCTCGAGGCCGACGAACGCCAACTGGTTGCCGTCGACGAGTCCGGTGGCAACACCTTCGGGTTCCGGGCCCTTGTTGTCGGAGCGGTCGTCGAACGTCGCCGAGTTGTTGCTGGCGTTGAAGTTCTCCGGCAGGAGCGCCGCCGTGATCTGCTCGAAGTCGTCGCCCGAGTCCGTCACGAGGGTCCCGTCCTCCCGGAAGATCGAGAACGAACGGGTGCCGAAGGAGTTGAGCTCCACGTACTGGCCGCTCCCGTTCTTCGGGCTGGTATTCGTGATGTTGAGCCGACCGAGATTGGCGTTGTTCTTCAGTGTCGCCGCATTCGGGAACGTGACCGGGTTGAGGGTGACTGCCCCGTTGCCCACTCGGACCTCCTCGGCGAAACCGGAGTACTCGCGGGCGTCTCCCTCGTTGGCGGTGATGTCGTGAACCTGACCACCACTCCTGAATGATGCGTTGGCGTCCGGCTGCCGCAGGCCACGAACCGGCCAGTTGGCGATGTTGATCGTGTTGTCCTTATCGGACGCATCGATTCCCTGGCCGACCAGGCTGTGGTCGACGCTCCCGAGGGGCCGAATGTTGACGACACTGAGTGCATTGACGTCGACGAGGGCGACTGCGTTGTTCTCCTGAAGCGTCACCACGACGTCGTAGGCGTTGCCGGTGAAGGCGACGTACTCCGGCTCGAGGTCCTGGGCAACGGACGCCCCGGGACCGAACACCCGGACATCGGCGGGAAGTTCCGCCGCACGTGGACCACCGACGTTGAAGTCGGCGAACGAGACGGTCGAGGTGTTCGCCTGTACCTGCGGGGTACCGGTCCAACCGGGCTGCGACGGGGCATCACCAGCGGCGATGGCGTACGGACCGGCGATGTTGACCACACTGAAAGTGCCCTCGGGGCCGACAGAGTCGGGCTGGCCGTAGCTGGTCGGCTCCCCTTCGTTGGCGATCACTACCCGCTTGCCGTTCTCCGAGACGGCCACCATGTCTGGTGTGGCACCGACCTCCGCATCGCCGATGAAGCGGCCGATCCGGTCGAAGACCACCAACCGACCGTTCCCGCCCGGGACGAGTCCGTCCACGATCACCAGAACGGGATCACCGGAGACCGCAGCGCTGTTCGGCCCAGATCCGTAGTCCACCAACGACTTCCGCTGGATCGGTGCAGGAGCACCCGGGTCGGACACGTCGACGAAGTCGAGGGAGTTGTCCTCGGAGTTGGTCACGACCATCAGATCCCCGTCGATGGCTGCGATCTCACCGGACCCGTCACCGAGGCCGATGCTGTAGCGCCCGATGAACCCGAACGTCGGCACCGGTCCCGGGGCGGGCGGCGGCGGCATCACGCACGCTGCGGCAACAACAGCGAGGAGGCCGAGGACGGCGACAACGGACAAGCTTCGGCGCACGAGGATCTCCCTTCGCCATGTCGGGATGATCCACGACCGCCGGACTCTGGAAACAGACCTGTCATCCATTCGAACGAGAGGCGACAGCGAGCGGGAGACTCGGCAAACTCTTCTGGAGCGCCGGTCAGGAGCTGATGGCGGTGACCAGTTCGCCCATCAAACCCATGGCGGGTTCGTATGGCGTGTAAATGCAGACCCGCACGGCGTGGGCGCCGTAGCGTCGCTCGAGCGTGGAGGCCACCTCCGACGGCGTGCCCCTCACGGCGACGAGATCGAGCAGCTCATCGGGCACCAGCGAAGCCAACTCGCCCCACCGAGCCTCCCGAACCATCTGCTGGGCCGCAGGCTGAATGCCTCCGAAACCCTCATGCTCGAGCACCGGACGATAGGCGGGCGTCGAGGCGTAGAAGCCGAGCAGCGCTCGGCAGCCGGCGTCGGCCACCGCCTGCTCGGGCGCGTCCCGGCCGCACGCCACGATCAACTCGGGCAGGATCCCGAACTCACCGAGCGTTGGCGACCGACGCGCAAGTCCGTCGGCGACCGCTGGAAGGGTGCGGTCGTTGAAGAAGCGCTCGCTCGTCACCGGCATGACTGCGAGTTCGTCGGCCACCTCTGCTGCGATGCCGCACATCCGTGGACCGAGACCACCGACGGCGATCCGTGGCGGGCCGGAAGGATGCGGTTGCGGGGAGAACATCGGAGTCATGAGCGTGTGTGTCCGGAACGGACCCCGGTGATCAAGCGGCGCACCCGTCTGCCAGGTCGAGAACACCGCACGGACCGCCTCGACCGTGTCACGCATCCGTTCGGCGGGACGGTCGAACGCCACACCGAATCGCCGCTCGACGTGGGTTCGTACCTGTGCTCCGAGTCCGAGCGTGCATCGGCCCTGAGAGAGTTCGTGCAGGTCCCAGGCTGCGTGAGCGAGGTGAACGGCATTCCGCGGGAAGGCGATCGCCACGTTCGTCATGACCGACACGTCGGCAGCGGCTGCTGCGAGCGCTAGCGGGACGAACACATCATGGGGGCCCTCGAAGGTGAAGACCCCGTCGACCCCGTCCGCTGCGAGCGACCGGGCCTCGTCTGCTGCGCCGTCGAGACCGTAGACCGGCGCCAGAACCCGCACGCCAGATCGATCAGCGGGTGATCGGTGTAGGTCGGGTACCCCGGACGAGCCGACCCGGCCGCTCGCCGGTCGATTCGTCATCGAGGCGAACCGGAACACCATTGCAGACCGTGGCCCCGTAACCCTTCGCACGCTGAATGAGGCGGCGGCCACCGGCTGGCAGGTCGTGGACCATCTCCGGCGGGGCCAGCGAGAGCCCGTCGAGATCGATCACGTTGACGTCGGCCCGGCGACCGGGTGCGATCACACCACGATCCCCGTAGCCGTACAGTTCAGCGGTCTCGCTGGTCTGCATGGCCACGACCCGTTCGAGCGAGAACCGTTCCCCACGGTCACGATCCCGAACCCAGTGCGTCAACATGTACGAGGGCAGGCTCGCATCACAGAGCAGGCCGCAGTGAGCCCCTCCGTCGCCGAGGCCGAGCACGGTGCCCGGGTGATCCAGCATCGCCTCGAGCGCCCCGAAGTCACCGTGGCTGTAGCCGAGCAGCGGGAAGTAGACGAGCTCGTGGCCTTCCCGTTGGAGCAACAAGTCGTACACCACGTCCGCCGGACGCCGACCGGTTCGCTCGGCAGTCGCTGCGACACTCAGCTCCGGTGCAGGTTCGTAGTCGGGGGGATCCCCAAGCGGGAACATCTTGTGGAAGCTCGTGAGCAGGTAATTGCCGAACTCGCCGATGTCGACGGTCTCGGTGAGGATCGCCTCGCGGACGTCGGGCTTGCGCATGGCCGCTACCCGCTCAGCGAGCGGGAGACCCGCAATCCTCCGGTAGCTCGGATTGGCGATGAACGGGTGGAGGCTGGACTCGAGCCCGAACAGCAGGCACGCCGGACGCCCGGCGACCTGGGGAACGATGTGGGCGCCGACGTCTCCGGCGCGGTCGGACAGCTCGAGCAGCTCTCGCCACTGCTCGGGCCACACATCGGACTGGAGGCAGTTGAACGTCACGGTCCGCCCGCTCCGCTGCGAGAGCTCCGTCATCCACCGGAACTCATCAGCCGGAACCACCATGTCGCTGGCCATCTCGAACACTCCCGCACCGGCGAGGCCCATGGCGTCGCCGATTCCGAGCAACTCGTCGGGGGACGCAGTGGTGCCAGCAGCGAGTTCGCCGTCCTTGGCCCGATGCAGGACGGTCCTGGTGGTGGAGAACCCCGCAGCTCCGGCACGAATCGCCTCGGCGACGATCTCGCCCATCCGGCGCGTCTCCTCAGCGGTCGCCGGTTCGTTGGCCGCACCGCGATCGCCCATCACGTAGGCGCGCACGGCGCCGTGGGGCACGAGAGCTGCAACGTCGAGGGTCCGAGGCAGCCGTTCGAGCTCATCGAGATACTCGGGGAACGTCTCCCAGTTCCAACTCATGCCCTCGGCGAGCGCAGTTCCGGGAATATCCTCGACTCCCTCCATGAGTTGGATCAGCCACTCACGCCGGTCCGCTGCGGCCGGTGCGAATCCAACGCCACAGTTGCCCATGACCGCCGTGGTCACACCGTGCCACCCCGAGGGGGACAGCTCGGGATCCCAGGTGGCCTGACCGTCGTAGTGGGTGTGGACGTCGACCCAGCCCGGCGTCACGAGGCGCCCATCGGCGTGGATCTCCTGACGACCCCGGCCGGCTCGACCGGCCTCGGTCACCTCGGTGATCACACCACCGTTGACCACGACGTCACCGGGGGCGCCCGGCGCGCCGGTCCCGTCGACCACCAGTCCGTCACGAATCACCAGATCGTTCATGGCAGGAGGATACCGATGTGGAGGAACGCCTTGCCGAGTCAGTCCGCCACGGAATCGGGTTGCTCGGACGAGGCGCTCGTCTCGGCGGCGGCGGTACGAGCCACGATCTCGATCACGACCAGCGCCACGAGAGTAAGCACTGCGGTCCACAGGACAGACCCTGCGGACGGCTGCTCCCCCACGACCAGGACGAGCACGGCGACGGCCACCACGGCGACTCGGATGGCGACGAGGTACTCGGCGACGAACGCCCCGAAGCCGCCGAGGCGAGCGCCATGCGCCGCCGCTGCATCACCGGTCTTCGACACACCAATCCCGACCCATCGTCGCAGCGCCGTCGCCGGACGGCTGGGACCGGCGAGCACCGCTGCGAGCACACCGACGAAACCAACCGCCACCAGCGCTCGGAGCGAGCCCCGCACGAAGCGGGTGAGGTTGTCGAAGATCGCTTCGACCGCTGAGGTGGAAGTGCCGGCGGGTAGTTCGAAGAGCAGGAGCCATCGGGCGGCGGTAAAGAAGGCCACGGTGATCAGCGCCCCGACGAGCAGGCCGACGAAACCAGCGAGCACCCCCCGGCGGTGGTCGACGAAGACGAACGCCGCAGCGACGAGCAGGCCGATGGCCACCCAGGGCATGATGGTCGCAAGCGTGTCGAACAGGCTCACTGCCGTCTGCACACGAGCCAGATCGTCGGATTCGAAGAGCTCGAGCTGCGGGTCGATCTTGTCGCCCGAGAAGATGTCGATGCCGGAGGACGAGAGACGGGACTGGACCTCGGCGACGACCCCGGACAGGTCGACCGAGACCGAACCCTTGCGGTCACCCGGTTTGGTGAGCACGTCGACGAGCGCCTGGTGGGCCTTCTGGTTGGCGGACACCCACAGCTGGGCGAATCGGTCGCTGGTGACGAGTTCTCGGGTCAACCGTTCGATGAGGTTCTCGATGCCAAGACTGATCGGCGATGCGAGGAACGCCCCTTTCTCAGGAAGCGCTTCGGCGACGAGTGACTTGACGTCGACGCCATCGTAGATCGCCTTTGTCACTCGTTCGGTGACGGCATCTTGGATGTCTGGATCCGAGGCCAGCGGTGTGACGGTTTCGGTGTAGCGGTCGGTGTCGAGCAACTGGTTCCGAATCCAGACCCCGAGGACGGAGACCGGGACTAGGAGAACAGCGACGACGACGAGAAGAACACCGAAGGAGTTTCGGAGACGGTGGGCACCAACCGTCTGCGGCGGCACAGAACTCAGATCACGCGAACGTCGAGAGCTTCATCGCCCTTGCGACCCGGACCTACCTCGAACTCGACCCGCTGCCCGACCTCCAAGTTCTTGAAGCCGGAACCGGAGATGTTGGAGTAGTGGACGAACACGTCGTTCGATCCGTCGTCAGGGGTGATGAAACCCCAACCCTTGTCGAACTTCTTGACTGATCCGGTGGGCACGATGTGATTCCTTTTCCTTGTTCAGCGACCTACGATAAAAACGTGGTCTTCTACCTGGGATGATTCTAGTTCACCGGCGGGGGGTCACCCACTCACCCCTGCCGGGTCCGGCAACCCGGAGGCAGGCTTCGCTCGAGCGTCCCCGGTCAGGCCGCTGCCGCATCGGCGACATCGAGGGCGGAATCGATGATCTCGAGCGCCAGACGCAGGTCGCTCTCGGACGTCACGAGAGGGGGCGCTATGTGCAATCGGTTGCTGTTCACGAAAGGCCAGACCCCACCTTCCTTGCAGGCGGCGGCGAACTCCGCCATCGGTGCCGCCGCAGCGCCACTGGCGTTGAACGGCACGAGCGGCTCCCGGGTCGAACGATCACGGACCAACTCGACGGCGTAGAACATCCCGAGCCCGCGGACCTCACCCACAGACGGGTGCCGTTCAGCGATCGCCTCGAGTTCGGGCTGCAGGAGCCCCTCACCGATCTTCCGCACCCGATCGAGCAACTGTTCGTCGGTGAACACCCGAATGGACTCCGCAGCGACGGCGCAGGCGAGCGGATGCCCGCTGTAGGTCAGTCCACCGGGGAATGGTCGTTCGTCAAACGTGGCGGCCACATCGGCGGAGACGACCACTCCGCCGAGTGGCACGTAACCCGAGTTGACTCCCTTGGCGAAGCAGATGAGATCCGGCGAGACGTCCCAGTGGTCGACGGCGAACCATTCGCCGACACGGCCGAAGCCGACCATGACCTCGTCAGCGATGAGCAGGATCCCGTAGCGATCACAGATCTCCCGCACTCCGGCGAGGTACCCCTCCGGTGGCAGCAGCACCCCGTTGGTGCCGACAATCGATTCGAGGAGGACGGCGGCAACGGTGTGGGGTCCCTCGAACGTGACCACCTGCTCGAGGTGGTCGAGCGCACGTTCACACTCGTCGGTCTCGTTCGTGGCGTGGAACGGCGAGCGGTAGAGGTACGGCCCGAAGAAGTGGACCACCCCGGGGACGCCCGGCTCCGACGGCCACCGACGCGGCTCTCCGGTCAGGGTGATGGCCGTGGCAGTGGCGCCGTGGTAGCTCCGATAGGTCGACAGGACCTTGTGCCGGCCGGTGTGGATCCGTGCCATCCGCACAGCGTTCTCGTTCGCCTCGGCGCCGCCGTTGGTGAAGAACACCCGCTCCATTCCGGCGGGTGAGCGTTCGACGATCAGGCGGGCTGCCTCGGTGCGAACCTCCACGGCGAAGGACGGGGCCGCAGTGCACAGGACATCGGCCTGGCGCTGGATCGCGTCGACCAGTCTGGGGTGCTGGTGACCCAGGTTGACGTTGATCAACTGGCTGCCGAGGTCGAGGTAGCGACGGCCGCCGGGATCGGTGAGCCAGGCGCCCTCGGCGGCTGCGATCTGGAGTTGGCTCACGTGGTTCTGGGCCGACCACGACGTCATCACGACCCGGTTGCCCTCTGCTGGAACACCTCGTTGTCGAACCATCACGACCCCTGTTGCTCGATTTCTGTCCTCGTAAAGATTGCGGCGGGACGGCCTATGATCCTAGGCGGTGGCAAACCGGAACTTCCCGGAGCAGACCCCACAGAGCGCACCGGAAGTCCGTCCGGGAGGAGGTGGTGGCATGCAGCCGAATCCGAATCGCATGATACGGCGTCGCTATCGGGCCCTCGTTGCGGTGACTACGCTCGTCGCACTCGGAGTCGCCTGCGTACCGCCACCTCCGCCGGCACCCACCACTACGACCACGCTCACCGGGACGGCGCCGGTGGTGCTGTCGTTCAACACGCCGGTGGCGACTGCGGTCATTCCGGCGCTCGTTCCACTCCGCTGGAACGTGGCCGATCCGCAGAACTCGCCTCTCACCTGCCGGTTCGACGTCGGTGACGACGGCACCGAGGAACTCGTCGTGGCGCCGTGCAACGGCGCTCGGAGTCGCAATGTGGTGATCGACTCGACTGGTCCCACCACGGTGCGGCTCACAGTGGTGGACGCTCCGGAGTCCGCAACCGCCACACTGGGGTTCTCCGCATTGACCGGGCCGTCGGAGAGTTACGACATCGTCCTGCGGGCCCAGGGCCCCGTCGATCCGGCCATCGCCTCGAACTTCATCGCCGCCGAAGCTCGATGGGAGAGCGTCCTCGCTGCCGGAGTTCCCGCAACGTCGGTCAACATCGGGGCGAACGTGTGTGGGGCCTCCAACGGCGTGTTCTCGGGGACGGTCGACGACCTCCTGATCGACTACTCGACCACGGCGATCGACGGCGTCGGCGGCGTCCTCGCCCGGGCCGGGCCGTGCCTCATCGACGCCACCGATCGACTGCCTCGCTTCGGCGTGATGGAGTTCGACTCCGCCGACCTTGCGGGTCTGGGTAGCATCGGACTCCTCGACGACGTCATCCTCCACGAGATGACCCACGTCCTCGGATTCGGAACGGTCTGGGACCTCCCCACCTCCGGGTCACTGTTGTCCGGATCGGGTTCGGGTGATCCTCGGTTCAACGGGCCTCGGGGCGTCAGCGAGTGGTCCGCTCTGGGGGGCGCCGGAGCGGTGCCGGTGGAGGCCACCGGCGGGCCGGGGACCGCCGACAGTCACTGGCGGGAGACCACGTTCGACAACGAGTTGATGACCGGATTCATCGACTACGGCACCAACCCGCTCAGCCGATTGACGATCGCCTCGCTCGCCGACCTTGGCTACCGGGTGAACATCGGAGCAGCCGACCCCTACGTTCCGCCGACCATTCCACCGGGACTCGCTGCGCTTCGGATCTCCGAGGGAATCGAGATCAACACCGTCCGCCTCGGCCCGATCGGGACAACGTGAGTAACTTGTGATCCGTGGGTGACCTGACCGTCGCAGCTGTTCCGTTCTACTTCGCCTCGATGGCCGCCGAGGCCTGGCACCATCACCGTCGAGCGGAGCGAACCGGCACCACGACCCCAGGGGACTACTCGCCGGCCGACACGGCTGCGAGCCTCACGATGGGCGTCGCCAGCCTCGTCGCCCCGTTCGTACTGCCGCAAGTGGTCCAACGGCTGAACCTCACCCGACGGTCACGCCGACGTCTGGTGATCGGGGCCGCCGGAGCGGCGGCTGCTGTCACCGTGGTCGCCGATTTGTGCGCTCGACTGGCCGATGAGCGATCTGATCAACCTCGTGTCGAACGATCGAGCGGCGGGTCCCTGGCACGAGCCGCCCGGCGCATCTCTGGAACGACAGCGGTGGCCGCAATCGCCGGAGCAGGAGCGTCGATCTGCGGAACGCTGGCAGCACAGACCACCGGTCGGCGCCTCTTCGCCCGGCGCCCGGGTCCCGACCTCGGAACCGGGCCGCTGGCGTGGGCCGTCGCCATGGTCGGTTGGGACTTCATCTACTACTGGAACCACCGGTTCATGCACAGCAGTCGCTACATGTGGGCCATCCACGTGGTGCACCACTCGAGCGAGCGCTACAACCTCTCCACCGCCCTCAGGCAACCGGTCGCCGATGCGCTCGGCACCTTCGTGCCCTACGGACTGTTGGCGCTCGCCGGAGTCCGGCCCGAGATCATCCAACAGGCTCGGGCGCTGAACCTCGTCTACCAGTTCTGGATCCACACCGACGCCATCGACCGGATCGGCCCGTTCGAGCGGTGGCTCAACTCACCCTCCCACCACCGGGTCCACCACGGTTCCAACCTCCGCTACATCGACCGGAACCACGGTGGGATCCTCATCATCTGGGACCGACTGTTCGGGACCTTCGCCGAGGAGGACCCCGACGAACCCGTGGTCTACGGCCTGACGACCAACATCGACACCTACAACCCGATGCGTATCGCCACTCACGAGTACGCAGCGATGATCGACGACGTCGCTCACTCGGACGACTGGGGTGATCGACTCTCCTACGTCGTGCGCGGACCGGGCTGGGCCTACGCACGCCACCGTGCGTCAGACGATCAGGAACCGACCGGGTCCGCAGCGACCGCCAACCCCCCCGAACTCGCTGCCGCGGCGAACGCCCTGTAGTCGAGTTCGACCTGATCGGCGTAACGACGAGCGAACCTCACGTGCCTCATGGAACTAGTCCGTCGTAGCGAAGTATGCCGAGATCGCGACGGCGTCACCGGAACAGGCGTGGGCCCGGGCCAGGGTCCAGCCGCACAGCGACAGGTAACAGGAGGCTCCCCCACGGGGGATCTCGCTCAGATCGACGGAGCCCTTCATGACCCGGAACTGCCGGAGGTAGTAGTACTGGCTGCCCATCTGGGCCCATCCGAGGAACGGATCCGACGCCGCCTGCATGATCCGCTGTCCCTGCACCACCCGCTCACCCTCGTTGCTGAAAGCCGAGGACTCCCACCACGGTGCGAGGACGGATGTATCGGCCTCCTTGACCTGGAGCAGCATCAGGTCCTCAGCGTCGCGACCCTCACCGAGCAGGATGTAGCAGCGAGTACCGACGCTGCCGACACCGACGACCTTGAGCGCCTCGTCGAACACTCGGTAGCGGGACATCAGAAGCTGCACATCGTCAGGCAACGTGAGCAGGTAGTCCACCAGGAACCGGTGCAACGCCTCGCCGATCTGGTCGGGATCGGCGGCGGAGTAGAACGTCTCGACCCGGTGGAGCAGCGGTGGATCGTCCCGGAACTGACGTCGTCCGTCGACGACCTCAGTGAACTTCGCCACGGCCCGGTTGAGGTCATTGGCCCGAGCCTTCGAAACGGTTCGTTGCAGACGCTGACGACCCTTGTCGTTGACGGTGAATCCCTCCAGATCCTCCGCACGCATGCTGGCGAACCAGACCTCGAGGTTCGACCAATAGGCGAAGACACCGATGGCATTGCGGTACGAGCTGACCGTGGAGCGCACCAGATCGTCCTGCTCCGTCTGCGACCATCCCGGTTGCGACCGAGCAGCGCACCGCTGACCGCCAGTCGGATGACGTCCCACTCGAAGGGACCGAGGTGGGTCTCGTCGAAGTCGTTGAGGTCGAACACGAGCTCTCGCTCCGGCGATCCGAACAGACCGAAGTTGGCGAGATGGGCGTCGCCACAGAGTTGCACGACCAGTCCGGCACTCAGCTGGACACTGAGGCCGGCAGCCATGACCGCCGCACCACCCCGGTAGAACGAGAACGGGCTCAGCAGCATTCTCCGGCGCCGCTGCGGGACCCGGGCGGCGAGGCGGCTGGAGTTCGGTTGCTCAATCACCGCCACGGGATCGGGACGGCCCGCTGCCGCGGTCCAGTCGGCAACCGAGGTTCGTGCACGGGGGCCTCGGGCGTCTCGGCCGGTGTCCCGGCGGTCCTCGACGCTGCTCCGAGCGGTGGAGCCGATCAGCGCCTCGGTCGCTGGATCGAAGGGGCGGCCGCCACCGGATCCGGGGACGAGCTGAGGAACGGTTCCGATCACGGGGTCAGACCGTACGCACCAACCGTCTAGCTTGCTCGTTCGTGACCACCGACACGACGGTCCTCCTCGACGCCGACACCGTTGCCGGGTGGCGACGGAGCACCCCCTCGCTCGAACAGTTGCACTCGGCGATCGAGGATCTCCGCCGGCAACACCCCGACGTGGAGGTCGCCGTCGTCGCCGACCCGTCGCTCAAGTGGGCCCTGCCCTCGGGGGAGCAGCAGCGATTCGAGGATGACATCGTGAGCCGCACCGTCGTCTGTGCCCCGGCTGGGACCCGGGACGGTCATGGAGCCTGGATCGCTGCAGTCGCCGCCGCTGCCGGCGCCGGTGGGAGGCGAGTCGTGGTGGTCACCGACCGGGCGGTTCTCGACCTGCCGATTGCACGGCTCGGCCGCAACGGGGACCGCTTCAGCTTCGACCTGGCTGGCGCTGCGCCGCTCAGCCCTGATGCGATTCGAGATTCGGGATCCAGTCGTCATCACCGGGGACGACGCTGAAGGCCTCGGGCGGTCCCCACGAGTCCCGGAAGTACGGCACGACCGGACGAGGATCGTCGAGCACGGCCTGAACCACGCGCCAGGACTCCTCCACCGTGTCCTGACGGGCGAAGAGGCGGGCGTCACCGTCGATCACGTCACCGATCAGCCGCTCGTACGCAGGGGAACCGGTTGGCGCTTGACGACCGTCGACTTCGAGGTCCACGGTCCTCGTTCGCATCTCCTCACCCGGCTCCTTGAACTGAAGTTCGAGTTGGACCATCGAGTCAGGTCCGAGTCGGAAGCGGAAGCGATTGGACTCGATCTTCTGGCCGTCCTGCTCGAAGAGCAGCTTGGGTGGTGAGTGCAGCACCACGCACGCCTCGGTGACCGTCTGCGGGAGCGCCTTGCCGGTACGGATGAGGAAGGGAACGCCAGCCCACCGCCAGGTGTCGATGGCGAGCTCCATGGCGATGAACGTCTCGGTATCGGACTCGGGGTCGACGCCATCCTCGTTGCGATAGCCGACGTACTGCCCGCGGATCACCTCTGCCGGGTTCTTCACCGACGTCGCGCTGATCACCTTGGTGTGCTCGTTGCGGAGCGCATCGGAGTCGAGCGACACCGGTGGCTCCATGGCCAGCAGGCTGACGATCTGCAACAGGTGGTTCTGCACGACATCCCGAAGGGCGCCCACGGAGTCGTAGAACCGACCACGGCCCTCCACCCCGAAGTGCTCCGCCATGGTGATCTCGACCCGGGCCACGTGTCGACGGTTCCAGATGGGCTCCATGAGGGCGTTGGCAAAGCGGAACACGAGCAGGTTGAGGACCGGCTCCTTCCCGATGAAGTGGTCGATCCGGAACACCCGGTCCTCGGGAACCGCCGCCAGCACGATGCGATTGAGTTCCTTCGCTGAGGCCAGGTCCCGACCGAAGGGCTTCTCGAGCACGAGCCGGGCGCGATCGGCGATCCCGACACGAGCGAGTTGTTCGGTCACGGTACCGAACAACGATGGCGGTATGGCGAGGTAGCACACCGGGAGTCGGGCGTCCTTCACTGCCTCAGCCACCCGGTCGAACGTTGCCGGGTCCTGATAGTCACCCGGGACGTAGCTCAGCGCCCCGAAGAGACTGTTCAAGACGTCGGGGGACGGAGTGATTTCATCGTCGCTGAGCGACTTGCGGATCCGATCTCGCAGGTCGTCCATGCTCATGTCGGTCGATGCGACGCCGACGATCGGACCGGTCACCCGGCCTTTCGCGACGAGGTGGTACAGCGCGGGGAACAGCTTCTTGTAGGCGAGGTCGCCCGTGATCCCGAAGAGGACCAGAGCATCTGCATGTTCTGTCATTCTCCGACGCTACCCCGATCGGGTGCCCCATCAACGCGCCTCGGGGGTATCGGGAACGAAAATGCCTCTGTCACCTGAGGGCAGCTCGACCCTCCACGACTGAATGCGGCGATACTGACGCCATGATCGCTGACATCGTCATCAGGGGAGGCACCGTGATCGACGGCACCGGTGCCCAGGGCAGGGTCGCGGATGTGGCGGTCTCGGACGGATTGATCTCCGACATCGGCACGGGCCTCAGCGGCCGTCGCGTCCTCGATGCGACCGGCCAGGTGGTGACACCCGGATTCATCGACGTCCACACGCACTACGACGCGCAGGTGTTCTGGGACCCCCGCCTGACCCCGTCGAGCCAGCACGGCGTCACGACCGTCGTGGCCGGCAACTGCGGGTTCAGCATCGCCCCCGTCCGCCCCGAGGGCGTCGGCCTGCTCGCGCGGACGCTCCAGCACGTCGAGGACATGAGCCTCGACACGCTCACCGTGGGTGTGCCGTGGGACTCCTTCGAGACGTTCCCGGAGTACCTCGACGCCGTCGAGCAGGTCGGTCCGGCACTCAACTACGCGTGCTACGTCGGGCACACGGCCCTGCGTCTGTGGGCCATGGGCGACGAGGGCTACGACCGCGACCCCACACCCGCCGAGCTCGAACGCATGGTCGCCGCGGTGGCCGAGGCGATGGACGCCGGGGCGATCGGATTCGCCACCAGCGCGTCGCCGACCCACAACGGTGACCGCGGCCGCCCCGTTCCGAGCCGACGCGCCGACCTGGACGAACTCCGTGCGCTGACCGCGCCGCTCCGCGCCGCCGACCGCGGCGTCGTGGCCATGCTCCCCGGTGGGGTGTTCACCAACGAGGAGGTGTTCACGCTCCAGCAGGAGATCGGCCGGCCGATCACCTGGACAGCGCTGCTCACGATCGCCGGGATCCCCTACCACGAGGGGGTCGTCGCCGAACACGACGAGGCCCGCCGCCGTGGGGTGGACGTCTGGCCTCAGGTGTCGTGTCGGCCACTCGTGTTCCAGATGCACCTCGAGGAGCCGTTCACCTTCAACATGCGGCGCTCATTCCAGGAGCTCATGGACGTCTCACGCGACGAGCGGATCGCGGCGTACTCCGACCCGGCGTGGCGGGAACAGGCCTGGGCGGACCTCCAGGGCCGGGGTGTCATTCCATTCAACTTCGCCGCACTCAAGGTGGCGGAGTCCACGCTGCACCCGGAGCTGATCGGCACCTCGGTCGTGGCACTCGCGGAACAGCGCAACGTGACTCCGCTCGACGTCGTGCTCGACCTGTCCCTCGAGGAGGACCTGCGCACACGATTCCAGTCGGTGCTCGCCAACGACGACGAGGAAGCGATCGCCTGGCTGCTCCCACGCGACGGAATGCTGATCGGACTCGCAGACTCCGGCGCGCACGTGAGCCAGCTCTGCGACGCCTGCTTCTCCACCGACCTGCTCGGCCGCTGGGTGCGAGAACGCGCAGTGATGCCTCTCGAGCGGGCGGTGCACAAGCTCACCGCAGAGCCCGCCGGGGTATTCGGGCTGCGTGACCGGGGCCTCGTGGTCGAGGGGATGGCCGCCGACCTGTGCGTGTTCGACCCCGACACCGTCGGCCCCGGTCCGCTGCGACGGATCGTGGACTTTCCCGCCGAGGGAGAGCGCCTCACCGCAGACGCACCGACCGGCGTGACCCACACGCTCGTCAACGGCGTCCCGACCAGACTCGACGGCGCACCCTCGGACGAGGCCCTGGTCCAGGGTGCCGGACGGATCCTGCGCAGCTGACGAACGAACGCAACGACCACGGGGAGGAACCAGTGAGGAGAGAACGAGCGAACGTCCTGACACGAGCGGCCCGACGCCTGCTGGGACTGCCACGACCCGTGCTCGATCGTCTGATCGGGGCGCCACCGGTGACGATCGACGGTCGGGTGCTGTCTCGGCCGGTACAGGCGCTGATCGCTCTGGGCGAACGAACGGGGAACAGCGTGAGCTCGTCGGACGTCACCAGTCGCCGTCGCGACATGCGCCGGGCGGCTGCGATCGGGATGCCCACCCGACTCGGGATCCACGTCGTTGACCGCTTCCTCCCCGGTCCGGCAGGTGACATCGGTGTCCGCATCTACCGCCGCCTCGGCGAGATCCAGCGATCGCCGGCGATCATCTACTTCCACGGCGGGGGGTGGGTCGTCGGCGATCTCGACACTCATGACGGAACGTGCCGACTGCTCGCCGACGTCTCCGGGTGTGCCGTCATCGCCGTGGACTACCGGCTCGCACCCGAGCACCGATTCCCCGCTGCTGTCGATGACGCCGTCGCTGCTTTCCGGTGGATCGCCGAGCACCACGACGACTTCGGCGTTCTCCCCGGACGCATCGGCGTCATGGGTGACAGCGCCGGGGGCAACCTCGCTGCGGTCGTGGCGCAGCGTTGTCGCCACGACGAGCGCCCGCCGGTTGCGCAGGTCCTCGTCTACCCCGCCACGAACGCCCACTTCGACTCCGAGTCGCACCGCCTCTTCGCCGCCGGCTTCGTCCTGTCCCGTGAGGACATGGAGTGGTTCCGCGGGCACTATCTCCCGGAGGTCGCCACATGGGACTCGCCAGCGGCATCACCACTGCTCGCCGATGACCTCCGCGGCGTCGCACCGGCTCTCGTGGTCACCGCCGGATTCGACCCGCTTCGCGACGAGGGGGCCGCTTACGCCGAACGACTCGAGGCCGCCGATGTGCCGTGTGAGTACCGCTGCTACGACGATCTGGTCCACGGCTTCTTCGGCATGGGTGTGCTGCCCGACGGCATGGCGATCATCTCCGAGATCTGCGCCGCCTCCGGCAAACTCATGTTCCGGTGCTGAGCGCCGAAGATTGAGGGGTGCAATCCGCATCAGGGCCCACACCCCGGTCGGCGACCCGTCTCTGGCTGAGCCACCATCACGACGACCAGCTCGACCGCTGTGCGGTGGTCTGCGGACACCACGTGTGCCGCCGGTGTGTCTGGTTCTGGCCGGCGACGCTCGGCGCCGTGGCGTTGGCGCTCGTCGGACTCCGCTGGCCCGAGGCGGCCGATCCGGTCACCCTCTTCCTGCTCCCGATCCCCGTCGTGATCGAGTGGTGGGCCGAGCAACTCGGGCTCGTCCGCTACGCACCCAGGCGATCGGTGGGCCTCTCACTCATCGCCGCACCGGCGGTCGGTGTGGGTCTGGCGCGCTACCTCCAGACGCCGGGCGACCCGCTGTTCTGGACGGTGGTGACGGTCTACGCCGTGGTGTGCGCCGTACCCGTTGCGCTTCGTTGGCGCCGCCCGCCCCCCTAACCCAGCCACCCACCCCCCCCACCGGCTTTGTGGTGCGAGCTACATGCGGACGCATGTAGCTCGCACCACAAAGCGGGGGGAGCGGGGGGAGCGGGGGGAGAGAGAGGGGTCAGATGGGGAGGCCGCCGGTGGCGACGCTCGTCGAACCCGTGTCCTTCCATGCGGCGATCGTCCGCTGTGCGATCCGCATCTGGTGGATCTCGTCGGCCCCGTCGGCGAATCGCGCCCAGCGGGCGTGTTGTGACATGTGGGCGAGCGGCGTGTCGGTCGAGTACCCGAGGGCGCCGTGGACCTGGATGGACCGATCGATCACCCGGTTCAACATGTTGGCCACGAAGTGCTTGGCCATCGACACCTCGGACTTGAAGTCCACCGACCCGTCGAGTCGGTTCTGGTCGACCTTGTACGCCGCGTGCAGCACCATGAGCTTCGCCTGGTACAGCTCGACGGTGGAGTCGGCGATCATCCACTGGACGCCCTGCTTCTCGGCGAGGAGCGACCCGTGCGAGAACCGGTGCAGCGACCGGTCGACCATCATGTCGAGCGCCACCTCGGCCTGGGCGATCCACCGCATGCAGTGCGCCAAGCGAGCCGGGCCGAGCCGGTACTGGCCGAGCAGGTGCCCCTGCCCCCGACCGCCCAGCATCTGCGACTCGTGGACGCGGAGGTCCTCGATGAGGATCTCGGAGTGCCCGGTCGAGCCGTGCATCGTCTCGATCTGGCGGACCTCGTTCCAGCCCTCGGACGGGATGTCGACGATGAAGGCCGTGTTGGCGGCCTGCGGGAGGTCGGGGTCGTCCTCGGTTCGGGCCACGAGGATCGCAAAGTTGGCGCGATGCGCATTGGAGATGAACCACTTGTGACCGTTGATGACCCACTCGTCGCCGTCGGCGTAGGCGTGGGTGCGGATGAGCGTCGGGTCGGAGCCGGCGACCTCGGGCTCGGTCATGGCGAAGCAGCTCCAGACGCGCCCCTCGCACAGCGGCCGCAGGTAGCGCTCGGCCTGCTCCTCGGTCGCCCAGTGCAGGAGCGTGTGCATGTTGCCCTCGTCCGGCGCCTGACAGTTGAGCACCCACGGCCCGTAGTAGCTCTTGGCCGCCTCGGCCTGGACCATCGCGAGCTCGACGTGACCGAGGCCCATGCCACCCCACTCGCCGGGCATGTGGGGCAGCCAGAGGCCTTCCTCCTGGGCGCGCATCCGCATGCCGATCAGCGTCCGGAGGTACTCGTCGCGGTCCTGTGACTCGAGGCGCTCGGAGGCGATCCGTTCCTCGCCGGGCTGGACCACGTCGCTGATGAAGGTCCGGACCCGGGCTCGGATCGCTTCGAGCTCGGGCGAGAGGGAGAAGTCGATGCTCACCCGGGCGACGGTAGCGCCCGGGCGCAACCAGCACACGAGCGGTGACGGGCGCACGCGTGGTAACCAGTAGCCATGTCACTCGAAACGCACCCACCCATCGACGGCACCGCCGTCGAGGTCACCACCTCCCACGGCGCACTCGAGGGGTCCTGGCATGACGGGGTGGCCCGGTTTGCCGGGATCCCGTTCGCCACACCGCCGGTCGGTCCGCTGCGGTTCCGGCCGCCGCAACCGATCGACGGGTGGGCGGGTGTGCGTCCGGCGCACGAGTTCGGACCGATCTGCCCGCAGAACCCCTCCATGATGGACGCGCTCTTCGGCGGCGAGACCGAGACCTGGGACGAGGACTGCCTCTACCTGAACGTCTGGACGAACGACGTGCACGCCGAGCCGGCCCGGCCGGTGATGGTGTGGATCCACGGCGGCGGGTTCGAGATGGGTTCTGGTTCCTCGCCCCTCTACCACGGTGAGGCGTTCGCCAAGAGCGACGTGGTCCTGGTCACCGTCAACTACCGGCTCGGATCGCTCGGGTTCCTGGAACTGGGCGGTCTCGACCCGAGCTACGCCGGGTCCGGCAACGTCGGCCTGCTCGACCAGGTCGCCGCGCTCGAGTGGGTGCGGGACAACGCCGCCGCGTTCGGTGGCGACCCCGGGAACGTCACCATCTTCGGCGAGTCCGCCGGCGCCATGAGCGTGTCGCTGCTCGCGACCATGCCTCGCGCTCGTGGACTGTTCCACCGGGTGGTCGCCCAGTCCGGCGCCGCGTCGGCCGCACGGCCGCTGGCCGACGCCCGGGCCGACACCGAGCAGTTCCTCGCCGAGGTGCAGCTGAACAGCATCCCCGAGCTGCTCGACGCCGACGTGGCCACGCTCCTCGCCGCCCACGGCCGGATCAACGCCGCCCGCATGGCCGACCCCGAGGCGGCGCTGCGCAAACACGACAGCCCGCTCGCCTTCCTGGCGTTTCGCCCCGTCGCGGACGGCGCCGAGGTCCCCGCCGACCCGCTCGCCGCGATCGCCGGAGGCGCAGCAGCGGGGATCCCCTTCGTCGTCGGGACGACGCTCGAGGAGTGGAAGCTGTTCGCGCTGATGAGTCCGGTCGCGGACTCCGAGGAGAAACTGGCCGAGCGCCTCGAGCTGCTCTGCACCGACCCCGAGTCGGCCATCGCCGCGTACCGGGCCGAGTTCCCCGACGCGACACCTGGCGAGGTCGAGACCGCCGTGCTGACCGACGTGGTGTTCCGGGTACCGGCGTCCGAGTTGGCGGACGCCCAGTCGCAGCACGCGCCGGTGTTCCAGTACCGCTGGGACTGGGCCAGCCCGGCCATGGGGGGGTTGATCGGCGCGTCGCACGCCATCGAGATCCCGTTCGTGTTCGACCTCGTGGACGACCAGCGGCTGCACGTGTTCGTGGGCCCGAAGGCCCCCAAGCCGCTCGCCCGGGCCTTGCACGAGGCGTGGGTGGCGTTCGCAACAGCCGGAGCCCCCGCCGCCGACGGGCTGCCGGACTGGCCTGCGGTCGGCGAGACCTCCCGCCCGGTCCTGCGCTTCGACACCACCTCCGACCTGCTCGTCGATCCGCAGCCCGAGCCGCTGCGCTTCTGGTACGAGCAGCGGTGAGCCAGCTCACCGAGCTCGGGTTCTACGGGCTCGCCGGCCACACCGAGGACCCCCACGACCTCCTCGGCGAGGCCGCTGATGCCGAGGAGCTCGGTCTGGGATCGCTGTTCATCTCGGAGCGCTTCAACGTCAAGGACGCAGCCGTGCTCACCGGTGCCGCCGGCGCCGCGAGCACCACGCTCGGCGTGGCCACCGCTGCGACCAACATCACCACCCGGCACCTCATGGTCACCGCCACGGTGGCGACGACCGCCCACCGTCTCACCGGCGGGAGGTTCGCGCTGGGCCTCGGCCGGGGGATCGGACTGTTGAACGGCCTGTACGGGCTCGGCGAGGCCACGAGCGCTCAACTCGCCGACACCGTCGAACTGCTCCGGCGGCTCTGGCGGGGCGACGTGATCGTCGGCCACGAGGGACCTGCGGGCCACCACTCGTTCCTGCATCAGTCGAGCACCTTCGACGAGGACATCCCCGTGATCCTCTGCGCCATGGGTGAGCGGTCCCTCGAGTTCGCAGGCGGCGTCTTCGACGGGGTGGTCCTGCACACCTACTTCAGCGACGAGACCCTCGAGCGTTCGGTCGCTGCGGTACGCCGGGGTGCGGACCGGGCCGGACGCGATCCGGCATCGGTGCGCGTATGGTCCGTGCTGGCCACCGTTGGCGACCACCTGAGCGAGGAGCTCCGCCTCCGAAAGACCGTCGGTCGACTCGCCACCTACCTCCAGGGGTACGGCGACTTGATGATCCGGGTGAACGACTGGGACCCGGAGCCGCTCTCCCGATTCCGCTCGGATCCGATCGTTGCGTCGACCCCGGGTGCGCTCGATGCCGTCGGCACCGTCGAGGTGCTGGACCACGTGGCTGGCCTGCTCCCCGACGAGTGGCTCGCCGCGGCGGCGACTGGGACGCCGGAGCAGTGTGCAGCGCAGGTGCTCGCGCAGTTCGACCACGGACCGGACAGCGTGATCCTGCACGGCGCCACACCGGCGGAGCTCGCCCCGGTGGTGGAGGCCTACCGGACGATTCGACCGGCGGGACGCTTCGATTCGCTCAGCGCCAACCCCGGACGCTCCACCCCGACCTGACACGACGCCGACGTCGGCACTCGAGGCTCAACTCGTCGCCACCGCAGCGAGCGGGTCGAGCCTGGCCGCCCGACGCGCCGGGAGCACAGCTGCGAGCACACCGATCACGGCGGCCGCCACTGCGACCGCAACCAGCCGGGGCCACGGCAGGCCGAACTCGACGGTCTCGGCGGGGAGGACGGACACGAGCGCCGCAGCGAACGCCACGCCGAGCGCCAGGCCGAGCGTTGCGCCGAACGCGGCGATCAGGACGCCCTCGACCCGCACCATGCGCCGGGTCCGTCGGCGGGTCATCCCGGTGACGCGGAAGAGGCCGAGCTCACGGGTTCGCTCGACGACCGACAATGCCAGGGTGTTGGCGATGCCGAGCGCAGCGACCGCAACTGCGAACAGGAGCAGAACGCTGACGATCCCGAGGATGATGTCGACCGACGACGTGCGGCGTTCGACGAACTCCGGTGTCACCCTCGCCGAGGAGTTGGGCACCGAAGCCACGACCTGGGCCAGATCCTCGGCCAGGACGGGAGCCGACACGCCCTCGGCGGCATC